>JAEEGL013838925.1_pt1 | contig 13862 bp, 16 predicted proteins | sample 9134231 | NCBI WGS metagenome assembly JAEEGL01 (sample SAMN16246548, study PRJNA631951) | gut metagenome | biome: gut microbiome; feature: rumen; material: fiber-attached | host: Bos | place: Iran: Karaj | collected 2018-10
AAATGCGCCGATTGGTTCGGAACGGAATGGCAAGATTACCTTCGTCCGATGACTCTGTTCGGGACAAAGTTTGAAAGTTATCTCAACGCGAAAGGCAAAAGACGGCGCGGCGCGAACGGCGTTGCGCTTGATGAGAAGGCTGATGACGATCTTGATGGGATTTTGTGAGGTGGAAGATGACTTGTAAGGATTGCAAAAACCGCCGCCATTGTAATTCATTACTCAAGAGTTATTGGTATGGCGAGGACGGAGATTCGTGGGCGAACTGGTGTGATGAGTTTCTATCCCGACACAAATCAAGACAAGTTGAAAAAGACGGTTACACGGCATACCAAAGCGGCGCAGATTATCACATATCAATCGTAGACAATATGAGGGATCAGATGGTGTTTCACGCCAGTTGCACAAAACGAGTAAGCAAAAGGGCATTGAAAAAAATGATTGACCAATATTCTAAAAAAGACTTTGAGAGGGCGTTCCTTGAACTTTACCATAATGGGGATTTGGAGTTGTGAAAATGGATTTTACAAGCGTTATCAGCGGCATTGCCGCAAATGCGGCGAAGGCGAATCCGGCAGAAGCGGACGATTACACCGAAGGCGGTCTGCTTATCTGCGGAAAATGCCATACTCCGAAGCAATGCCGAATCGAGTGGTTCGGCAAGGAGAGTATCGTTCCGTGCCTGTGCAAGTGCGGAGTCGAAAAGCGGGATGCCGAAGAAGCCGAGCGCAAACGGCAAGAAAAGATGATGGACATCCGCAGAATGCGGGATCTCGGCTTCGCCGATGCCGAGATGCAGAACTGGACTTTTGAGAGGGATGACGGAACAAACGAGATCCTCTCGCAAGCTGCACGGAAGTATGTCGAGAAATTCGATGAGATGAAAAAGCGCGGTCAGGGATTACTCCTCTTCGGTGAGGTCGGCACAGGCAAGACCTTCATCTCCGCTTGCATCGCCAACGCCCTGATCGATAAAGGATATCCGTGCTTGGTGACCAATTTTGCTCGACTCGTCAATACTCTGTCGGGGATGTACGAAGGCAAGCAGAACTATATCGACAATCTCAACAACTTCGATCTGCTCGTTATCGATGACCTTGCATCCGAGAGGGACACGGAGTATATGGGCGAGATCGTGCAGAACATTATCGACAGTAGATATCGTGCCGGACTTCCGCTGATCATCACTACCAACCTGACGAGCGAGGAGTTGAAGAAACCGCTTGAGATCCGAAAGAAGCGGATTTACTCGCGCTTGTTTGAGATGTGCTTTCCGATAGAGGTCAAGGGCAAGGATCGAAGGAAACAGAAACTCCGCGAGGAATTCGGCGAGATCGGGGAAATGCTTGGGATGAATGAGGGCGGTGCTTAATATGGCATTGACTATTCATCCGATCTCGCTCAAGGATGCGAATAATTATGTCGAACTGAATCATCGACATCACCACAAAACGCAAGGACACAAATTCAGCATCGCTTGTTATGACGATGACAGATTGTGTGGGGTTGCTATTGTCGGAAGACCGTTGTCAAGGCACTTGGACGATGGGAAGACACTTGAGATCTTGAGATGTTGCACGGACGGCACTCACAACGCCTGTTCGATCCTGTACGGCAGAGCCGCGAGGATCGCAAAACTTATGGGGTATGAAAGAATAATAACCTACATCCTTGAAAGCGAAAGCGGATCTTCTTTACTGGCATCAGGATATACTTTGACAAATGCCGAATGTGGGGGGGTGATTGGAGTTGCCAATCAAGACCGCGAGAGATCGAGCAAATCACTCTGTTCGGAACGATCCAAAAATATCCTGTTTGCAAGAAAAAGAGATATGAGAGGGATTTGAGATGAATTATAGATGTACCGCAGTTGAGGAATGTCGGTTTTCTCCCGAAACGGATCACACTCGCGCATTATGCGGGGGTGCTGAATGGAGAAATGGCGCGTGGTGGTGTACACACGAAGGCGGCAAGTATGCTCCTGACTACTGTTCCGAGAGATGCGGAGCGGCGGTCTTCGATGACGGACAGATAAGGATAGTGGGCGAATGAAAACCGTGATCCCAACCGAAGACGAAGAGCAAATGGCGGTGATCGATTGGGCAGAGCAGATGACTCCGAGATATCCGGCGTTGAAACTCTGCTTTCACATCGCCAACGGCGGCAAGCGGACTATAACAGAAGCAAAGCGTTTCAAGGCGATGGGCGTGAAAGCGGGAGTTCCCGATCTGTTTCTTCCTGTTCCGAGAGGGAAATATCACGGCTTATGGATCGAAATGAAGAGGACTCAAGACGGCAAGATATCAGAGAATCAAAAGTGGTGGATCGGGGCGTTGAACAGTTTGGGGTATTTGGCTCAAGTGGCATACGGAGCGGAACAGGCGATTCGGCAGCTTGAGGAATACCTGAACTTAAAGTGAGAATGGCGGGGGTGAAATGAATAAGACGGATCTCAAAGCATTGCGATACCTGAAAATCAAGGCAAAGCAGACCGAGGATCAGGAAGAGCGGGAATATCTCAAGCGGAAGATCGGGAGAATCGAGAAGTGGATCTCCGAGGTGGACGATCATCTCGTTCGTGACATCATCGTGTATCGGTACGAAAAAGGGTTCAAATGGGCGAAGGTTGCACGGCTTGTCGGCGGGGACAATACCGAGGATAATTGCCGGATGATGGTGAATAGGTATCTACAGAAAAAGAAGGAATGAAGAAATGGAACTGATAAGGCATCAACCTTGCGTTTATTTCATCTCGGATGGACAAGGGCATTGTAAGATCGGAGTCGCATCCGACATTAAAGAACGGTTATCAACTCTGCAAGTTTCATCGGCGTTTGAACTCACAATAAAGCACATAGAATATACTGATGATCTTGACGAAGCGTATGAAATCGAAAGGCACTATCATTCCCAACTTCACGAACGGCGAATAAGGGGAGAGTGGTTTGATGAGGATGCCGTTGGATGCTACTTGGAAAATGGTAGAGCCGAGGATAAGACATATATGTGCGATGAGTGCGAAGAGTTTAACATTCGGGATGCGATGAAACTATATTCCATATTGCTTGTAAGTAAAACGAGAGAAGAAGCGTTGGAAGCATACAACAAATTTATGCCCGACTACTGGAAAGAATATGACAAAAGAAAGGGACGAGATCCAATTGCGGGTTTCCCAATCCTTAAAAAAGTCTAACTTGTTCGTTTTGTTCGGTTTTTCTGTGATATGGTGAGGACGGAAGCGGTATAGACCGCTCCGTCTTTTCCTTTAGAAGGGGCGTTTATGGGAAGACCATCAAAGTATGAAACCGAGGTAAAGCCGCATCTTGAAGAGATAGAGAATGCGGTCAGGTCGGGCGCAACGGATCAAGAGATCGCAAATGCTTTTGGGATCTCGATCAGTTCGATTTATGAATACAAGAAAAAGCATAAAGAGTTTTCAAAGGCTTTTGCGCGGGGGCGCGAGAGAATCGTCTTTGAGATTAAAGCCGCGCTTCTGAAGAAGGCTCTCGGTTTTGAGTACGAAGAGGAGAAGAGAGTCGGTCGAAAAGACAAGGACGGCGAGAACATCATCCTCGTTGAAAAGTACAGACGATACTCCGCTCCGTCCGAAACGGCGGCGGCGATGCTTCTGCGGAATTACGATGAGAACTGGCGCGATAACGATAAGGCAAGCGCGGAAATAAAGAAACAGGAAACGGAGTTGCGGAAGGCTATTGCCGAAGCATCAAACTTCGATCTGAATCTTAACGATTGAGAGGGATAAAAAATGCCTGACACTCGCAAATACTATGTGATCTCCGGCGATAAGTGCTTCTTTGAGTCGATGACGAAAGAAGAGATCCTGACGGCGATCACTCAAGCGGTTGAAACGCACGAAATCTCCGATGTTGATACAGGCTTCGTGCAGACCATCAAAGAACAGAATCACGGCACGGGACTCAAGTTTTGGATCGGGACAACGGCTGAATACAACGCGCTTCAGACCATTGATCCTGATTGCTTCTATATTCTGACCGATGACACGAAGTTTGAGGACATCGAAGCGGATCTCCAATCCTTCCGCGATGCGCTCGGCGGGATCAACGATGTCATCTCCGGCTTGTCCGATACCGTTTCGGAACACACTTCCGAGATCTCGGACTTGTCTGATGCCGTGACGGCATTTCAGGCGAGGATGGGGTTCGTCTTCCTTGAGGATGAACACGAAATTCCCTACAACACTTCATTCCTTGTCCCTATTGCTCTGAACTACATTCAGGGCGATACGCCGACTTACATTGACGATTTCGACATCGTGATGGTCTATACCGCACAGGGATTCAAGATCCCTTGCACGGTACGGCGCAGCTCAACTCTTCTGACCGTTCAGGGCGTGAGTCACAACGGCTCGATCCTGTATGAGAGCGAAGCAAGCGGATGCGGTTTCAAGAGGGACATCAACATTCTGCTTGAACTCGATATGAGTACGCGAAGCATACTGGCAAACAAGTCCACCACTACGCAGTTCACGAAGCACTACTCAAACGGCGCATACACTACGGACTTCACTTTCGCGGGATGCTCGATCTACAAGATCGTTGGGGTGATTTGAGATGGCACAGACTTTTGGCATTGACATTTCTCGTTGGCAAGGCGATTTTGACTTTGCACAGGCGGCGAAAGAGGGCGTAAAGTTCGTCATCCTGAAGTGCGGCGGCGGCGATTCTGTTCTTTACAAGGACAGTAAGTTTGACCGCAACTACGAAGAAGCGAGGAAGAACGGCATCGGAGTCGGTGCATACTTCTTCGGTTACGCGAACACGGTTGCGAGAGCAATCGAGGAAGCCGAGTTCTGCGCCAACATCCTGAAGGGCAAGAAATACGATTATCCGATCTTTTATGATGTCGAAGCCGACAGGATGAATGTCGGCATCGATGCCACAACGGAGATCGTCAAGGCGTTCTGCAATCGCCTTGAGTCAAAAGGCTACTGGAGCGGGTTTTATACCAACCTTGATTGGTACAACGGCAAACTCAAGGGCACGGAACTGGCAAGGCGTTATTCGTTTTGGATGGCTTGGTGGACAAAGACGAAGCCGTCCGTTGACGGTATTCAGATGTGGCAGTTCGGCGGCGAAACAAACCTGATAAGATCCAACATCGTTGCCGGACAAGTTTGCGATCAATCCTATTGCTATGTGGATTTCCCGACTATGATCAAGAATGCCGGAAAGAACGGCTATACGAAGGAGAAGGAAATGACCGAGATCGAAAAGGCTGAAAAGTGGGCGGTTGAGAACGGACTCATCAAAGGCTACACCGAAGGCGGTTACGGATGGAAAGATCCGATGACGAGGGAGCAAGTGGTAACTGTCCTTTATCGGTTTTATAACGATCTGAAGAACGGTACTCTGAAGCCGTAATGTTCACATCCCTTCCGCAGTTTTACACTTCCGAGTTATGGCGCAACTTCCGCAAGGCTCTGATCCTTGAGAGGACGAGTGCGGACGGCGTTCTGTATTGTGAGCATAGCGGCAAACCGCTCGTTCAGACTTATGACATCGTGGCTCACCACAAGATCCCTCTCACGATGGCGAATGTCAACGATTACGGGATCTCGCTGAATCCCGACAATGTGATGATCGTTTCGCAATCAGCGCACAACGAGATTCACGGTCGATTCGGATATCTTGCGGAACGGAAGGTCTACTATGTCTACGGTGCGCCTTGCGCCGGAAAGACAACATTCGTCCGAGATGTCAAAGGCAACTCGGACATCGTGCTTGATATGGATTCCATTTGGGAGTGCATAACAGGCAAGAGATACGAAAAGCCGAATGCGCTGAAGACAAACGCCTTTATGATCCGCGACACAATGACGGATATGATACGGACGAGGGCGGGACGATGGGAGAAAGCCTTCGTGATCGAGGGCGGCGCGAGGAAAGCCGAGAGGGAGCGAAAACTCGCTCTTCTCGGTGCAGAGCCTATTTATATTGACACAGACAAGGAAACTTGTTTAAGGCGGCTTGCAAGTTGCGAGGATCGCACAGATCAGCAGAAGACTCTATGGGAAAAATACATCAACGATTGGTTTGAGGTTTATGAGGAGTGAAAGTTAAATGGATGCGGGAATTTGGGTTGCGATAATATCGGGGATCTGCTCTGTCGCGGGAGTGATCATAACTGTCGCGGTAGGGAACAACAAGACGATCTACAGGATCGAGCAGCTTGAGAAGAAACAGGACAAGCACAACACTCTGATCGAACGGATGTATAAAGCCGAAGATAAGATCAACATCCTCAACGAGCGTACCGAATCCAATACAAGCCGTATAGAAAAACTTGAGGATAATTAAATTATATATAAATAATTATTTTATATATATAAATCATCCTATATCTCTTTATCATATTATGGCCATCCTTCTTTCGTCCTTTCGGGGATGACAATAAAAACCTTGAGTCCTTAAAAGACGGATGAGGTTCTTGCGTTGCGGGTTGCGTAAGTTTTCACTCCGTCATCCTTTCTTCAGCCGATTGGTCTAATGGTTATGACATCGCGCTTTGAACGCGAAGACGAAGGTTCGATTCCTTCATTGGCTTTCAAGGGGAGAGATCCCCCCCGTCAAAGGAAAAAGTCGGCTTTGAATTTAACTGCGCGCCTACCATCTGTAGCACACGGGGCAAAATTTCCAAAATTTTCGACTTTTTCCGGCAAAAAATTTGAAAAAAAGGGTTTCTTCCATAAACTCCAAAAATAAAACGCGAAAAAGAGGTGTTGAGCGGTGGACAGATCCGAACTGATCAAGGTCTTCGATGTGGTCGATGAGGACAAGCGATCCTTCGCGCTCGACACGCTTGACGAATATCTTTACTTCAAAGAGCAAGTCAAGAAGTTGAAGGAACTTCCTCTGATCCGATGCCATCCGAAACGCCCTGAAATCCAAGAGGTCACTCCGGCGGGGAAACTGATCAAGGACTATTCGCAGATCATCGATGCCAAGAGAGCAACATTGCTCCGCATCCTGTACCGAGTTGAGAGTTCCGCAGCTGACGAATTGCTTCAAAAGTTGAGCGAATTTGAATAATACAAGGGAGATGCAAGAATGAGATACTATGTTCCTAACAGTAATATCGACAAGCCTATACCGTTCGGGAGAGCGGGTGAAAACGATTACACCGAGATCGCATTCGACATCTCCGAATGGCAAACCGAATATGTGATCGGCTCTCTCTTCCTGCTGATCCAACGCCCTCACGAAACGGAAGCCTATCCAGCGAGCGTATATATTGACGGTCAGTTTGCCGTCCATACTCTCACCGATACCGACTTGGCGTTCGCGGGAAGCGGCAAGTGCCAGTTGCAGATGATCTCCGGCGCGGTCATCGCCAAGACGAAGGTATTTCGGACGAACTGCGAGATCTCGCTTGTGAGCGGTAACATTCCCGCGCCTGTCGCAAGCATCGCGTGGGGACAACAGGGCAACAAGGGCGCATATATTCCTCACTATATGGAAGGCTCAACGGATCTCGGTTATTCGACCGTCCTTGTCGGAAGCAGAGGAATATCTCTCAACGCAATCGATGACAAGACAAGCAACTACTCGTTCGCCAACTTCGTTGTTCTCCCGCCTATATACAACATCTCCGTTGAATCCGCTCCGGCGGGATCAACCGTCTACACCACTTCAAGTTCTATGTGGGGCGGTTGTTACGGCGAGAGCGTTGAATTTATGAAATCACTCAAGTTCGCCGTTGTCCCGCCGAGCGGAAGCGCAGACGGATCGGAAACTTGGGCGTTCCCGACTTCGGTGGTTCAGAACGCGGATGACACTTTGACTCTGACTTTCGCGCAATCGCTCAATCCCGCATCGATAGCAACGAAACTGATGCTCGGCATCACGCTCGGAGCGGATTGCAGAGGAGCGATCCAAACTGGCAACGGCATCTACAACAACGGCTACAGTTCTCTCCTCGCCGGAGCGGTGATCATTAACAACGGACAGAACTGTGCGGTTCTCGGACAGAATGTGCAGAATGACGGCAACAATTCCGTTGTGGTCGGGACGAGAAACAAGAACACCGCCGCGAGAAGCATCATTTCGGGAACTCGCATCCTGAACAGTAAGCGCGATGTCGCGCTCTTCGGCAAGGGACACAAAACCGCCGATGCTCCTGAAGGAGTCGCGGCAACTGGATCTTATTCCGATCTCGGAGCGCACACTCTGTTTGCGGTCGGCAACGGATCTGATGATGACAACAGAGCCAACGCCCTTGAGGTCACCGATGCGGGTGCGGCAAAAGCAACTTCGTTCGTTGAAGACGGCGTTGCGCTTTCCGATAAATACGAAGCGAAGGGAACGCTTACCATTGGCGGCGTTTCGCATTCGGTCACTATAGGGCAGATCGTCATCGATGGAACTACTCACAATGTGATCGAGATTGTCGAATGACATATCTTGAAGAATATCACGATTTAATCCGGCACGGCGAGGTCATAGTCGGCTACTGGATCAGAAAAGAGATCGAGAATCTGATCGCGGATCTCCAAGATCCCGATTATATCTACGATACAACGGAAGCCGAAAAGCGCATCAGGTTTATGCAGATGTGTTGTCTGCAATCTAAACAGCCTTACTATATGCAGCCGATGCAACTGATGCCGTGGCAGAAGGCTTGGTGGGAAGCGATCTATTCGTTCAAGATGGCTGACTCCGGCTTGAGAAGGTTCACCGAAGGTCTGCTTGAGATAGCGAGAAAGAACGGCAAGGCTCTTGCCCTTGACACACGGATTCCGACTCCAAATGGGGAGAGAACTATTGCCGACATCCAACCTTCAGATCTCGTTTATGGAGCAGACGGCAAGCCTGTCAGAGTGTTAGCCGTTTCGGAAATATTCAAGAATCACAAGTGTTATATAGTCGAGTTTGAAGACGGTGAGCGGATCACGGCTGATGCTGAACACATTTGGCGTGTGAGGGAGAAATTAAGTCACGGCTACATTTGGGCAGACAAAACAACTGCCGAAATGATCTCTGACTTTGCTCATCCGCGACAGGACAAAAAGGGTACGGGATACAAATACAGAGTGCCGATCCCCAAAGCGGTGCAAAAACAAGAAGCCGATCTTCCGATGCATCCTTATGTTTTAGGCGTTTGGCTTGGGGACGGATTAAGCGCAAGTCCTCGGATATCGTGCGGTAAACAAGATCTTAAAGAGATGGCTTGCAATTTAGAAAAATATAACGGATTTTGCAAGATCTCATCTGCATCCGGCAAATATCTTATAAGTCTTTCAAATGTTAAGCAAGGGCAATGGAGCAAAGCGTCAAAAGCCTTGAGAACTCTCGGCTTAAAGAAAAACAAACACATCCCTGAAATCTATCTAAACGCAAGTATAGAGCAACGAACAGAACTCTTGCAAGGGTTGATGGATACAGACGGCACTTGTTCAAAAAGCGGCGAATGTGAATTCGTGCAAAAAAGCGAACGCCTGACCATAGACTTCTCCAAGTTGCTTACATCGCTCGGAATAAAGCATAGCGTTAAAAAGAAGATTGCGAGGTGCAACGGGAAAGATATACCAGTTTATCGGGTTATCTTTTATGTGGATAAAAGCAACTCTTGTTTCAAATTAGAGCGCAAGAGTGCAAGGCTTAAAGAATCGCTTGCCGACAGGATGAACGCCAAAAGCATCATCAACATAATTCCGACCGAAAGCGTTCCGACTAAATGTCTATGCGTGGAAGGCGGGTTGTATTTGTGCGGCGAACGAAACACGGTCACTCACAATTCAACGATGGTTGCCGCAGACGGCAACTTCGATCTGTTTGTCGGAGAGGGCGGCACGGATATCTGTTGTGCTTCCAACGATGACCGACAGGCAAAACTGATATGGCGCGAGATCGCGGGAATGAGATCCCGACTCGATCCGCGCAAACTCATCACGGGACAAAACCTGACCGAGATCGTCAACCGCAAGAAGAACATCACCGTCTTCCGTCTGTCATCCAAGACACAGAACAAAGACGGATTCAATATTACCAAAGCCTATCTTGACGAGAGTCACGATATCGCCGAGGAGAACGGTCAAAGCGAGATCGCCGAAGCCATTTGGAGAGCGATGTCCTCAAAGGAAGAGCCGTTGTTCATCAACAGTACAACGCAAGGCTTCAACCGCGATTGCTATCTCGACAAGAAACTCGCTTACTGCAAAGGCGTGATCGAGGGCGAGATCGATGACATACATATTCTGCCGTTCCTCTTTGAACAGGACTCCGAACAGGAGATATGGCAAGACGAGTCCTCTTGGGAAAAGTCGAATCCGGCGATCAGATACGGCGTGAAAAAAATCAACAAGCTGCGCCGCGATGTCGAAGTCGCAAAGACGGACAAAGCAACGCGAATTCATCTGCTGACGAAGGATTTCAACATTCCTCAATCAGCCGCTCAAGGTTGGCTGATGCTTGAGGATTACGATTATCCGCAAGAGGTCTATGACCTTGAGCAGTTCCGAGGATCTTTCGTCCTCGGCGCGGTTGACCTTGCCGCGACAACTGACCTTGCAAACGCGAAGATCCTCATAATGCGCCCTGACGATAACACGAAATATGTCTTCTCTCATTACTGGATTCCCGAATCCAAACTCACGCAGAGTGATGACCGCGAAGCGGGTGCAACTTATAAAGAATGGGCGCAAGAGGGACTTGTCACGATCTCGGAAGGAAACGAGATCGACATCTCCGGCGTTGCCGATTGGTTCTTTACTCTGCTAAAGGACTATAACCTGAAGCCTTACAAAGTCGGGTATGACCAAAGATACGCGAAGACCTTCCTCGACAGGATGGACGAGTACGGCTTCGACACCGAGATGCTTGCACAGGGCAGAGCGTTATCGAACGCGATGAAACTGACCGAAGCGGAACTGAAGAGCCGCAAGATCAACTACAACGGCAACGCGATGGATAAATGGTGCTTGTCGAACTGTTGTTGCGAGGTCGATAATGTCGGGAACATTCAGCCTGTCAAAGTGAAAGGTCAACAATCAAAGCGCATAGATGGTGCGGTGGTTTTCATAATGCTTATGGAGATTTTGAGAAGATATCGTTCGGAATATAAGACGATAATCGGGGGTGCTTGATATTGGGATTATTCGATAAATTGTTCCGCAGACAACCGCAGACGAGTAAGATCGCGCCGACACTTGACGGATTTATGCCGATCTACTCGCAGTACGGTCAGAACATTTACGCTTTCGATGTAGTTCAACAATCGTTGAAGTGCATCGTGGACGAGATGAAGAAACTGAATCCGACTCATATTCGGATGAACGGATCTGATCCCGTTCCTGTCAATAGCACTCTTCAGGATGTCCTCAACAATCCGAACGAGTTGATGACAACGAGCGAATTCCTTGAGAAGACTTGTTGGCTTCTCCTGATGAACTACAACGCCTTCATCGTTCCGTCTTATCGTGTGTGGATCGACAAGAAGACGGGCGAGGAGCGGAGATACTACGAAGCCTTTTATCCGATCAAGCCGACTCAAGTCGATTTCATCGAGGATGCAAGCGGACGGCTCTTCGTCAAGTTTTGGTTTATGAACGGCGAAACCACAACGCTTCCCTATGATGATGTCATTCACATCCGATACAACTATTCCGTCAATCAGTTTATGGGCGGGAACGAACTCGGTCAGCCGGATCACCGCGCTCTTCTGCAAACGCTCTCCCTGAACGAAACGCTCCTTCAGGGCGTTGCGAGGGCGATGAAAGCATCCTATGCGGTCAATGGAGTTGTTAAATATAACACTCTTCTTGATAGCGGAAAGACAGAAGCGGCACTCAAAGATCTTGAGCAGAAACTTCGCAATTCCGAAAGCGGCTTTCTGCCGCTTGACTTGAAAGCGGAATTCACTCCGCTTGAACATAAATCCGCGCTTGTCGATGACCAAACGCTCAAGTTCATCGATGAAAAGATCCTTCGGAACTTCGGCGTTCCGCTGAATATCCTGACAGGCGATTTCACGAAAGAGCAATACGAAGCGTTCTATCAGAAGACTCTTGAGCCGCTGATCCTTGCGATCTCGCAAGCGTTCACAAAGAAGGTCTTTACAGACCGCGAGAGGGCGTTCGGAAACAAAGTCGCGCTCTATCCGAAAGACCTGATCTTTATGACGGTCAGCCAAACGCTTGAGATGATCAATATCCTCTCGCCGACAGGCGGTCTGTATGAGAACGAGAAACGAGCTGCACTCGGCTTGAAGCCGTTGCCGGAACTTGAAGGCAAACGATATATGTCACTCAACTGGATCGATGCGAACAACGCCGATCAATATCAGGTCGGCACGGTGAATGTCGATGTAGTTGACAAAGAGGAAAGCGGAAACATTATGGAAGAGGAGATATAAAAAATGGCAGAATTTGATGCTCCGCAGAGCAGAAACGAAGCGATCTTACAGAATATGCTCGGCGCGAATAACACGCTTCCCGCGCCGCAGAGCCGTATCGAGGAACTGTTGCAAGAGATCCTTGAGCAAGGCGGAGGCGGCGGGGGACTCCCTGTTGTTACGCAACAGGACGATGGTAAGGTCTTAACTGTTGTGAACGGACAATGGACGGCGGACTCTAACGCGCCGATGGTCGAGGTCAGTTACGCGACTCTTGTTGACCTTCGTGACAACGGCAAACTCATCCCCGGTATGCAGTACCGCATCACCAACTATGAAACCATAATCACAGGCTCTTACAATCTCTCCGCTCTTGGAACAGAAGGATACATCCACTACGCTCGTTCAACCGAAGAGTCTTGGTTCGACATTATCGTCACCGCAGACGATGAAAGCCATTTGAATGAGAACGCAAGAGCCGCGAGGTCAGTCGGCGTAACCTACGCTCCCGATGCGAAGCCCGAAGCGTGGGAACTGAAGTACACGATAGATAATGACACCTCTCGTTTTGCGTGGGCAGATTCACAACACGGCAAGGGCGTAATCTACTTTATGAAAGACGAGCATAACAACTCTGCGGGGTACGATTTCAAGAGTATACAGTTCTTGAGATATGCGCTGAAACTCGCCGATGCTACTGCGGATTATACGCCGTCCGACACAGGACTCGTCTACAACGCTTCGACTCAACCGAATAGGTATGGCTCGCCTTACAGGATTTTCACCGCTTTACAGAGTTATATGACGAGCGGGACTTATGTCAATCCGTTCCCGATGACCTACAAGGGGCAGACGGCGAACAACTACGATTTCGCGGTCGGGTACAACATCTTGGGAACGATACAGTTTCCCGAAGTGGATGACACTTATCTCTCGACCTTCAATGCCGATTGGTATTACACCTTTGACTATTATAAAGACGGAGAGCATTATGATATTTCGTCTGTCGGTTTTGAGGGGATAGATACAGGGTGTCGCGGGAATTATATCGCTCCCGATGTGGATGCTTTAGCAATTACTCTCGATTCGTCAACTAAACTGAGAGGACTCGGCGCGAACTGTTGGCAAAACAACTATGTTGAGAATGATACTCACAATGGGTATGTTACAGAGTGCCACATCAGTCACGGGTCTCCATTCAACACCTTTGGAGGACGATGCACCGAAAACAAATTCGGTCAAGTTAGTTATGATAATATCTTCGGAAACCATTGCTACTCCAACACATTCGGAAACAATTGCTACTCCAACACATTCGGAAACAGTTGCGACTACAACACCTTCGGAAACAGTTGCACCTCCAACACCTTCGGAAACAATTGCTACTCCAACACATTCGGAAACAGTTGCGACTACAACACCTTCGGAAACAGTTGCACCTCCAACACCTTCGGAAACAATTGCTACTCCAACACATTCGGAAACAGTTGCGA
>JAEEGL014009891.1_pt1 | contig 13862 bp, 10 predicted proteins | sample 9134231 | NCBI WGS metagenome assembly JAEEGL01 (sample SAMN16246548, study PRJNA631951) | gut metagenome | biome: gut microbiome; feature: rumen; material: fiber-attached | host: Bos | place: Iran: Karaj | collected 2018-10
AATATATCAAATTAAGGTTTTCAAATAATGCTTCTTTAGTTGAAAATTCGTCTTTATCAACTGAATAGTAAACTATTTTATCAAATGAGAGTGCAAACTTTTGAAGATATGGATCATCGGCATTAAGAACTAATGTCATATCGTCAGTAATTGCTTTTTTAATCTCATTATAAACAATATCAAAGTTACCTTGTCTTGGTGGCTGATCACGAGTAATATTTGTTACTACAACATATGTTGGTTTAATTGCCGGGAAAACAAACTTTGCAAATCTTTCATCGCACTCAACAACAACAGCATCAGTTTTAACTTTGCCTGTAATTGTTGTATCTTCTAATATTGTAGTTAAAATTCCTGTATTCAAATTTGAACCAGAGATATTATGAGTTACTTTATAATTTAAATCACGAAGTGAGTTTGCAATAAGCGATGTTGTACTTCCTTTTCCAGAAGAGCCAGTAACAGCAATAACTATTTTTGGCATCTCCAACTTAGCAAGTATGTTTTTGTCTATTCTAAGAGCAATATTTCCAGGTAGAACAGAACCACGTTTTAATATTTTTCCAATTAATATAATTATTTTGGCTACTAAAATTGTAAATATTTTCATTTTTACACCTCAAAATAATTATAACACATATATTTTAGTATTTTGTATTTTTGTATAAATTGAAACATATTTTAAAAAATTGAAATTCATGTTATTATTAGTATGGTGAAATAATGAAGAAAATAAAAATAATTCTAGTTTTTTTAATATTTTTTATTTCAAATATTAAAGCTTACAATGAAGCACCAATTGATATTACTACTATGGATGTTTATGAGATTCAAGAAGCAATTGATAAGGGATATTTGACATATGAACTTTTAATTAAACTTTATTTAGATCGCATAGATGCATATGATGTAAAATATAAATCAATAATAACTATTAATGAGAAAGCTATTGAAGAAGCAAAAAATTGTGATATAGAATTTAAAGAAAATGGAAGATCAAATATACTGTGGTGTATGCCAATTATTGTTAAAGACAATATGGATGTCAATGGTATGCCCACAACAGTTGGATCAAAAGCGCTATCCGATTCTTACCCAAATGAAGATGCTTCAGTTATTAAAAAATTAAAAGAAAAAGGTATGATTGTTATTGCTAAATCAAATATGAGTGAATTCGCTTTTTCATCAAGCAGCTCAGTAAGTTACTATGGAACTGTGCACAATGCTTATAATTTAGATTATTCATCATATGGTTCATCTGGAGGTAGTGCTGTTGCAGTAGCAGCTGGATATGCACCTTTTGCGCTTGGAACAGATACAAATTCATCACTAAGAGCGCCAGCTGCAGCTAATAATGTAATAGGTTTTAGACCAACACTTAATCTGATTGAAACAAAAGGAATATTTGCATATGATATAACTCGTGATGCAGTAGGACCAATTACTAAAACAGTAAAAGAAAATATTCTTTTAATGAATGCCATGTCATCAAAAGACTATAATATTCCTGAAGATAATTCATTAAGTGGGAAAAATATTGTTGTGCTTGACCAATTTATGCCAAGTAGTACTTATAATGAAATCAAAACAATGTTTAATAACAGCGTAAAAAAACTTGAAGAAGCGGGAGCAAATATAATTCATTTGAATAATGTTTACTCAAGTGACTATGAATATATTGGGAATAGTACTATGGGTGGCTGGACAATGTGTTATGCATTTAATAAATATATCAAAAATACGTCTAGTAAAATTAAAACATTTTATGATTTAGCTTCAGCAAATACAAACACGTATAGTTTATGGGAAAACTATAACAGGTGTAATGTTTCTATAAGCTATATAGATACTATTGAAACACAAAAATCAAATTTTAGAAAAACTATAAATAATGTAATTACTAAGTATAATGTTGATGCATTTATTTATCCCACACATACAGGAAAAGTGTTAAGGATAGGTGAATCTAATAGTGGTGGAAATAGCTATAAAATTGCACCTGTATTAGGTCTTCCAGCAGTTTCAGTTCCACTTGGATTTGATAGTAGTGGATTAGCATATGGAATTGAGTTTATGGGAGCTAAGAATAGTGAAAATAAATTATATGAAATAATTTACGAATATGAAAAATTAAATCATAATTATAAGCTTCCAGATATTGCTCCAGCACTTTATACTATCCCAGATAGTGTTAATAATTTAAAAGGATTGTATGAAGCTTTATTAAATAATAAAGGCTATATATTAAATTATTTAGTATTAAAAGGTCAGAAAGAAGAAATAAAAGAGTATTTTCAAAACTATAATGATTTTGAAAACAAAAGTGAAGAAGCCGGAAATATTTATGAAAATACTATTGGAGCCCTTAAAAGTGTCGGTTATATTTATGATGAAGAAACAAAAACATTAAATAAATCCATATTTTTAATAATGATTAAAGTACTTCTTTATTTGACTGTTATCTATTTATTATATCGAGTACTAAATTTATCAAAGAAAAAGAAAAAAAGCATTAAACATTAATGCTTTTTTATTACAATTTCTTGCTTAAACACAATAATTATAATATAATTATTCATGGTGATTTATATGAATCAAGACTTAAAAAGAACAATTATTTTAGAAAACTATCAAAATCCTACTAATAGGGGACTAATCGATGATGATAGTTATATAAAAGTTAACATGAATAATGAATCTTGCATTGATGAAATTAACTTAATGGTAAAAGTTGAAAATGATGTTATAAAAGATATTCGCTTTGATGGAGAAGCATGCGCAATTTGCACAAGTGCAACATCAATATTAATAAATACTTTAATCGGGAAAACAATTGAAGAAGCAATTGAAATATATAATAACTATGAAAAAATGATCAATGAAGAAGAATATAACGGAGACATATTAGAAGATGCAATAGTTTATTCTGATATAGCCAAGCAACCAAATAGAAAAAAATGTGCTCTTCTTCCTTGGTGGGGAATTAGAAAAGTAATTGATGAATTAGGAAAGTGATAATATGAAAGAACTTGGTCTTTCACAAGCAAAGATACGTGAAATTTCACGTATTAAAGGTGAACCAAAATGGATGTTAGATTTTAGAATAAATGCCTATAAGAAGTTTTTAGAACTTCCAAATCCAACATTCGGACCAGAATTAAAAATAGATTTTAATACAATCAACTATTATAAAAGAGTAGTAGATGGTATTAAAGATGATTGGAATAAGCTTCCATGTGAGATAACTGACACATTTAATAAAATAGGTCTAATTGATGCTGAAAAGAAGTACTTAGATGGTGTTAAAGCTCAATATGAAAGTGAAGTTATCTACCATAGTATGTTAGAAGAACTAGAAGCTAAAAATGTCATTTTCTGTGACACAGATACAGCATTAAAAAAGTATCCAGAGCTATTTAAAAAGTATTTTAATAATTTAGTTAAATATGATGAAAACAAATATACAGCTTTAAATGGAGCAGTATGGAGTGGTGGCACATTTATTTATATTCCACCTAATACAACAATTGATAGGCCACTTCAAAGTTATTTTAGAATAAATACTAAGAACATGGGTCAATTTGAAAGAACAATCATAATTGTTGATGAAAATAGTAGTCTTCATTATATGGAAGGATGTACAGCACCAACATATACGAGTGATTCTTTACATGCTGCTGTTGTTGAAATATATGTCATGAAAAATGCTAAGTGCCGTTATACAACTATTCAGAATTGGTCAAAAGATGTATATAACTTAGTTACCAAAAGAGCTATTGTTGAAGAATCTGGAACAATGGAATGGATAGATGGCAATGTCGGATCTGGAATTAATATGAAATATCCAAGTTGTATTCTAAATGGACCATTTGCAAATGGAAACTGTATTTCAATTGCCGTTGCATCGGAAAATCAAATTCAAGATGCAGGAGCAAAAATGATACATTTAGCACCTCATACAATGAGTTCAATTATCAGTAAGTCAATTGCTTTAAATGGTGGCAATGCAAGCTATCGAGGAACAGTTAATATAAGTAGTAAAGCAAATAACTCAAAAGCATTCGTTAAATGTGATACGATGATTCTTGATGAAAAATCTAAGAGTGATACGATTCCTAAAAATATTAATTCATCATCAACATCAATAATTGAACATGAAGCAACTGTGTCTAGAATCAGTGAAGAAAAACTATTTTATCTCATGAGTAGGGGAATAACAGAAGAAAAAGCTAAGGAATTACTAATCATGGGCTTCATTGAAAAGTTCAAAGAAGAACTACCAATGGAGTATGCCGTAGAACTAAATCAACTAATGAAAAATTATTTTTAAAAAAACACTTGTCAAATTAAAATAGGTATGCTATTATTTTAAAGGTGATAAAAAATGGCACGATTAAATAACGCATTAACCACTATTTGTTCGTCAAAGAAAAGCGTTGTTTTCGTTATTTTATCATTCTTATTAATTATTAAATAAACATCAATTTTTATAATTGGTGTTTTATTTTGTAATTAAATGATAATTGTTAGAGGGAGGATATATGAAGAAAGACAATTATTTACTTTATGATGTTCATGAAGTACCACCTAAAGGGAAAATGATCATCTTGGCATTGCAACATGTATTGGCAATGTTTGGTGCAACTATTTTAGTTCCAATTTTGGTTAACAAAATAGCAGGAGCTGAAGTCCTAACTATTCCAGTTGCACTATTTACAAGCGGAATAGGAACACTTATCTATTTGATCTGTACAAAGGGTAAATCACCAGTTTATCTAGGATCAAGCTTTGCATTTATCTCACCAATTGCATATGCATATCTAGCAGGCGGAGCATCAAGTGTAGGAATGGGAATATTCCTAGTTGGTGTCGTTTATATGATATTTGCATTATTAATCAAATTTTTTGGTAAAAAATGGATTAATAAATTAATTCCACCAATTGTAATTGGACCAATGATAATGGTAATTGGTTTAGGCCTTGCACCTTCTGCAATATCATCAATTGGCATTAATGGTGAAGTATTTTCTAAAAAAGCATTGCTTGTTGCAGTAGTATCATTTATGGTAACAATTATTACAGCTACAAAAGCAAAAGGATTTATGAAAGTAATTCCTTTCCTAATTGGAATTGCAACAGGATATATTTTATCAATTATTCTTGGTATGGTTGATATCAAATCAGCAGTGGATACCAAATTATTCTCAATACCAAAATTTATAATTCCATTTAAAGATTATGCACTAAGTCTAAAAGGTGTTTTAACAATTGTTCCTATTGCTTTAGTAACAATAGCAGAACATATTGGTGATCATATGGCACTAGGGACAATTATTAAAAAAGATTTGATAAATGAACCAGGTTTAGAAAGAACTTTACTAGGTGATGGTCTTGCAACAAGTGTTGCTGGTTTACTTGGTGGTCCTGCTAATACAACTTATGGTGAAAATACTTCAGTAGTTGGTATGACGAAAGTAGCATCAGTTAAAGTAATTGGACTTGCAGCAATACTTGCAATCATAATTAGTTTCTTTGGACCAATCACGGGAATATTATCAACAATTCCTGATCCAGTATTAGGTGGCATATCTTTACTACTATATGGATTTATTTCAGTAAATGGTTTAAAAGTATTAGTTCAAAATCAAATTGATTTTGAAGACATTCGTAATGTAATAATTGCATCAACAATGTTAGTATTAGGTCTTGGCGGAGCAGTTATTTCACTTAAAACAGGTGACATTAATATTTCAATATCAGGAATGAGTTTAGCAGCTATTTCAGGAATCGTACTAAACTTAATTCTTCCAAAAACAAAAAAGAATTAGAATATGTAAAAGGAGTTGACAATATGTCAACTTTTTTTAATATAACATACAATAGTTTGTTATAATTATAATAGGTGAGAGTATGGAAAATGAAAGAAGTTTTGGAATTTTATCAATTATAGTCATAGCTCTTATTATAGGTGCCATTATTTTAATTGTGGTGCCAAACTCGGATGATAATAAAATAAGCTGTAGAATTGAAACAACTAATATGACAGCTTCAAGTGTTGAATTACACGTATATTCAGAAGGGAAAAATACAACTTTAAAAACAGACAATGAAAACTTAAATACAACTCATTATGTTACAAATATAAGCAGTAATGGGATATATACTTATTATGTAAGTGATGGTAAAAAAGAAAATTCATGTACGGTCGAAATTAATAGCATAATTGAAAGTGATGCTGGTAAAATTAATATCAGTACTACTAAAAAAACATCTTCACTTGTATTAACTATAGTTGCAAATAGTGTTATTGAACTTGCAGATAAACCATACTCGTGGGATAAAATAACATGGAGTAGTAATAATACACTAACAGTAACAAAAAACGGGACATATACAGGTTACATTAAAGATAGATATGGAAATATAAGTGAACTTAAATATAAAGTATCAAATATAAAAGGAGCTAATACCAATCTACCCGAAAAGCAAGATAATAAAATAACTGCAACAGGAATATCATTTAATTATTCAAGAATTACATTGAAAAAACAAGAAAGTAGAAAACTAATATTTACGCTTGTTCCATCAGATGCAAATGATTATAAAGTATCGTGGACAAGCAGTAATAATAAAGTTGCGGTAGTAGATATAAGTGGCAATGTAACTGGTGTTGGCTTGGGCGATGCAACTATAAAAGCAAAACTTGCTAATGGTGCAGAAACGACATGTATTGTTATAGTTGAAGAAGGAACTGTTCCAGTTACAAGTATTGCAATCAATCCCACAACAAAAACAATAAAAGTTAATGAAATTGCAACTCTTGGACTTACTATAAATCCAAGTAATGCAACTGATAAAACAATTACTTGGAATAGTAGTGATGATACTGTTGTAAGTGTTAATAATGGGGTAATAACAGGTAAAAAAGTGGGCCGAGCAACAATCTCAGCTAAATCAGATAATGGTAAGATAGCAACAAGTGTTATTGTTGTTGAAACATCAGCAATTGCTGTAACAGGCATAAAATTAAATAAAACGACATCATCTTTAAAAAAAGGCGAAACTGAAACATTAGTTGCAACAATCACTCCAAGCAATGCAACGAATAAAGGCATTACTTGGTCAAGTAACAATACAAGCATTGTAAAAGTAGATTCAAATGGAAAAGTCACAGCTGTTGGAACTGGCACTGGTAAAATAACTGCAAAAACTAAAGACGGAAACTATAGTGCAACTACTTCATATACAATCACTCAGAAAACTGGCATTGTAAATGGTACTGGTGGAGTATGGGGCTATTCTTCTTCACTTGATAAAACACCAGATAGAGCAGACACATCATTTTTCCAAAACCTTGTTAATGGTGGGAAAGGAACTTTAAGTAGTGGAGTTTATAAATATACAAGTGGTGGAAAAACATATCAATATAATATTTCAACAAGCACATTAACCGTAGATGGTAAGAATATTTTAATGAGAATTTATTATCCAAAAGGATATGACTTGAGCAGTGTTAATACTTTTACATTTATGGGTGGCACATCTGAACAAAATCTAGGTGGTTATTTTAGACATTTGGACGAAAACAAATCAGAAATGAAGAGTAGTGGAATTATTATTCTTGTATCAAGCCCAGGCACTTATTATGCAAGTTATGCAATTGGTGCAACAGACTTTGTAAAAGCAATTGTTGGCCAGAAAAAAGGAGTTAAAAACACTGTCGGCGGATATTCACTTAGTGGTGAAGCTGCTGGAAGTGCCGCAAATAGTGGATCATATGATAGACTTATTATATGTAATTCCAAATTTCATGCCGATTCTACAACTAATGTAATAAATAAAGATGTAGTAATATTTACACCTAAGAATGATAAATTGCATGGAGAAACTGTTACTACATTAAACTATATGGTAATGAAGAAATATGCAAATGTAACTGTTATTACTAATGATTCAGGAATTTTAAATACAACAAAATATAGCACGAATTTTCTAATGATTAATCCCGGTAGTCAAATGGGAACAGGACACGGATATGTAAATATTTCAAATGCAAAAATATTTGCATTTGCTTGCAGTTAAAAAAATTAAATTTATATCATTTTAAAATAAATAAAGTACAATTATTTCAGAAAACTTATTTTTATAGTAAAAATAAGTTTTTTTGTCATTTTTAAACTAAAAAATATACAATTTTTGTCTTTTGATTTAACATTTTTAAGATGATAAACTTTATTTCGTTGAAAGGAGGAAAATATGTTAAATCAATCAGTAATTGTAGGTAGAGTAGTAAGAGACCCTGAACTCAATCAAACCGAAAATGGAAATAAGGTTACCAATTTAACATTAGCAGTACCAAGAAGTTATAAAAACATAAATGGGGAATATGATACCGATTTTATCTCATGTGTTTTGTGGAAAGGTGTTGCTGAAAATACAGTTGAATATGTTAAAAAAGGTGATTTAGTTGGAATCAAAGGAAGACTTCAAACAAGAACAATTGAATCAGACGAACATAATCAACATATTATGGAATTAGTAGCAGAAAAAGTAACATTTTTATCTAGTCGCAGAAATGAAGCAGATGAATAATCTGCTTTTAAAGTATATTTATGATATAATTGTTTCGGTGATAACATGAAAAAACATATATCTTATATTGATTTTTTAAGAATATTAGCGTGTTTTTTAGTAATAGTGAATCATTCACATGGATTAGTATTAAATAAAGGAAGTGAAAATGCACTTTTTTATACAATTACATATCCACTATGTAAAATTGCAGTTCCAATTTTTCTAATGATTACTGGAATATTAGTATTAGATAAAGAATATGATTATAAAAAAGTTTTAAAGTCAATATTTAAAATATTTGTACCGTTAGTTATTATTTCTTTTCTAGTTTATGCTAAAAATATAGGGCTTAAAAATATCAATCTTTTAGATTTTACAAAAGGTTTTATTAAAGAACCATATGTTATTGCATTCTGGTATTTATATCTTTTAATGGGACTTTATATAGTAATTCCATTTATTCAAAAGTTAATCAAAAATTTTGATAAAAAAGATTATAAATACTTTTTGCTATTTTTCTTATTTATTCCATCAATTATAAGTTTATTATCAGCTTATTTTAAGTTTAATTTAAATGAATATTTTATGCTTCCATTCTTTGGAATGGCAGTATCACTATTAGTTGCTGGTAATTATCTAAACAAATTAGAAAATAAAAAAACATTTTTAATAATTGCTATAATAGTATTTATAGTTTCTTATATAGGAATGTTTTTATCAATGTATTTACCATTTATTAATGGTGGTCAAATATCATATAAACTTGATTCTTGGAATTCATTACCAGTTATACTAATGGCAATGTCATTCCTATATATTGCAAAATATACTATTAAAAAAGAGTCACCAAAACTAATTGTGACAGTATCGTCAACTTGCTTTGGAATCTATTTAATTCACATGATATTTAATCATCGTATTTATGACTTAGCAATATTTCAAGAAATATTTAAGTTTAGTAGGGTTCTAGGCGTATTAACGTTGGAAATAACAATATTCATAATTTGTTTTATAATTGTATATATTCTTAAAAAGATACCATTAATTAAAAAATTTCTTTAATTTATAGTATAATTTAATAGGGTGGTAATATGGTATATTTATTAGATGGAAAAGAATATCCTGTTGAAATAACTAGAAAATCAAATAAAAATACCTATATTAGGTTTAGAAATAACACTATTGTTGTTTCAACATCATATTTTGTAACTAATAAACAAATATTGAAAATGCTTGATCAAAATCAAGAATTCTTAAGAAAAAATATAAATAAATTAAGCAAAAAAGCAGAAAATAGCCAAAATCACATAATTTTAGGTGAAAAATATGATATAATTACTATGAATAGCATAGAAGAAATTGATTATATAAATAAGAAGATATATGTAGAATCAAGTTCTAAATATGATTCATTAATCAAAAAAGAAACAAAAAAGTTATTTGAGGCAAGACTTAAATATAACTATGATTTATTTGAAGAAAATATTAAGTTTCCTAGTTTAAGAATAAGGAAAATGAAAACACGTTGGGGAGTATGCAATCGTAGAGATATACGAGTTACTCTTAATTCAGAATTATTCAGATATGGAATTGAAGAAATTGATTATGTTATAATTCATGAACTTTCTCATTTAGTATTCTTCAATCATTCAAAGGATTTTTGGAATCTAGTATCTAAGTATTGTCCAAAATATAAAGAAATAAGGAAAAGATTAAAGGAGTAGTATGAAGGGATTAGGTATAAAAATAGTAAATTTATTATTAATCTTTACATTTTCAACGACTATTTTTCTTTCACCAGTTGAAAAAGTTAAAGCTAAAACTTTACGCGACATTAAAAATGCCGTAGAGGAAGCGGAAAGAAATTTAAAAAACAATCGAAATAAGCAAGCTGAAACAGAACAAGAAATGAAAAATGTTAAGGTAACTGTTTATAATACTTTAGTTGAAGTAGATGGTATCTTAAAGAAAATTGAAACTTTAAATAAAGAAATAGAAGCCTATGATAAAGAGATAACAGCTAAAAAAGAGGAAATCAAAAGATTAATGAATTTTGTTCAAAAGACAAAAGGAAACAATGCTTATCTTGAATATATATTTGGAGCCGAAAATTTCTCTGATTTAATATATCGTATAGCTGTTGCTGAGCAACTTTCAAAGTACAATGATAGTTTGGTTGATAAATATAACAAGATGATTGATGATAATAATAAAGCAAAAGATGATCTTGAAAAAAGGCAACAAGAACTTGTTAACAAGAGAGCTGATTTAGAAAAGCAATATTCTAAACTATCAGCTGGTTTAAGAGAAATAGAAGATGCGGAACCAACATTAGAAGAAGAAGTTAAATTACAAAAGCAAACATATCAATTTTATGTTGACTTAGGTTGTAAACTTGATGATGATTTAGATGTTTGTGGTCGAAGATTACTTCCACCATCAACTGCTTTATATAGACCGCTAGATACAGCTTATATTTCATATGGTTGGGGTAATAGATGTTATTGGTTACGTGGTCAAAAAGTGTGTGATTTCCATAAGGGAATGGATTTAAGTCAGTATGGTTCTGCCGTTCCTATTTATTCAGCAGGTTCTGGTAGAGTAGTTGGAATAGTTAAGAGTCCAAATCATTGGAGTTGTGGAGGACAAGTAGTATTTATAAGCCATAATATTAAAGGTAAGTATTATACTTCAATTTATATGCACTTAAGAAAGATACTTGTTGAAAAAGGACAAATTGTTGATAAAAATACAGTCATAGGTTATATGGGTGGAAATCCATCAATTGAAACATATGATAGATGTACTAATGGCCAACACTTACACTTCGGGTTATCTGAAGGTATGTTCACTACTTGGGCAAAAGCTAAAGCATCGCAATTTAACCCTGCAACAATGGTTAATTTCCCTAAAGTAGGAACTAGATTTAAAGATCGTATTACAAAATATTAAAAGCCTTCGGGCTTTTTTTGTTGCATTGACTTTTATATTTACCTAACTTATAATTGTTATAATAGGTGCGGTGTATATGGAAGATAACAAGTCTAGTTTACTCTATGGCATAGCAATTGTAGTTATTTTAGCTGTCATTGGAGTAGCATTATATTTACTATTATCTGATAATACAACTTCTGACTCGATAAGTTTAAATCGAGGTTCAGCAGCTGTTTTTGTTGGTGAGCAAATAACACTTAGAGTAAATAATACTGATAATAGTACTGTTACATGGACGAGTAGTGATACAACTGTTGCAACTGTTACACAAAATGGAATCGTTACAGGAGTTAGCAAAGGTGAAGCAACTATTACTGTTTCAAACGGAAATCAAACTAGCACCTGTAAAATTACAGTAATAGCTAAAGACATCCAAAGAATTGAACTAACAAAAAGAGATATAAATTTAAGCGTTGGTGGTAAAACTACAATCAAAGTAAAAGTAATACCAGAAGATGCAACAAATAAAAAATTAATATATAAAAGCAATGATGAAACAGTTGCTACCGTTGACTCAAATGGAGTTGTTACGGCTAAAAGTGATGGAGTAGCAAGTATAACTATCACAGATGAAACAGGTAAAGCAAAAGTAACTTGTAGAATAATAGTCAATACAGCTGTTCAAGGTATCAAATTAAATAAGACAAGTTTAAAAATGTATGTTGGGAATACTGAAACCTTAGTTGCAACTATAACGCCAAGTAATGCAACAGAAAAAGATTATGGCTGGTCAACTAGTGATTCTTCAGTTGTTACTGTTGATAAGAACGGAAAAATCACTGCTAAAAAAATAGGAAAAGCTACAATCAAAGTTGTAACCGAAGATGGAAATAAAGAAGCAACGTGTGAAGTTGAAGTAACAAAATATAATAGTTTTGGTGCATATAAGCATGTTGTTATACTTGGAATAGATGGACTTGGAGCGACATTTAACAAAGTAAGTTCACCAAATTTTGATAGGATTTTTAAAAACTATGCGTATCGCCATAATGCACAGTGTGAATATATAACAATAAGTGCTCAGAACTGGGGATCTATTTTAACAGGTGTTGCCTATGATGTTCACGGTTATACGAATAGTTCAATTGCAGCTAATAAACATACTTCTAAAGGAAAACATCTTTCAATTTTCTACTATGTGCATAAGAAATTTCCTAGTGCAACATTAGCATCAGCTTCTAGTTGGAGTCCAATTAATAATGGAATTATTGAAAATGATATAGGAGTTAAACTTTATAGCAACGGTTCGGATGAAAATATTACCAACAAGGCTATTGAATACATCAATAGTAGTAATGTACCAACACTTTTATTTATTCACTTTGATGAAGTTGATCATAATGCTCATGCACATGGAGGCTTCAGTCAGCAATACTATAATGCTGCTGTAACAGCTGATAAAAGAATGGGTAAAATATATGACGCTCTTAAAAATAAAGGTTTAATGAAAGATACTTTATTTATAGTTGTTGCTGATCACGGTGAAACAACTAATGGCCATGGTGGACATACAGTTGAAGAATCTTCGGTAATATTAGCTGTTACAGGTCACTCGGTAAATCATGTAACATTTAGCACATCTGTTCGTAATAGGGATGTTGCAGCAATTGCAATTTATGACTTCGGTGTTGATAAACCAAGTCACTTTACATCAAAAGTTCCAGGCGAATTATTTGGTGAAAAAAGGTAAATATAAATAAAAGACATTAAAGAAATGTCTTTTTTTATTTGAAATATTCGATTTTTTTGTTATAATTATAGAGGTGATATCATGGTAAAGTATGATGAAAGTTCAATAAAGATACTAGAGGGGTTAGATGCCGTAAGAAAGCGTCCAGGTATGTATATTGGTTCAACTGATAAAAGAGGATTACATCACCTTGTATGGGAAATAGTTGACAATGCCATCGATGAAGTTATCAATGGATTCGGACATAAAATTAAGATTATCATTTATGCAGATGGTAGTGTATCTGTTGAAGATGAAGGACGTGGTGTACCAGTTGGTATGCATTCAAGTGGTATATCTACACCAGAAGTTATTTATACAGTATTACATGCCGGTGGTAAATTTGAAACCAGTGGATATAAAGTATCAGGTGGATTGCATGGTGTAGGAGCATCAGTTGTAAATGCCTTGAGTAAATGGATGGAAGTAACTATCAAGCGTGATGGTTATGAATACTATATTCGCTTTGAAAACGGTGGAAAAGTAGCAGTACCACTTAAGAAAATGGACAAAACTAGTAAAACGGGAACTAAAGTTAGATTTTATCCAGACCATGAAATATTTG
>JAEEGL014336697.1_pt1 | contig 13862 bp, 13 predicted proteins | sample 9134231 | NCBI WGS metagenome assembly JAEEGL01 (sample SAMN16246548, study PRJNA631951) | gut metagenome | biome: gut microbiome; feature: rumen; material: fiber-attached | host: Bos | place: Iran: Karaj | collected 2018-10
ACTTGTCCTAAGTCTTGTTGATAGTTTATTGTTACTGTTATATCATTTGTCGTACTTGCTGGTTGACTTGTTACACTTGAATCATAATCAACTTTTACAGTTAGAGTATTTGTTCCATTATTTTTTGCGATTTTATCTCCTCTTTTTAGACCACTTGTTGTATAGGTAATTGCTGGATTATCTCCTTTATTTACTGTAATACTTTCTACTACGGCATCTAATGTTCCTTTATTAGTTACTGTTATATCATATGTAATAGAATCTCCTGGTTGTGTTAATCCTACACTAAAATTTGCTGTTGTTGCCGTATATGATGGATCTGTCTTATTGACTGCATCTCCTACTACATCTTTTGATGTGATATTAGTTATTTCTACCTTCCAAGTTGAATCTATTGATGCTGTTCCATTAATCGTTAACTCTTGAGCTAATAAGGCATAACCTACTGCCATTGCCACTACTAATACACTTAGTACTGTTATAATTATTTTTTTATTATTTTCCATACCTTTATTCCTTTTTTTTACTCTTATAACTTTATTTAATTTTGTCTAATTTTTAATTATAGGAGTCTTCTATTTTTATAATATAATTTTAATTTTTCTATTTATATTTTGTCAATTATTTTTTATATAGAAAGTGTCAACAAAATATCAAACTACAATTTTTAAACTATCGTAAAACAAAAAACAGCTAACACTTTATGCATTAGCTATTTAAATAATTATAATTTATTGACATTTATCTTTTGTTAAGTAAGGTTACCAAGAACCTCCTCCGCCTCCTCCGGAACCTCCTCCAGAGAATCCTCCACCTGAGAATCCTCCACCTGATGAACTTGCAGGACTTGATGTCATGGCGGATGATGCAGCTGATACTGTAGAATTGATTGATGAACTAAAGGTATTAATATTGAATGTATTATAACCATAATACCAATCTGGTTCTTCTATAGCAATTGATTCAAATTTTTTAATCCATTTATCTGATACTCCAAGTACATATGTATATGGTAAAATATCATAAAAATAGTTTGGATTTTCCATAACTAAGGCTTCTAATTTATCTTTTTCAGCTGTTTTTAAAAAGTTTTTAAAGCCTCTTATTTTACCTAATATTTCGTTCCCATATGCGTTTCTTTTTGGTAAATAATATAGGCAAAACATCATACCAATAGTACATATTAGTCCAACAATATTACTTTGAGTATAGATTTTACTTTCTATAACACATGGGAGAATTGCTACCAACCATGATATTAATCCAAAGAATAAAATTGTCATAATAGTAAAAAAATTAAATAAGAATTCCTCTACACCTTCTAAGTTTCTACTAACAATTGGTATTATTATTAATGCTATAAATCCAATACCTGAAAATATTAACCCTAATATTATTTCATCATCACTCGCATATGTAAAAAGTGGTGGTATTGTAATTATGCAATATGTAATAATCATTAAAAGTGCTACCCATAATGTTTTGATTGTTAAAGATCTTTCAAATATTTGGTTTTTATTTTCTTTAGTTTTTTTATTCCTTATAATTTCATTTATAGTAGTATAGAATTTTTCTTGTAAATCTTCTAATGTTACTTCTTCTATCATTTGGTCATTTTCTTTTCGCTTACTTCCTAACAAAAACAAATCGTTAAGAAATATTCTTTCATTTTCATCTGTACCATCATATTCTTTTACTTTAGTAATTACAAAGCTTGTTTTTTTAGAAAACAATGTTTTTTGCTTTGTTTCAGTAATTTTAATATATCCTTTGTTAGCTAAATATATTAGTAATGATACAACGTCTTTGCTGTTAACTGTTCCTTTGTATAAATAAGCTATATCCAAGCTATTTTTGCCTTCAGGCGGATAAAATTCTACTGTTTCAATTACTTGGTCATCTTTTCCGTATTTTATCCATAAATAAATTGATATTAATAATGATAATACAGGTATAATGATCATTAAATATACATATGGAGTATCTTCAAATGTTTTTACTATGAAATATCCTTCATCTAGTTCTAATCTTACAGTTAATGCCTCGTTATTTACAAGTGTTCTATTTAATTTACCATTTATAGTGTTACCATCTACGCTGTATGTAACATCACTAGTTCCTATTGTGCCATATGTTCCAGCTGAAAAACCTAATTTTGATTTATCAAACTCTTTTGGCATATTTATTGAAAATGTTACATTTTTTATAATTGTATCATTCCACCCTGTTCCAATTAAATTATAGTAGAATTCATCTTTATCCTTTAGTTTATCTTTTCCTAACGAATAATTATACTTAATGGTATATTCTTGTAATCCTGTGACAGTTTGGTTGGCAGAACCTATTTTAATTACATAATCAGAATTTTCTATTGAAGTACTGTATTTATTGTTTACTGATATTTGACGTATTCTGGCTTTATTTGTACTAGTTGTTCCATCTTCTCTTGTTATTACATTTTTTAAAGGTATTGTTCTATAAATACCATGTCTTGGTTCATTAAAATAAACTGATATGTGTTCCTCTACATTTAAAGTATTATTTTCATTTACTTTAATATTTACATCATATTTATTTATTATATAAGCTAAATTTTGATATTCTGTAGATTGAAGTCCATTAATAGCTTGGACATTTTCCTTTGAAACTATTAATAATATAAATAATAAAAGAAAAAGAGGAACAAATTTAAATAGCTTTTTCATTGTATCCTCCTATTAAAATTCTACTTTTACATTTTCTCTTTCGTTTTCAGTAGCTTCAAACATTTTTTTAGATTTAAAGTTAAACATATTAGCAACTATATTAGTTGGAAACATTTGTGCTTTAGTATTAAATTGTCTAACTGTTGCGTTGTAATACTTTCTAGAATTAGCTATATCTTCTTCTATCTTAGATAGTTCATTAGATAAATCTTTAAAGTTTTCATTAGCTTTTAAATCAGGATAAGATTCTACTAAAGCCATAATTTTTGAAATTCCTTGGCTAATCTTTTGGTTAGCTTCAACTTTTTCTTCATTGCTCATCTTATCATAAGCACCATTTCTTAAGTTGATTACTTCTTTAAGCGTATCTTTTTCGTGTTTTGCATATCCTTTTACTGTTTCAACAATATTTGGAATTAAATCCCATCTTTTCTTTAAGTATACATCCATAGTTGCGAATGCTTCTTCTACTTTATTGTTTAAAGTTACAAAACCATTATAAGTTGATAGTACAAACAATAAAATTACTACTACTATTGCTATAGTTATGTATAGCCACATCATATTATCACTCTCCTGATATTATATTAACATATTTTTTATATATTTTATATTTTTTCTACTATTTTTTGTTACTTTACACAGACGGTTTACGATTACCAAGAACCGCCACCTCCTCCACCGGATCCACCACCTGATGATCCACCACCCGATGAGCTTGATGATGATGATCCACTTGATGAACTCCCAGAATCATAACTAGATAAATTATTCATGGAATTATTTATATTTGAAATAGATGAAGACATAAATTGATCAAACGAAGCACTAGAATGATACCAAGTAGGATTGTCTTTTATTATAAATTTAAATTTATTCATTACTTCATTTGATATGCCAAGTACGTATGCATATGGTAAAATATCATAAAAATAATTTGGATTTTCTTGAATCATACTTTTTATTTTCTCTTTTTCAACCGTTTCTAAATACTTTTTAAAACCATTAATTTTACCAAGAATTTCTAATCCTTTATCGTTTCTTTGATATTCAATTTTAGTATATAAATAAAAATTAATTATATTTATAATATTTATTATGCTTCCTAAAACAAATAAAGGTAAATATGCATAAAACATTCCAAAAATACAAATTTCAATAAATATAAACATCGGGATTATAGTTATAATTATGTCATATTTATCAAACTCTTTATCAAACGTCCAATATGGGAAACTAATCAAAATCATATTTATAAAAAGATAACCTAAAAGTAAATAAACCTCATCTAAATGGACTAAATTGGTAACTATGCATGCAAAGGGCAATGATATTAGATTAATTATATTTAAAAATAATATAAATGATTTTTTTAATTTTAATAACCATCTATTCTTGGTAAATGACGATATATTTTTTTCACTATTCATTTTACCTTTTATTATATTGGCTGTATCAGAGATACTGTCTTCTAGTATCTTTTCATTAGTCTCATCTAAACAGTAATACTTATGTTTTGTACTAAATAAGCCTTTAAAAAATAGTTCTTCAATATTATTATTGCCATCGTAATCTTTTAGTTTTACAATTTTATAGTCCTCATCAATATCATCATTAGAATATTCAATGGGTTTGTCAATATTTTTATATACATCTAAAGTATTACGTAAAATAGTTAATTTTTTTGAATTTGGATTGGTTTTTATTTCTTTTTTTATTTGTTCTTCTAATTCTTTAATTTTAGCTACTGCTTTGGTTTTTGATTCTTCACTTATTTTATAATTGTCGGTATGTGTTTTGTTTTGTATTTCTATATATCCTTTGTTGGCCAAATATATTATTAATGAAGTAATGTCTTTATTAGTAATATATCCCTTATAATAGAATCCCACTTCCAAACTATTCATGTTTTCAGGAGGATAAAACTCAATGGTATCTGTGGTTTTATTTTTATTTTTACTACGATGAATCATCAAAATAACAATTAATAATGATATAATTGGTATCAAAGAAAAATATAATACTGAATCTATTTGAATAATGTATCCTGCATTCTTAAAATATCCTTCATCTAATTCTAATCTTATAGTTATTCCTTCATTATTTTCTAATGTATCATGGTAATATCCTGTTATCGTATTACCTTCTATACTATAATATATTCCTTGATTATCGATTGAACCTAGTTTACCTTTAGAAAATCCCAATTTTGTTTGATCAAATTCTTTAGGCATTTTTATGTTGAAATGGACATTTTTTATAATGGTATCATTCCATCCTGTACCTATTAAATTGTAATATAGTTCGTCTTTATCTTTTAATGGATCTTTTCCTATATTATAGGTATATTTTATTGTATATTTTTTTATTTCTGTAACTGTATGATTAGGTGAACCTATTTTGATTTTATACATACCATTTTCTCTAGAGACAGAATATTCTTCATTGACACTTACATTATAGACTTGTGCTTTATTTTTTGTTGTAGTTCCATCTAATCTGGTTAAAGTATTTCTTAATGGAAGTGTCCTATAAATACCATGTTTAGGTTTATTAAAAAATACTTCTATATTCTCTTCTATATCGAATGTATTGTTTTCGTTTACCGTCATATTTACATTATAATTTTCTATAACATAATCATAATTTAATGCCTGAACTTTAATATTATTATTGATAAATACTGTAGTTGCTATTACAAAAATGAAAAATATTTTTCTTATAATTTTATTCATAATATACCTCTATTATTCTTTTATTTATTTTAGTATATCATGATAAAGTAAAAACAGATACATAAACAGTATCTATTTTTTTATATTTTACATTCATTTAAAAATTTTATTTAGATTTAGATTTTTTATCACTATCTAAGTTATATATAATATCCACATTATCTACAACGTTTTTAGAATGAGTTACAATGATAATACATTTATTCTCTTTTTTGGCCAAATCTTTAAAGATTTTTAATATCTCATCCTCTGTTTCTTTGTCTAAATTACCTGTTGGTTCATCTGCTATAATGATTTTTGGATTATACGAAAGACTTCTGGCAATAGCAATACGTTGTTGTTCTCCTCCTGATAATTTTAACACTCTTCTATTTGCTAATTCTCTATTTAAACCAACTGACTCCATTAATTTTTTGGCCAACTCTTCTTTATTAGCATCTTTTATACCACTTATGTTCATAGAAAGAACTATATTTTCAAGTGCAGTCAGATGTGGTAACAAGTTATAACTTTGAAATACAATTCCGACATTATTACTTCTATATTTATCTAAATTAATATCTTTCAAATCTTTATCATCATATATGATTTCTCCTTCATAATTAGTTTCTAATCCACTAATTAGAGATAATAATGTAGTTTTACCACTACCACTTTTTCCTTTTATAGCATAAGTTTTGCCCATGGAAAATTCATAATTAATATTTTTAAATACATAGTCATTTTCTTCAGCATCAGCATATCTATAACTTATATTTTTCAATTTTAATATTGTTTTTTTCATTAACTTCTCTCCTTTAAAATGGTTAGTGGCGAAAATTTTTGAATACTTAATACTGCTGAGGTAGATGATACAACGGTTAAAACGATTCCTATTCCAAGTAATTCTATTAATACTTTTAAATCAACGGCAGCGTTAATAGAGTTAAATGCTTGCACTTGAGCTACTCCATTAATTCGTCTATTTGGTGCAGGAAAGTTTCTTTCACTACTTCTACCAAAATTTTTATCAATATTTTCTGTTTGTTCTTTTGATGATGTTATTTCATTTTGAAGTAAGTTATTAGAAACTGGTACGCTTATTAAAGATCCTATAATAGCTCCTACTAATAATCCAACTAATGCAATCATCAATAATTCGCTCATAAACTGAATTGTCAAATGACTTTTCTTCATTCCTATAGTTCTAAGAACCCCTATTTCATATTTTCTTTCTCTTATGTTAATCATATTAATGATAAATAGAACTATTCCTCCTACTATTAAAGTAATAATTAGGAATGTAGTTGCAAATGTTTTAACATTAGATATAGTACTGGTGGCACTTTTTATATTGTCTATATTAGTAGATACACTTAAGTATTCACTTAAACCTTTTTCTTTTAATTCTTTGGTAAATAATTCTATATCATCTTTACTTTTTAATATAAAAGTTGGAGATATTTTGGTAGATATACTAGAATTTTTACTTGTTAGCTTACTTATTACGTTAGTGTTAGTAATAATAGTATTAGCACTTGATGTGAACATATCCATTTTGTCATTGTTTTCACTTTTTTCATCAAATATACCTGTTACTTCTAATGTAATGGTGTTTTTACTATTATCTGGATCAACGAAAGTAATTTTATCTTTTACCTTGATATTATTTTGTGTCGCTAATTCTGAATTAATAACACAAGTATTACTTTCTATATCATCAGATACTTCTCCAGCTGTAATGCTATATTTACCACTTATGAAATCGCTCATAGCATTAATTGATGAATATCCAACTAGAGTAAAGTCACTTGTTGTTTGTTCTTTAAATTCATTTTTAAAGTTTGGCTCTCTTGGTCCAAAATTATCTTCATTGGATGTAGAACTTACTTTAGTTATTTTTTTAGCATTTACTCCTATACTAATACTATAATGATAGTTTTTTACATAATCACTATCACCATATTTTTTAATGTCTTCTATACTTATGTTGCTAACTTCTTTAAATTTTTTTCTAAGTTCATCTTGGTTAGAAGATGATTTATTAGTATTTGGTTTTATCCTTTCTTTCATATTTTCTCTATCTATTCCAATGGTTGCTTCTATATCGCTTTTATTTTCATATGACTTAATTAATGAGTCTGACGAATTTCTAATAGCTAGAGATACTGTGGTACTACATGCAATAACTATGATAATTATACCTATCAGCGTGTTTCTTCCTTTATTTCTAGTGATAGATACAATCGCATTTTTTAGAATATACATAACATTCTCCTTTCTTATTTATGAAATAATTGTATATACTAAAATTTAAATGAACCTTAAAATTCGAATAGAAATTTAAGGTTCATTAATTAATATATATTTAATTTATCATATTTTTGAATTGCTCCATAGTTGTATAATCATAGATTGGATATCTTGGTATTTTATATTTATTGTCATTTCTAGTAGCTTTTCTATTGCCACCAACAAAGGCAACTTTAAATCCAACTTCTTTTACTGCTTTAATAGAGTTTTCCGAATAATCATAAAATGGAAAACAAAAAGAGGCTTTAGATCCAACTACTTTTATTGACTTATTTAAATCATCTAATAATTCTTTATAGGGAATACAATTAACTTTTGATCTATGTCCACATTTAGATTCAAAATGCAAATTATGAGTATGTGATTGGATATCTAAATATGATGACTCATAATTTTTAATATCCCACCAACCAGTAATTAAAAATAATGTAGCGTGCATTTTATATTTTTCTAATGCAGGAATTAAATGATTACCATTGATTTTACTAGTTCCATGGGCACCATCATCTATAGTTATTAAGACAGATTTAGCTGGGATGTCCTTTTTACCATACATCCAATCAACAAATTCATTGATAGTTAAAGTTTTATATCCATTATCTTTTAAATACTTTAGTTGTTCCCTAAATTTATCCATCTTAAGGCATATAGATTCATTACATCCTTCACTTTTCTTTTCATAGAAAAAGTGATAATTTAATACGGGTACACCTTTAAAAACTTTTTTCTTTGTATCCTTATTTTCTCCTTTTTCTTTAGTTTTCTTTTCTTCTTTTTTCTCTTCTTTAGGTTTAGATTTTACTTTAATAATTCTTTCTACTGAAGTATCGTTGTTACTGGAATCTTTTACAGAATAAATAATTTTATAAGTACCAACTTTTTTTGTATCTAAATTTTTATTATCTATCTTTATTTTGTCAGTTAAATCTTTATCATAATTATCACTAGCAGTCGCACCTAATTCTTGATATTTATCTCCTTCTGTTATTGTAATTTCTTTTTCTCCTTTTAGTTTAATTTCTGGTTTTTCCTTATCTACAATATTAATAGTTCTAATTATTTCTTTTTCTTGTTTTTTATATTTAATCTTATATTTATAATGATATGTTCCAATTTTTTTAAGATCTACATCATTAGTCTGTTCTATATCGTTCGTTAGGTCTTGTTTTTTGTATGTAGCACTCGCACCTTTATCAACATATTTTTCTGCATAATTAATAGTTATTTCTTTTTCACCATTTAACTGTAAAGATAAGTATTTTTCTTCACCTTCATTTTCTTTTTTTACATAATCATATATGAACGTTCCCGAAACTACTACTATACTTAAAAATAATAATACAAACAATGTTATTAATATTTTTTTCTTTTTACGTTTTGTTTTCATTTATTACCTCCATATTTTGTTTATATTAATAAATCTTCATCCGTTTTATTAATGCTTGACCTTTTTCTATATCAGTTGCATAACTTAACAGTTCTTCTTCGTTTACTTTTTCAAACGAATCAGAAAATCTATAGGTATTGGGTATTTTATCCATACCTAAATATAACAAACAATCTCTTGGTTTTTGAAATTCGTCTTTTAATAATTCTTCCATGGACATAGTAGTATATATACGACTATTAAATCCATACGAATAAATAAAGCTATCTCTTTCTTCAAAAAATCGCCATTTAGGATTATAAATTATTCTTTTTTTCTCTATAATGAACGATCCTAGTATCGTATTATTAGATAGTTTTAAGCCGCCAGAACGTTTAAAATTTCCGTGTCCATCATTATCTTTATACCCATCATGATATCCAGAAATTTGAGGATATTCACACAATAAATCTTCGCTATCATATGTCGTTTTATTCTTTAATTTCTCAAATTGTTCTGGTGTTACTTGATGTAATACGAAACACGTTCCTAATTTTTTTAATTCTTCTAAAACAATTTCTTGTTTATTAAAATTGTAAAAATCATAAGTTTGTTTTGCTAAATTTTGTTTTAATACTTCTTTCATAAATTCACCACAAATTATTTTATTAATTTAAAATATTGTTAAATTAAATTTTTATTATAAATTCTTTTACCCCTCTAACATTTGATATTTCTATGGCATTATTCTTTTTTAAAATATTAATCATTCGATAGTTACTTTTATCAATATTTAATGTTATGTCTTTGAATTTTTTCTTTTTAAGTATTTGGAATATTTCATTAAATAAGCTATTCCCATAACCATTACTTTGGTATTTATCAAATATTTTGATATAAATATTATCTTTATTAGTTTGTTCTTTTTTTATAAAAGCATAACCTATAAAAATATTATCTTTTTTATATGAAAATAACTCTATATCATTAATGTTGATATCTGTTATTCCTAATATATTACTGTCCAATTGTTCCAAAGTCAAGACGTTTTTATCCATTTGTGACCTCCTTGTTTTTCTCTTGATATAATGTACTATCTATGAATGCTTTGAATCTTTGATTTGTAGCAGAATGTTCATTTATAAATTCTGGATTATTATTAGCGACATTTCTAGTAAATTCTAGTAATTCTTCATCTGTTACTGTTTTTTTACCATCTTCTGTTATTAATATTGAGTTGCCAGTTGGACAATAGTTATTATCTAGTTCATTTCTGATGTAGGATTTCTCTATACTATTCGATATTATAAAGTTACAATACGTTTTAATTAAATCAATATTTTTAGATGATACTTCTATTGTATACTTTTCTCTTAGTTCTTGTTCTTTTTCTGGTGCTTGTGCTAGTTCACTGAGATATAGAGTTCTTAAAGCAGTATATCTATGTAGACCATTATTTGATACTAAATATAATCCTGTTTCGGAATCTAAATTAATTAAATCAATTGGTTCTTCTTGAAAGCTATCACTTGCAAGCATTTCTTCAGGTGTCATTAAGAATTCCTCACATGATCTACTGTGATATCCATCTCCCATTTCATCAAAAAAATCATCTAAACATTTAAATATGTCTGGGATTGTTTCACGCCATTTATAATCAAATCCATATATATCTCCTATACTAACTTTTTGTTTGCGTGTTGTTTCAAAAATTCCATAATCTGCAAATATTGAGTCAACATCTTCAATACTTAATATTGTAGTATTCACTTTACTTGATACTTCTACTTCATCAATATTATTTTTTAATAGAAAAAACTTAACTGTAGCATTATGCATATCATCACCCTAACTATGATTAATTATATCATAAATTATTAAAAAAAAAGAATAGTCTTTTGACTATTCATAATTATTTATTAATATCTGTATTAGGAGGTGTTATTATATCATCTGTTGATGTATTAATAGCTTGTTGATCAAGTGCTAGGTAATAATATGTAATTACTATATCATCTTCTGTAAATTCTCCACTTAGTAGTCCATCATATTTTTCTATATATTCATAATTGTCTATTTGTTTTGGACTAGTTGTATATTTTTCATTTACTTTTCCGATTATTTCATCTTTATCAATGATCTTATTGGTTTTAATATCCTTGTAGTTAACAATTACTTTTCCTTGCTTTTTTTCTTTGATAGTAAGATTACCTTGACCTTGATAAAAGTATACTCTTCCATTAGTTTTATCACCAATAGACATGGTTCCAGATACAATTAGTTCCGATATAGAAGTTCCTGTTTTTGGTTTAATTATAGGTGTTATTTTATATGTTCCTGGATCTTCTCCATCTTCTCTTTGAAAAGTTATATCATATAAATTAGTAACATCATTAGGGTTATCATTATGCATTTTTATTGTATAAGTAAACTCTGGATCTTTTTCACCTATTATTTTTTCTTTATTATCTGCATATATATAAATATAAGTATATATTTCATGCCTTACTGCGATTTCATTATTATATTTTCCTATCCCTCTTACTCTTTCCCAAATAAAACCAGATTGGTTCATACCTTTCGCACTACTTTTCCATTCTAAACTAGTATCATCTGTATTAACATTTCTATATCTAGTAAAAGCATATTCTCTTAAATAATCTTTTCCTGCTTTATATTTTTTATCTAACTTTATTCCAATAGGGCTTTCTTCTGTATTACTCCAAGTTGGTGAATTATCATACCATTTATATAAAGATTTTGATTCAATTTCTTTTATGGGTGTTAAGGCATTTACGTAACTTGGTAAAACTATGATACTTAATAAAATTAAAAAAATACTAGTAAAACTTTTTTTCATAATTTTTTCCTTTCGTTATTGATTTATTTTTTTACCAATCACTAACAAGTACTTATTTTTATAATTTTTATAATCATTATGATGAGAACATGTTTGGAGGAGTAAAATTTTGTCTTCTTTAGATAAATTAATATTTGTTTTATACCAAGATTTACTCTTTAACCAATTCAAATGTTGTAACCATTCATCCTCTGTTTTAAAATTAATTTTAGTATAATACCAATTAAATGCTTCAATATATATAGAAAATATTTCATATTTAGATAAATTGTTTTCATCTTCTAGATATATATATTTATGTTTTAGAAAGTATTTTTCATTGTAATATTTTTCTAATTCTTTAAATGCAATATCTGTTTGATATGAATTATGTCCATATATAATTAGTTTTTTACTATTATTAATATTGGTTCTATAATCTAAGAATACTGATCCCTTTTCATCTTTTTGCTTATATTCATTATGATTTAAATAATAATCATTATCAACAGTTTGTACCACTAATTCATTAATATTGGTATCTGGTATATGTAATTTACCAACTATATCAGAATTATTGTATTGTTTTTGTAGTTGTTTCATATCTATTCTACGACTTGAGTCTTTACTAGGATTTGATTCTAAATATTTAGTACTAGTGTGAGATGTAATCATCTTTGTCTTTACTTTTATTTTTTTATTTAATACGAATATTATGGAAATGGATAAAGTAAATATAATTAGAAATAATATTGATCTTTTTATTGTATTATTCAATAATAATGCCTCCTTTATTATTTTGTAATATAAGTTTGGCATATATTAATTTATTATTTTGTCGTTTTAAGGCATTACTATCAATTAATTAAAAAAACTATCTTTTAAGATAGTTAAAGTATATATTTTAAACTTAATTTTTTCATACTTTAATGGATGCTAAATTTTAGTAAATTTATTACTGGGCGAACACCGTTGTCGTAGTCTAGCACGTTGCTATCAACAATTAGCCCTTCCAAATCGACGGCCCACACGCTTGAAGAGTAATCAGTTACTTCACTCATTGTCCAATATCTACTTGTGTTTTTACTTAAATCTCCAAAATGTTGATATACCCATGTTGTATATTGCGATGATTCACAACTATTATTTGTACATTCTAAATTAGATGTTAATTCATCTACTGTTATTAATCTTATTTTATAGCCATCTACTTCTTTAGTACAATAATTATTTTTCATTTGGACTACCCTCTATATATACTTTATATTCATATCCTTCTGGTGTCTTTATTACTTTTACATATCCTTCTATATCATCCGTTTTACCTTTTTCTGTTTCAATATCTTTTAAAGGAAATATCTTTTCTGTTTCATTACCCTTTTTATATTTACTATCTTCAGAAACTACTCCATATCGTACTGCACCAACCAAGTTTTTAACACTTGTAACAAAAGTCTTTTTTCTTGACTTTTCGATGTATTTGGTTACTGATGGTATTGCGATTAACATTAATATTCCAAGTATTACTATTACCGCAAGTAATTCTATTAAGGTAAATCCGTTTTTATTTTTACTTTTCATAATGACATCTCCCTATTTTATTTACATTATAAGTATAATATTAAATTTATTTTTTTTCAATAAAAAAAGACCAAGATTTGGTCTTCTATTTTTTATTTGATTTCAATTTTTTTTGCTTCATTAGTTTCTTCTGTTTCTTCTTTTTTAGGAATTGTAATTTTTAAAATACCATTTTTAAATTCAGCATTGATATCCTCTTCAGTAATATCATCACCAACATAAAAACTTCTTTCACATTCACCATAAAATCTTTCTCGATGTAAAAACTTTTCATTATCATTATTTTCTTTTTTGTTTACTTTAGCTGATATATTTAAATACCCTTTATTAAGTGATATTTTAAT
>JAEEGL016678126.1_pt1 | contig 13862 bp, 13 predicted proteins | sample 9134231 | NCBI WGS metagenome assembly JAEEGL01 (sample SAMN16246548, study PRJNA631951) | gut metagenome | biome: gut microbiome; feature: rumen; material: fiber-attached | host: Bos | place: Iran: Karaj | collected 2018-10
CCGTTCTTCACCCCGCGCTCCAGCAGCTTCTGCAGCTCGGCCTTGTCCTCTTCGGAGAACGCCAGCACGAGCGATCCGTTCTGCACGAACGGCACCTTCAGCTCCGCGCACACGCGCGCGAACATCTTGTTGCCGAGGAGGTTGAACTTCGCCTTGTTCGTGCCGGGCTTCGCATCGAACCCTGCATGCACGATGGCGCTGTTCGCCTTGGTGGCGCCCTCCGCCACGTCGCTCCCGGCCTCCAGCACGCGCACCTTCAGGTCGTAGCGCGAGAGGCTGCGCGCGATCGAGCAGCCGACCACGCCCGCGCCTATAACTATGACATCTTCCATCCGCCTAGCTCCTTCTTCACTCATGGGACGGCACCATTTAACCACAATCCGCCCCCCGACGCCAAAACATAATCTTATGATTTTTCGTCAGCCAATCACAATATCCAATCGCACTTAAAAATGACCGTTCAACAGCATACGAACTATGTTATACTGTCGTACGAGACACCAAGGCTTCAAAACCATCATGCAAGAAACGAAGGCTCCAGCGTGCGGACAGTGGCAGACGGGTCCAGACGGCCTCATTCATTCGGATGCGCAAGATTTGGTAAGAGCAATGTTCTCAGTCGTACGCCGCCAAGACAGCGGTAATCCATGCGGTCGCAACAAGTTGTAACCCTCCCGGTTAGCGATGGAACGGCGACGCGGTGAGGACAACGCGCCCTATAGGAACAAATGTGTTTGATAGGATTTCGACGGGCTAGTGCCCATTGTTGGCACGGTAAAAATCGCTTCGAGCAAACATATCATGGGCAAGCCATGCTGTTCGCGTAAACGAACTCTGGAGCGACATCCAGTTCGCCACCAAGCCACGTAAGAGTCTCGTAATCCAAAGTACAGTCAGCAAAGGTCTTTTCATCGGCGAGCGGAGCAAACGCCTCGCCCTTCAAAAGCGAGCGACCGTCGAAGATGCGCGTCTCCCCATCGTTGAACACGACCCTCATCCGATGAGGACCACATGTCTTGAATCCCGTGATCTTCAGCACGGGCACCGGGTTTTCCGCGTAGCATTTTCCTTCTCTAACGATCATTTGGCACCTCCTCACATCGCCGCAACAATCTTCTCGAAGGCTTTTCCCTGAACCGCCAGGTTCCACGCCGCATACGCCTCCTCTTCATGCAAGGCCATCCAGCCATCAAGGATACGTCGCTGCTTGATCGGCAGTTCACCAGAAAGCATTTCTCCGTCCAACGCCACGACTGCCTCGTCTTCGTTGTACTTGACATGGACATGAGGCTTGTGATGCTGTTGCGTATCAAAGAACCGAAGATAGATGATCAACGAGCCAACTCGTGAAAGTTCACCCATTTGACACCTCCTTTGTAATGTCGATAAGGTTATTCATGTCCGTTGTCTTCTGTTTCATGAGACGAGAGCACTCGCGCAGGTAATCGGTCTTGCCCCAACCCTTACGAGGCCAAAGCGTCTGAATTATACCCCATCCCCTGCTCGAAAACAAGCCGGAAATCAAAGTTTGCGGAATCGCGAGACCATTGGCTGGAGCAATTCTCAATCATTCAGAAATTTACAGTTGCTGATTCGGGTTACAGCATTACTTGATATTAAAGTAGGTCACATCTCGGACTAACTTTAACGTTGCCATCTAGAAAGTGCCGTTTCATCTGCAGACAGCGCTTGTCAGATTTCCCCTTCCCGCTCGTATATCAGTACGCTCACAAGGCGCGTCCGGTTGAGAGAACCCGGGCGGCCTGCGGTGGAGAGACTCGCCCCGCGACAATTTCCGCCCGCAGGCCTGAATTACTGGTATGGTGAAAAGAAAGGTATGTCGTCATGAAACAACTGCAAGCCGTAGCGTTGCTCACAACTTGTTCGCTTGCCTTTGCCATTCCGGCACGGGCGCAGGAAGTGGTCAATAAGCCGACCACAGAACAAAGTAACGACCCCATAAACGCCGTGGTCAAGCTAGAAGTCACAACGGCGAAATCAGACGTCCATTGTCCATGGATAAATCACACTGACAGCAGTACAGGGTCTGGAGTCGTAATTGACAAGGGCCGTATTCTTACCTGCGCACATTGCGTTGCCGATGTAACGTATATCCGCGTCCGCAAGCAGAACGAGGATACGCTTTACCATGCCCAGGTTCTTTTCACGGATGACGACGCCGATCTCGCGATCGTCAGCGTGGAAGACCCGAAGTTCATGGCGGACATCACCCCCTTGGAGATTGGCGATACTCCACATGTGCAAGATGACGTGCTTGCGGTCGGCTATCCAATTGGGGGAGAGGATATTTCCTACACTCGCGGCATCGTCTCTCGCATTGAGGACATAAGATATTCCCATGGGGCGAAGGTGCTTCTCGGCATCCAGGTTGACGCAGCCATCAATCCAGGCAACAGCGGCGGACCCGTCCTTGACATTAAGAGCGGAAAGATTGCCGGTATCGCATTTCAGGGCAAGGACAAGGAAAAGGGAGAAGCCTTGGGATACATTGTGCCGCCGGACATTATTCGGCACTTCCTTTCTGACATTCAGGACGGAAAGGTTGATGGTTTTGCCGACGTTTTGTTTGAATGGAATCAGATGGAGAGTCCTTCAAAGCGACGTTTCTACAGGATGGATTCCGGGCGGACCGGTGTAATTGTCGATCATGTGGATTCCGCGCTCGGGAACGACTCGATCCGCACTGACGACATCATCCTTGAGATAGGTGGCTACAAAGTCTCCAACAATGGAAAGATCCGGCTTCAAGGGGGTGTTGCACGCTCGCTGGTCTATCCGCTTTACATGTGCCAGGTCGGCGAGAAGCTCCCCGTGAAGGTGCTTCGCGAGGGCGTTGTTGTGGATGCATCAATTGTGGCGGCCAAGGCAAACCTCCGCATTCGACGGTGGTTGTACAACATGCGCCCAGATTACTTTGTATATGGAGGTTTTGTCTTCACAACAGTCTCATACGATTATCTTGTCCATTCTGAGCCGCAATACCATGACAACATCCTAAAAAGCAAGGAGTTCCCCGAAGATGAGGCTGTCGCGATTTCATTCTGCTTTGCGGACAAGGGCGTTGAAGGATATCTGGGCGCTGACAAGTCGCTCGTTCGTAGCATCAATGGCGTGAAGGTGCGCAATCTGCGCCATCTGGCCGAAATGATTGATCAATGCCATGATGGCTTTGTCCGGTTTGGCGTTGACAGGGGCGACGAGTGGGATGTGAAGATCATTGTAGATGCAACGGAAATGCGCGCGGCGACGGCGCGGGTGATGAAGCGCAATCTGATTCCGGCGGACAGGAGCGAAGACTTGCGTACGAAGGCGGTGCAGTAGCGCTCGGGCTCCTGAATCTGTTTCGTGCCTCGACGCGATGCTCCTGCACGACAATGAGCTGTATCAAAAAAGTCCGACCCTTTAATAGCTCCATTCGTGCCATTTTGAGAACTAGCTACTAGCCACTAACCACTAGCCACTACGTTTGTCAGATTTCCCCTTCCCGCCCGTATATCAGTACGCTCACAAGGAGCGTCCGGTTGAGAGAGCCCGGGCGGCCTGCGGCGGAGAGACTCGCTCCGCGACAATTTCCGCCCGCAGGCCTGATTTTTTGGTATACTGAAATCGCAAAGGTGAACAGGTGAATAAGTGAGTGGCAAGTTGAGAATCGCGCTTTTCATGTGTGCGTTCTTTCCTGTCCTGTATGCAGGGGCAGCAGAGAACGTTCCGACAAGCAACGCCAAAGTGGCGGCGGAACGGGGTGACGCTGCCGCGCAGTTTCACTACGCCGAGATGCTGCGCGATGGACGCGGCGTCAAGAAGAACGTTCTCGAGTCCGTCGTGTGGACACGCAAGGCGGCAGATGCCGGGCATGCGGGAGCGCAATGCCAGATGGGACTTTTCTACATGAACGGGCTCGGTGTCGACCGCGACGAGGACAAGGCCGTCGAATGGCTGAAGAAGGCGGCGGCGCAAAACCACGCGCAGGCGCAATACAACCTTGGCATCTACTACGCGAAATTCTCTGACAAGGAGGCCTGCAAGCAGGCCGTCAAATGGCTCAAGGAGGCCATCAAGCAAGACTATGCCGACGCTGAATACAACCTTGCGAAACTCTACCTGAACCCGCACCATCCCGCCAGCCGCGAGCCGGATGCCGCCCGCCGCGCATTTGCGCTCCTCCGCCGCGCCGCCGCCCAGAATCACGCCGGTGCTAAGAAGATGTTTAAGGAACTTGGGCGAGAAATTAAGGAATAAATCCATGACAACGCGAAAATCAGTTGATGGAAAGCCGCATATGGGAAATTTACACATACAGTTGATGAGAGGGGGCACTCCAAAGCGTTCGGGACATTCCGCCCTACTCTATAAACTAACTGTCATGGCTCTGTGTACATTGTCAACTATGTATGTATTTTGTGGGGATATTTCCACTGCTAGAAAAGAGCGAGGTAATGCAGCGGCTCGTTCTCAATTTAACAAATATTATGCAAATTATGATGGTTCTACGACCAAGCTAAATGAGATACTGTCCCGCTTGAAAAAGAGGGAAGAAGAAATCAATAAGCAAAAGAAACAGAGATTACTTCGATTACTGTTGCTGTTACTACTGCCACTTTTTTATTGCCTAAATGATGAGCTGAAAGACAAAAAAAAGGCAGGAAGACAAGAAAAGATCAGGCCAACCAAACCGATTTCATTGAAAATAGCAATTGGCATGTTGGGCTGCATACAGGTTATCGCTGGATTATCATTGTTTGCAGATGGGGTCTCGATGGTGACGTCCGAGTCAGTAATAAATGAAACAAGGGTTGTCTTATTTGTCGGTTTCCTAACTTGTTGGCTGTTTATGTTAATGTTGATACAACGGATAAGTATAGGAGGAAGTATGGCACGAATAATTTTTACTGTATTCTATGGGATGTTTGTGTTTGTCGTTGGCATGAAGAATAATGATAATGTTCGTGATATGCTCCCTTGTTGGGCATTTTTATTGATTCCCTTGCTGCCAATGTGGCTACCCAAGGCAAACGAATGGTTCAGAAAAGTTAAGGAAGATTCGTAAAAGGAGAAACGAGATGAGATACCTTATGATTACAATAGTTGCGACTGCATGCCTGTGTGCGATCGCGACCGATGAAGGGCGTGACCTTAAATCCCTGGTCAGACCGCAAACTTTCTCATGTGAATTACGCGATGTTCGTCTAACACGTACTATTGACGAAATGTCTTCTGGCAAGGTGACAATAAATCGTGGAAGCGAGTCTACAACAACGAAGCGCACGCAATCTGGCAGCATTAAAGGGACGGAGGAGTCGTCGTCAAGCAATGTCGCGACCTCTCATGAAGGATATGACGTACGGATCGGCGGCAGAATCAATGCCGAAGGAAGTCTCAAGTGGGGACTTGTTCCATCTGGTTCCGTTGGTGGGGGGGCGCATCTTGAAGGATCGGCGGGAACCCGCAGGACAAATGATCATACACGTTCGAAAAGGTCTGGAGCCGAGGTTTCTGTAACGGATGCGTCCGGCATCTCCTCGTCCAGAGGGCAAGAGAAAGTGGTCGAAGATTCGGTTAAGTCTCGCCTTGGCGGATATAAGCTTGTCTTCTCAGTCGTTTTGAAAAACCGAGATGTCAATGATGAGGTGAAGATTGATAGTTCTCGAATGTGTGCGAAGTTGCGAGGACCGGGCTTGACGGGCGTGATCTCTGTCCCTTGCAGTGAACAGGGGGAGTTTACGCTTGGTGTCGATGAGAAGTCCTTTGAATTTGTTTATCCGATCAATGACGAAAGAATGCTTAGCGAACTGCTACGCATGGAAAAAAGTGGTCAGTTGAGTCAACTTGATTTATCCCAAACGGGCGCAGATATTCCGGTCATATCTAAGAAGAGTGGGAAGAGCATTCTTTCCGAGCAAAACGCTATTGAATATCGAAACCCCAGCACAGCGGTCTCAATTGAATTCGGGGAACTTCAGGGGTTGCCTTCTTGGCGTGTGTCACGACGGCATACGGCGAAAAGCGGACAGCGGGGAACTTTCGTTACGTTGCGTGAGGCGCTTCAGGGGATTGGTTTGTTGGCATTGGATTTCAGCGATACACTTCCTGAACAGATTTTTGGGTTCTCTAAGGATGGTGCGCTTGCCAGAGTCTTGGATGTATCGGCATTCACGAAAGGCGATGACGGGTGTTACAAAGTACTTGCATTTAGGTTGAAAGACAATAAAGGCAAGACATCATTAGGTCTTCCTTTGGCCGATAGAATTGCTATCAACATGGCGGATTATTCAGAGGTTGCCATCATATCTTTCACATTCGATGAATTCGTCAAGTGGGCAGTACAATTCCCAGATCATTTTGCGGAACTAAGAAAGGAGATTGAGAACTGGCTTGTCGTTGTCGGAAACAAGGAGGCATTAACAGCGTTCAAGAAGAAGATAGAGGCAGCACAACATGAGGATGATACAAGGCCGCTTCCTAAAGACATAACTCTTATTACGAAGAACGATATTGCAAAGTATCAGGCACGCGCGAACGCCGGTGTGCCGAATATGCAGGCCAAACTTGCTCGGTGCTATATTGAAGGGTGGGGCATTGAGAAGGACGCAGTGGAGGCGGTAAGATGGTCGCGCAAAGCGGCAGAGCAGGGTAATGCTGAAGGGCAACTTTGCCTTGGCATGTGTTATTTTAGTGGAATCGGTGTCGTGAAGAATGAGATGGAGGGGATAAAGTGGTTCCGCAAGGCAGCGGAACAAGGAAACACTGACGCGCAGTTAGTAGTGGGTATGTTTTGTTTAAGTCTTGTAGAGATTGACGAGCCAAATAAGGTGGAGTATGAGGCGAATGCGGTAAAGTATTTCCGCATGGCGGCAGAGCATGGCGACGCCGACGGACAAGTTTTGATTGGTGATTGCTACAAGGACGGGATAGGCGTTACAAAAAACGAGACGGAGGCGGTGAAGTGGTTCCGTAAGGCGGCAGAACAGGGCCACGCAGATGGACAGGTCCGTCTTGGTGAGTGCTACAAGGACGGGAGGGGCGTTACAAAGAACGAGGTGGAGGCGGTGAAGTGGTTCCGTAAGGCGGCAGAGCAGGAGCTTCCCGATGCGCATTTTGAACTTGGAATGTGCTACCTAAATGGGATTGGTGTTGTTAAGAACGAGACAGAGGCAGTAAGGTGGTTCCGCAAGGCGGCGGAGCAGGGCGATGTTCATGGGCAGTACCTCTTGGGAGCAGGTTATCAAGCGGGAGATGGCGTTGAGAAGAACGAGGCGGAGGCGGTAAAGTGGTTCCGTAAGGCGGCAGAGCAGGAGTTTGCCGATGCGCAGTTTGAACTTGGGATGTGCTACCTAAATGGGACTGGTGTTGTTAAGAACGAGACAGAGGCAGCAAGGTGGTTCCGCAAGGCGGCGGAGCAGGGGAATAAAGATGCGATTAAGATATTGCGCGAAATTGAACAGATAACATTAGACTTTAGATAATAAATGAGTCTAGACTATGAATCGTTCTCTTTGTGAACTTCGAAAGCTACTTTCTGGGCAATGTGTCGTTGCCCTTGATACAAATATCCTCAGCAAGTTTGAGAGAGAGACGCCTCCAAAATGGTTTGACCAATTTGTAGAGATGCAAAAAGCTGGTGTTAGGTTCTCTATCCCTGATCTTTGTATAGGCGAACACCTAAAAAGTTATGATTGTGAATCGTCTGATTTTCGCGAACGGATGCATAGGAATTGGGAAAGGATGGTGTTGTTATTGAAGAAGATTATTTGGGAAGACCTACCATGTTTGCCAATGAAAGGAGTACTCTATAATCTTGTTGGAGTCTATGAACATGAAAAAACAAGGGAGTCCCATGAAAAACGTTTTTCATCTGCTACGTCAAAAGCACTTTACGACTTTTTCATTCACTATGACCATGATAATAAGTTTAACAGACTAGAATATCGTGCTAAGTTTGCGGAAGAAATTAAGAAAGGACGTCAGAGTTGGAATGATAGGATTACATGTTTACGCCAATGGGGACTTTGGGATGTGGAGAAACTTACACGACAAATAAAGGAAAGAGTAACTTTACAACTAACCGAGAAAGAATGGGCGCAACTGGTGAGACAGTATATAGAACTCCAAAAAGAACAATTATGCAAGATGATTCTTTTATTCCATTCGCACCAATTTTCTTTGTCGAACCAATTGGAGTTTATGTGGCGAGTTGCAATTGAATACGCGGCTGATCTAGATTATAACCCCTTTTTAGAACATTGTCGCTTTAAGGGGCACCGAGTAGAACCCGAGAATGATGGGTTGGATTATTTGATCTTGCAGTTAACAATGGCGTCAATCAACATTTGCTCATGTGATGGTTTTTTCCACAATGCTCGTACGTTGAACATGCCTAGTAGCCGTTGTTGTCTCAAGCCAGAAACCCTCTACGATGAATGGCGACGAGAGTCAGGGCTTCCCCTCGTGTCATTTCCTACGGCAGGTAATATCTGCGGGTGGAATGACAACATTCTTTGATCAGTACAAGGCACAAGGATACCGCATTTCATGACGCTTTGAAGTTATGGGGGGGGGTATAGTACAGACTGGCAGTACACGTTTTAGCAGTAGTGGTCATTTACGAGATTTGCTGTGGGGCTCTTTTCTGGATGCCGATACACGCAGTATCTGGACCAACAAGACGATGTATTCAAAGGAATAAGAATCCTGTCAGATTTCAGTCTGCCGATCGTAAATGACATGTGTGCGACACAGAATTTACGATTGGAAGGGCCGTGGGGCTTTGGGTTGTGGCAGTTTTTGCCGCAACGTCGGCGTTTGCCGCCGAAACGCTTCATGGGCGTGTCGTGAAGGTCGCCGACGGCGACACCATCACGGTGCTGGATGCTGGAAACGTGCAGCACAGGATTCGGCTGGACAAGATTGACGCGCCGGAGAAAAGCCAGCCGTTCGGCGACGCATCGCGCAAGTATCTCGCCGCGTTTGTCGCCGACCAGATCGTAGAGGTCGAATGGACGAAGAAGGACAAGTACGGACGCATCCTCGGAACGGTCTGGGCGATGCTTCCTACTCGTACCGACGTAAACCTTCAGATGGTTAAGGACGGCTTCGCCTGGCACTACAAGTACTTCGACAACACGCCGTCATACGCCGCCGCCGAAACTGCCGCCCGCACGGCGAAACGCGGGTTATGGAAAGACCCTGCCCCTATTCCGCCATGGATGTTCAGGAATACAGGCAAGAGATTTCATGCTAGCCGTGATATCCCGTGGGGACAGACCCTTGCCAGGTGAGAGCAACGAGTGTAGAGAGGGATATCCCATGCCAGATTTCGTCGCGGGGTGAGAATAGGACAACGAGCATTTCAATATTTTCTTGGCAATAGCATAATTGTTTTATCACCGATAAAATAATGCGCCACGGAGCGCTACATGGTCCTGGACGGCAGCAACATCGTCGGGCAGGCTGAAGGATACGCCGTCTGGCCGAAGAACTTCCAAGCCTTTCAAGCCATCGTGGATGCCTTTGACGTTGTCCCGAAGGATTCCCGCCAGCCACCCCTGAAAAGCAAGAATCTACAGCGTGAATGGCTCCCCCAGCCGAATCGGCATCTAGGACTGGGGGACACGATACGTTTCAAATATGCCCCGAAGATCGTTCAACTACCCTCTTGCAGATGTTACAGAAAAATAGTAAAATGTCGCTGTTACAATTTTCGGAGATATGGCACTACAGTTCACTAAAGTTGAGAAATATCTATCACGCCTTGGCCTAAAGTGCGTGAATGTGGAGCTTTGCGTATTGTCTGACAGGGTGCCTCTTTCGCTGTCAGAGGTCTATGAGGCGAGGCTTTGTGAGCTGCAAGGTACGCGATACTTGTTTCTCATGCCACGAGGCCAAAAGCCCGCACCAGACATTCTGATGCGTCAAGCGACGTCATTTACGAAGTACTATCCAGAACGGCAGGTTCTGCTGTTCAAGGAGATGGACGCAGAGTATTATGAGTGGCTTTGCCGAAACAAGATGGCTTTCATAGTTCCCGGACGTATAGCGCATGTGCCAGGCCTGATAGAGCTGAAAGCGGATAATGCCTTTGCCGCACAGGAACTTGCATTGGGCAAACATCTTTCTCCGTGGGCGCAGGTCATCTTGCTTTTCCAGATTCTCAACAATCGAGGACGGCATGATTTGACGTATTCGCGATTGACGGAAACCCTTCATGTCAATCGAGTCTACTTGACGCGTGCGGCTAAGGAGCTGGAGCGTCGGCAACTTGCAAAGATTGAATATTCGGGCACCAGCGGAATCATTGTCTTTGCCCATGACGGACGCGCGTTGTGGCAATGGTCGCAAGAAGTGTTGACCTCACCTGTACGCAAGACAATCAGAACGGTCAGTCCGCCCAGACATGCGCTTCGTTCCGGTATATCGGCCTTGGCAGAACGCAGCATGCTGGTGCCAGACCACAGCGTGACTTATGCTGTCATATCGGCTGATTTGAACAAGATTGAAAAGTCCGAAAGACGTGAATACGAGGGTGATTACGTGGAGGGGTGGAAATACGATCCACGGTTGCTGGCGGGAAATGATGGACTAGTAGATCCGCTCTCGCTCTATCTGACATTACGTGAAAATGTAGACCCACGGATTGAAGAGGCACGAGAGTCAGTGTTGGAGAGCGTCTTATGGTAGTAGGCTTTGAGAAGTTCAACGAGCATTTTGCGTCGTTCCACGACGAACTCATCATCATTGGCGGGACGGCTGTGCAATTGGTTCGTGGCGAGAACGAATTCCCCCGTGTGACGCGAGACATCGATCTCTTGGTTGTTGCAGAGCGAATGACGCCGGAATTCTCGGCGGCATTTCATGCATTTCTTTCAGCGGGTGGATATTCGTGCTATTTCTCAAAGAACGGCAAGCCGCACTTCTATCGGTTCATAGAACCTAAGACAGAAGGCTATCCTGAAATGATTGAGCTTCTTTCGTCTGCCGAGATGGATGGTACGGCTGCTTTTATGCCGTTGCCGGACGTCCCCGATGCAAGTATGAGCGCCATCGTGTTGGGACAGTCGTACTATGAATACGCGCTTGCACACAGTACGCGCGAATATGGCTTGCCATGCCTGACGCGAGAGGCGTTGATTGTGTTCAAGGCTGCGGCTTACATGAATCTTCTTGAGGAGTTCCAGAGGACGAAAGATCCACTGCGCCTGCATGACACGAAAAAACATCGCCGTGACGTGTTTATGCTAGTTGCCGATCTTGAGCCCAGTACGAGAGCGAATGCTCCTGCCGACATTCAGGAACGAATGCGTCAGTTCATTGAACTTTGGGACTCTGATAACCCCGAATGGCCTGATGTCCTCGCATCTGTCGGTCTACGCCGCGATGCCGATCCGACATCGCGCATCAACGCATTCAAACGACTGTTCGATTTGTAACACGATGGAGACGTGAGACTAATTATCCGATGCCAATCAAAACGATAAAGGTTAAGTAATGGCGCACCAGCCAGATCGGCCGCTCGGACACCTTGGCCATGTTGTCCGAACCATGTAATTAAGTCTTAAATCGCGAATGATAATTAGATGGTTGAGAAGATTTATGCCGCGAAGGCTGTAATTAACCTATCAACTTGCAGCCGGTCTCGAGCGAGAGAATGGTCTACTACCACCCGCAAGCCGCGTGCGGCAATCGCCCTTTCCAATGACATCATCAAAGTGGAGAAACGTGCCTTGATGGATTCTCCCGGTGTGCCCAAATCTGACAAACCCCCACTTGAACTTCGTACTGCATAAGATGCCCCCCCCTGTTTCATTTATTGCAATAAATGAAATACGGTGTCCGACATTAACCCCGCAGACTTGTATAGCCCGACATTGTAGAACCTTGTCTACACAAAGTAAAACCCTGTCTGCACAGCCATGATATGGCCAAGACTAAGAGACTAGTAGCCTTTGTCACTGTCCCTTGCCAGATCTCACCTTCCCGCTCGTATATCAGTACGTTCACAAGTAGCAGGCGGAGGGGACAGACCCTTGCGGCGGCGCGGGGCGCTCCGCAAACGTTTCGGGTGCGCCTCGTGCCCGCCAATTGCGGTCCAGCAAGGGCGAGGGCGCCCTTGCTACGTAGGCAGGGCGCCTCGCCCTGCCGGTGACGAAGTAGCAGCCGGAGGAGATGAGTTCACTTGCGTTCACTGCAGACCCGTGATATAATGTTCGTGTTTTTTAAAACGAGAAACAGCGGTAAATTAGTTCTAAAAAACACGAACACGAGGTTCTAGCATGATAAGTCAGGACGACATCAGAATGCTGCTCGAAGCGTCAGATCGATTGATTTCTGCCGTTTCAATGGGGTTTCGGCGATATTTGGTACCCAAGATAAACTGGAACGAAGCAATGCTCTGCATCAAGGGGCCGAAGGGTACTGGCAAGACGACGCTGATGCTTCAGCATATCAAGGAGACTTTCGGTGCCGGTTCTGCCAATGCCGTCTATTTCGCGCTGGATCACGTCTGGTTCTCAAACCATCAACCAATAGAGGCAATCGAATACTTCTACACCCATGGCTTTACGAACCTTTTCATCGATGAAGTCCATCATTGCGGCGATTGGGCGCGCCTGATGAAGACCGCCGCCGACTTCTATCCTGGCTTGAACATCGCCTATAGCGGATCCTCAATCCTCAAGTTGAGCGCAGGGCAAGCCGACCTTTCACGCAGGCAGACGGTTTACAAGCTCAAGGGGATGTCCTTCCGGGAGTTCCTTGCATACGAAGGGATAGCAGAGCTGCCCGTTTTGTCCTTGGAGGACATATTGGGCGATCATCGGAGAATCGCGCGCGACATCTGCTCGAGAATGAAGATTCTTCCGCTGTTCGACCGGTATCTCTCAGAAGGCTACTACCCATTCCACAAGGATAGCGCAGACCATTTCGCCGACAAGCTGGTGGAAGTCGTGAACAGCGTGCTGAACGTCGATCTTCCCGCAGTTGAGGGCATCACGCTCCCGACCGTGCACAAGGCGCGCAAGATGCTGATGGTACTTGCCCCAAGCTGTCCGCAGCAGCCGAACATGTCGGCGCTTTACAGAGAACTTGAAACTGAACGCAACATGGGAATCCGGCTTCTGGAGGCATTGGAAAGAGCTGAACTTTTCATCGGCATCGACCAGGGACCGGGCAAGCTGAAACACCTTTCGCGTCCCGCAAAGATATTCCTTGGCGACACGAATCTCATGCATGCGCTGGTGGCGAGTCCGGATACAGGCGCCATGCGCGAGACGTTCTTCGCAAACCAGCTGCATGCTGCAAACCATGCAATCCTCGCTCCGGACAAAGGAGACTTTATCGTGGACGGCAAATGGCTGTTTGAGGTTGGCGGCGAAGGCAAGGGGTTCCGGCAGATCAAGGACAAACGAGATTCGTTTGTCGTAAATGATGGCATCGAATCGGGAATCGACAACAAGATTCCGCTTTGGCTGTTCGGTTTCCTCTATTAGTGACTTTGGAGGAACCTCCCGTCCGGTCAAGGAAGTGCGCATGAAACGAAAAGAGAAAGACCGGTTGCGAATCGTCGTGCGGGCGTCGAACTGGGCGTCGTAGTAGGCCGTGTCGAACGCCCCGCCCGCGCGCCACTGCAGGGCACCATGCACTCCATGCCGAAATTGAGAACACCGGGCGGGCAGAAAATGGTATACTGTCAGACATGAAAGCACAACTTGTAAACTTTTCAGTCGCCGTGCTTGCCGGCATGGCGTTCACAACAACTGCGCAAGCCGAGGTCGTGTCGTTCAAGGACGCGGCCAAGATCAAGAGCTGGGACGCCTGGGGCGACGCCGGCAAGATGCCGACCACCTGGA
>JAEEGL010270687.1_pt1 | contig 13861 bp, 9 predicted proteins | sample 9134231 | NCBI WGS metagenome assembly JAEEGL01 (sample SAMN16246548, study PRJNA631951) | gut metagenome | biome: gut microbiome; feature: rumen; material: fiber-attached | host: Bos | place: Iran: Karaj | collected 2018-10
CATGTGCGGACAGAACGGCGAAGCGGTTACCGTTCATGACAACGAGCTCTATCTTATAGAGACCGCGTTTAAAAAAGGCTATGTAAAGCCCATGATCCCCGCTATAAGAAGCGGTAAGAGAGTAGCCGTTGTAGGAAGCGGTCCTTCTGGACTTGCTACAGCCGATGAGCTCAATCACAGAGGACATATTGTTGATGTGTACGAAAGAGACGATCGCATAGGCGGACTTCTCATGTACGGTATTCCCAACATGAAGCTGGATAAAAAAGTCATCGAAAGACGCCGTAAACTCATGGAGGCGGAAGGAGTTACTTTCCATACGGGTGTTAACGTAGATAAGAAAGAAGCTCAGAAGCTGTTAAAAGAATATGATGCGGTTGTACTTTGCTGTGGTGCTAAGAAGCCAAGACCTCTTGCCGTTGCGGATCCCGCTAAGGTAAAGGGCGTGTATAACGCGGTTGATTTCCTTACACAGACTACAAAGGCTCTTTTAGAATCTAAGGACAGAAGCGTTGAGGCATTAAAAGAGCATGGCGGATATATCGACGCCGAAGGAAAGCACGTAGTTATCGTAGGCGGTGGTGATACAGGTAATGACTGTATCGGAACTGTTTTAAGGCATGGCGCTAAGAGCGTCACAGCGCTTGAGATGATGCCTAAGCCCCCCGTGGAGCGTGCCGCAAACAACCCTTGGCCTGAGTGGCCCAAGGTCCTTAAGACCGACTACGGTCACGAGGAAGCAATAAGCGTATTCGGAGAAGATCCGAGAGTTTACGAAACAACAGTTAAGAGCATCACTACTGACAAGAAGGGTGCTATTAAAGAAATAGAGACCGTAAAGGTTACATTTAAGGACGGCAAACTTACTGAAGTAGCCGGCTCCGAGAAGAAATTGAAATGTGACCTCCTTCTCATCGCAGCAGGATTTATCGGCTGTGAGGATTATTCCGCTGACGCTTTTTCGGTAGAAAGAAGTCAGAGAGGAACTGTTATTACCGGTGAAGAAACCTACAGAGTAGGTGACACCAAAGTATTCTCCGCAGGAGACATGCACAGAGGACAGTCACTTGTTGTCTGGGCAATCGCGGAAGGCCGCGCCTGTGCCGGAGAAGTTGATAGATATTTGATGGGTTACTCTAACCTGTGATCAAATATATTTGCCTTTTTTACATTGTAAAAGCCCGACAGACCATATGGCCTGCCGGGCTATTCTTTTTATTTTGTCATGTAGTATAATGACTATGGTGACGGCGGAGTGAATTGTCGCTTCGCCGTATTATTATGGGGATATGTTATAGGGAGTAGTCTAAATGAAATCTGGAAATGTTGGTTTTTCAAAAAAGAAATGTCTTATTACTGCATTTTTCTCAGCGTTAGCCTTGTTTATAGAACTTGAAACAAAAGAACCTTATGAATCACATATTTATAACCGTATTCTGAATGCTGTTTTTGAATTGTTTGAACAGGCTGCGGATATGTTTGCATCAAGTGGGTTTAAAATATTGGTCGCGGGAATTACGTTGTTTCTGCTTTATTACGCGGTTTTTGGAGATTCTAATTCTAAAATAAGAACGATTGCGATTAAAGGAGAGAAGCTTTTAGCCGGCTTTTTTGCCATCATGTATTCCGGAGGAAGAGCTTTTAGATTCAACGATTCCTTATCGAGTCTTTGGACTCCAAAGTTCAACCTCATAAAGACAGTGGTCCTTGTTGTCGGATTTTATTACATTTATCTGGCAGCAACGCGACTTTTATATCTGTTGTTTGAAAAAAGAAATGAGATAACTTTGCCGGAATCTAAGCTTCTTAAGCTTTTGGATAAGCGAAGTTTTGTCTGTACTTTTTTATTTGTTTTTGTTATGTGGCTTCCACATCTGATTTTTAGATACCCGGGAGCACTAAGCACAGATAACTGGGATCAGCTCAATCAGTTTTTCGGATATGTTCCGCTTCAGACAAATCAGCCGATAATACATACAATGACGGTTGGCGTGTTTGTGAATTTTGGACTTAAAGTATTTGGAAGTGCTAACCTTGGTCTGTTTATATATGTTTTGATTCAAGCGGCTGCAATGTCTTATGCACTTGCCTTGACGCTGGAATTGTTTAAGGAATGGGAGCTTCCTTCGTGGTTCAGATTACTTGTTATGTTCCTTTATACTTGTACGCCTTATTTTGCGGGGAACGCCGCATGGGCAATCAAGGATTATCCGCATATGATAGGATATGTTCTTTGGGGAGTATGCTTCATAAAAATTGTTATGGATAAAAAGAGTTCTTTTTCCATAAAAGAAGATAAGAAGCTTATTATTTTATGGATAGTTGGTGCCGTTTTGATGTCCTCATACAGAAAAAACGGACTCCATATATATGTGATGGCATCGCTGTTTTATCTGGGATTTGTGTTGATAAAATCCGGATCAAAGAAAGTCATTTCAATGGTGATTCTTTTCCTGATTCCAATTGTTTTATCCGTAGGAATTGAAAAGAGTATCATCAAAGGATTTAACGTGACAGAGATTGCCCAGAAGGATGCTTTTTTCGCTTCCTTTTCAGCAAACCGCAAGATATTATCATTATTACGGGGATGAGCTGACAGATGAAGAAAGAGAAGCAATCGGTGATGTTTTGGACTTTGATCTTTTGTATGAACATTATCAACCGGAGTGTTCCGATAACGTTAAAATGGAGTATCACGCCGAAAATTCAGGGCAACTCATTAGGTATTTTAAAGTTTGGTTTCTTATGTTTTTTAAGCATCCGCTTTGCTATATAGAGGCAACTTGGAATCAAAACTATTATATCTTCATGCCGGATTTTGATAACATTGTTTATAATGAAAGCTGCAATGTCGGTAATGCAATTGCGGCACCGGGAATAGCGGAATATCTTGATATTCATGTTCCCGATGCGGTCCAGGGATTTCCGATTGTAATATGCAGTATGTATAGATTCTTGAACAGAGTTCCTGTTTTTTCGACGCTAAACAATCTATGTGTGTATGTATTTATGCTGTTTGCAATAGCGTTATTTATGAAACGAAAGGATTTATCATACTATAAGCCGGCTTTGGTGCCATTATGGCTGTCATTATTATTTATTGTTCTTGCACCGATGATAGTAGATCAGCCGAGATATTCGTGGGCGATTTTTTATCTTATGCCTTTGATAGTTGCAATGTATATGAGATTACTTGATACGACAAAATAATGTAAAAGCCCGAGTGGTATATGACCACTCGGGCTTTTGCTTTATGTGCGCTTTGCGCACGTTTTCAATTTGGAGGATTGGTAAGTGCTATGTAAGTGTTGTTATTTCTTAAGATCTTCTTTTAACTGCTCCCATGCGTCGGGATGCTGTACATAATATCTCGGACAATCTTTTCCTGTGACATCGTAGTGTCTGATGACATGATCCGTATCGAGATTATATTTATCCATAAGCCACTGGGTGAGCTTTATAACCGTATCATATGATGCATCGGTAAACTGTCCGGTCTCATCCTGATGGCAGACCTCGATGGAAATAGTGTCATTATTTCTGTGATTGGTGGCCGCGGATCTTTCATTAAGCGGTACACACAGAATTGCTTCGCCTTCTATTCCTACTATGAAATGAGAACAGGAATCTGAGCTCGGGTCGTTGAAATAGCTTCTGTTCTGTGCGGCGCTTGTTCCGGGGTTGGCGGTATAGTGGATTACTATATCTTCAACGCCATCCAAAGGTAATAATGTCCTTGAAGGATTTCCTTGATCTACACTGTCTATCAGATCAACCTGAACCCATGAAGGAACATCGATATCTTCCTTGCTAGAGTCTGTTTTTTTATCATCGGAAGACTGTGAGCTCTCTGCTATCTTAGAGGTCTCGAGCCCGCCGCTGATAGGAAGTTTATTTACTATAAAGAAAAGGAGTCCTGCAAGAGCAAGAAGCTCTATAACAAGAAGGGAAAAACTGCCAAAAAGCTTGTTCTTTTTGCGCTTTCCGGGTCTTATTGCAAATTCGTCGTGATTGTCTGCTTCCGGTCTGCGAGTACGAGTTCTGTTATCCTCAAATTTGCGAGGATCGGCTCTTCGAGGTTCAGGTCTTCCGGGCTCGCGCCTGCGGTAGTCCGCTCTGTTATCGTCACCTCTGCGAGTATTTGCTCTGACATCGTCATATCTGTATCTGCGAGCATCTGTCCTTATATTGTCTGACCTACGTGAGCTTGCTAAAGGCTCGCCCGTCTGTGGATCAAATCTAGGCACACGCTGAAGCGGCTCGCCTGTCTGAGGGTCAAACCTGCGAGGTCTTGGTCTTCGTACATCTTCGTTACCGTAATTGTAAATTTCTCCTCTGCGGTAAGAAGGCTTGTCGTCACTGTATCTGCGTGCTTCCGATCTACGTGTGTTTGTGCCGCTGGCCTTTTTCATATCCGATCTGCTATTGTAATAAATACTATCTAATTCTCTTGACATCAAAAAATCGCCTCTTTCCAGTAAACAAGCGTGTATCACATACTGTACTACCAGTACTAATACACTATAACACCATGGAATTATCTTTGCAATACTAAAATCAAAAATTCTTTCAAAAAAATTAACTTTTTTGACGAGTACGATTTTATAGATATTTAATTCACTTAATACCGATTGTAAGGTATTATTTTTATAGACGTTCTTGTTATGTTTTTTTGCCTGTTTTCTACGCAGAGAGGAGTCTCGCATGAAAGTACGTAAGATCAGTATAATCAAGAAAGTAATTGTTGGAGTTATAGCCCTTTTTATTGTTGCGGACATCATATTGGGAATTGTTATCTATAACAAAGCAAGTAATATTTTGAATCAGGAGATCAGAAAGAACACTGAAGCCATATCATCATCTGCCGCTGCACTTATCGACGGAAGCATAGTAGCATCGGTACAACCGGGAGAGGAGGAAACGGAAGACTATCTAAAAGTCAGCAATTTCCTAACTAAGATGCTTAACGCTTCGGGTGTTGAATATCTTTATACGGTAAGATACGCTGCCGATAAGTCTTTGGAATATGCTATCGATGCGCAGATTGAGGATATGTCCTATATCGGAGATGAGTTTACCGATGACGAGGTCATAGAAGCTCTCTCGGGACAGGTCGTTTCAAGTGATGAGCCTTATACTGATGAGTGGGGCACACATATAACGTCCTACAGCCCCATCTATGTAGATGGAAAGGTTGTCGGCGCAGTCGGCGCAGATGTCAGCATGGACTGGGTACAAGAACAGACGGGAGCGCTTGTAAAAGATATTATTATCACCTGCCTGATCGTACTTATAGCGGGCTGCATAATCCTTATCATTTTGAGCAGAGCACTGAGCAAAAAATTTGTGCTTTTAAATGATAAGATTGTCGAGCTTACCAAAGGTGACGGGGATCTCACCCAAAATATAGAACTTGATTCCGGAGATGAATTTGAAGTTATCGGCGGAAATATCAATAAGCTCATTTCGTTTATCCGAGAAATGCTTCTTTCCATAAATACAGATTCCGATCAGCTTAGTAAGGCGTCGGGCCACATCGCGGAAAATATCAAAGATGCAAGAAATAATTCCGAGGCGATATCTGCGACGATCACGGATATGAGCTCTGTTATGCAGAATACGTCGAGTTCGCTCAATGAGATGACCGAGCATATGAATGAAATTACGGATTCGTTTAAGGACATTGTTTCAGAAATAGAAGGCGGCCGTGACTTCTCCAAGGAAGTTAAGAACTCAGCTTCTGAAACGGGCAAAAGAGCTGAAGCTGAGCGAAGCAGCGCCGAAGAAAAAGTTTCGGATATGGCTGAGTCTGTTTCCGATAAGATTGAACGTTCAAAGGCTGTAAGCAGGATTGAAGATCTTACGGGAAATATCATCGCGATATCAAACCAGACCAATCTTCTTGCACTGAATGCTTCAATAGAGGCGGCAAGAGCGGGAGATGCAGGAAGAGGCTTTGCGGTTGTTGCTGCGGAGATTGGTGAACTTGCAAGCAATTCACAGAAGGCGGCAAGTGAGATTCAGACAGTTTCATCCGAAGTTGTAACCGCTGTTAACGAACTTGCGACGGAGGCAAAAGATCTTTTGGATTTTGTAAAAGAAACTACTATAGACGGCTTTGATAAGCTCGTTAATATAAGTGATGATTACCTGAATTCGGCAGAGCGAATCGATGAGATGATGGAACGCTTTGCAGAAGCTTCCGAGCAGATACAGAGTAATGTAAATCTCATCCGGGAATCTACGGGATCGATAAACAGCGCTGTGGAAGATGCGACCAAGCATGTACAGAGCACTGCGGAGAAATCCGTTGAGATGAGCGAGAACATGCTCAAGATCGATGAGGATGCATCCGCCAGCAGCGAACTTTCCGGAAAGCTTAGGACCGAAGTCGGAAAATTTAAACTTGAGTAAAGCATATAAAAAAGGAGGCAATCAAACAGGTTGCTTCCTTTTTGTTTCAATAAGCTTTTTCCATTGCCGCTTTTTTCCATTTTCCGGGGAGCATTCCGACAGTGTCTTTAAATGCCACGGAAAATTTGCTGGCGTTGGTATAGCCGCATAAACCGGAGACCTCGGTCACGGATAATTCATTTTGGAGCAGCAAGTTTTTTGCCTCCTGCATGCGAACATGCTTCCTGTAATCGTGGATCGTGACTCCGTAGATTTCTTTGAAAATTTTTTGGAGCGTTGTGCGATTAAGTCCGACTTTCGCCGAAAGATCTTTTATGGAAATGTCCTTATCCAGATTTTTGCTTAATATCCTTCTGGCTTTATGGACTTTCTCACAGCTGTCTCCGCTAAAGTATATGTCGTTGTATTTTCTTTTGTTCTTAAGGTCGTTAAGCATTACTATAGCCTGAAGCGCCAGGAGCTTTCTGTGAATGGAACCGTGTTCGGCAGGGAGAGCCATCATATCTTTAAAGATATTTTCAAGTCGCTCGTTTGCCTGAACACATATACAGCTCCCGGCTTCTCTGGCTTCTTTGTAGAAATTGCTATCTGTAAACTCACCTGTTTCCAAGGCCTCGTTTAGATAATTGACCGCAAGATCTACAAATACGATCAGGCTTATGCATATCATTCCTTCCGAGCCGATGGTGCATTTTTTAACGCCAACGTTGCTGCTAAATATCACAACGTCGCCTTTATCTGCCGATGCACATCGTCTGTTTTCCATCTCAAAATCAGCGTGACCGTCAACCATATACATGATCTCAATGTAGTTCACAAGCTTCTTTTGTTCCTGCAATAATGGGGTGTAGGCCTCAATCTCGGAATAAACGTAATCTATTCCTTGGGTAATGGGGTATCTGTGCATGATTCCTTCGCCCATGGGGGTTTTCATTCTGTAGAGAACATCGGATTCCTGCTTGCTTATTAGGTGCATGTAGTTTTTAAAAAGATTTTCTGACTTAGCCTTTTTTGAAATGATTTTATTCATGTATGTTTCCTACCTTTTTAGCCCTGAAGTGATATGCGCTTAGCCTGATCATGTTCAAGCTGCTTTTGACAATTCTTTTTCTTCTTTCCTGATTCCCGCAAACTCTTTTGCCATAAGGATAAGCGATGCAACAAGAACAATGCTGTCCGTTACGAGTTGTGCGTAGAATACTCCGTCAACGTTTCTTGCAAAGAACCTTGGAAGTATAACTACAAGAGGAACGAAGAGCACCAGCTGTCTAAGGAGTGTGATAGCAGCTGCTGCGCCACCTTTTCCGATAGCCTGGAAAAATGTAATCGCAAGGATCATAACGCCGTAAGAGATATAGCTTATGAAAAGAACTCTCAGCATACTTGCACCTTGTGTAGATATTGCAGTTTCTTTGATGAACATAGAAAGCATTGCACCGGGGGCAAACATGATCGGAAGATAAAATACAAGTGCAAGAACGGTCGCTGCGATCATGAATACTTTGGTGAACTTTCTTACTCTGTCAAACTGCTTTGCGCCGTAGTTTGTTCCTACAGCGGGCTGGAAGCCCTGCGCGATTCCCCAAAGAGGAATGAAAGAAAAAGCCTGAAGGCTTAATGATGCGCCGAGAATTGTCTGCCATTCTCCGCCACCCCATTTAGCAGCTGTGTTGTACATAACTGTCTGCTGTACCATCGACATTACCTGCATGAGCATGGCTGATACGCCAACGCTGAGTACAGGACCGAGTACTGTCTTATCGATGCCGATTCTTCCAAGCTTTACGTTGTCGCTCTTTTTCCTGAAGTACCAAAGAGTGTATGTAGCCTGGCAGAACTGAGCGATAACAGTAGCAAGTGCTGCTCCGAGGACACCGTTTTCTTTTCCCATAACAGTGATGAGAATGGGATCCAATACGATGTTGAGGATCGCACCTGCGCCCATGATCGTCATCGCAACCTTGAGCTTACCTTCACCTCTCATTACCATATTGGCTGACTGAGAGAAATTAACGAATAACGATCCGCAGTAAACAAGTCTCAAATATCTTGTGGCTTCGGAGAGGATTTCGTCTGTAGCGCCTGAAAGGGTAAGTAGCTGAGGGGCGAAAGCGATTCCGAGAACCATCACAATGATAGAGAGCAAAAGAACTACTCCCATTAGGTTTCCCATGATCTTGTTTATGGTGTTTTGATCTTTTTTACCGATTGCTCTTGAGAGCACCGATGCCGAGCCTGTTCCGATGAGCGTTGCAATTCCGCTGTTGATGAGCGTAAAGGGGTACGACACCTTGACGGCGGTCATTGCCTGCGAAGTAACCATCTGCCCGACGAAAACGGCGTCCATGAAATTATAGAGACCGATAACGACCATTCCCAAGATGGCGGGAATACTTAGTGACAGCATGGTCTTAAATACATTTCCCGTAAGAAGCGTATTTGCTGTGTCATTTGAGTTTTTCATTTCCATGTTCCTTTCTATAATTTTACACCAAGTTAGTTATTGCTAACACGAGATAGTATAATTTTCTCTCTTTTTTGCGTCTACTCCATTTTGCAATTTTTATCCCAATCGGCAATCGGATTTTTTGCCTGTGTTTTCTTTTCGTAATCCCTACACAATTGGGGCATTTTGTGGTACAGTAAATGTGCTTGTTAATCTAAAGCAATTCGCATCCCTATTGGGAAATCTCCGAAGGAAAGGTGGTGGTTTTTATGAAGAAGGATTCACATAAATGTGGCAGCGATCCTGCTCCCGGTCGAAGTACCATAAAAACCGCACATAGAAAAGGAGATTACCATGGAATTACAAGAAGAGAAGACAATCGTTGAAATCTTAAAAGAGCTTCTTGAATCTAGGCAATACACCAAGCTTCGCCAGACAATCTCAGAGATGAATACAGTAGATATCGCTGCTGCAATGGGAGAGATGGAGGATGAGGATTCCCTCAAGATGTTCAGGATCCTCCCTAAGGACATGGCTGCCGACGTATTTGCCGACCTGGAGCTGGATGATCAGCAATATATCATCCGTTCACTGTCAGATCGAGAGGCTTCCACAATCGTTGACAATCTAATGGCCGATGACGCTACCGACCTTTTGGAGGAAATGCCGGCCAGTGTTGTTAAGCGCATACTTGCCAATGCAAGTCCCGAGACACGCGCTGATATCAATCACCTTCTGCAGTATCCTGAGGACTCTGCCGGAAGTATCATGACCGTGGAGTATGTTGATCTGCGAGAAGATATGTCCGTCACAGATGCAATCAACAGAATACGGCAAAAGGGCGTTGATTCCGAGACAATCAATATCTGCTACGTTGTTACCAAGCAAAAGATACTTGTCGGAACCGTGGCGCTTAGATATTTGCTCATCATGAAACCCGATGACGTGATCGGTGACATCATGAACACCAATGTCATTAGCATCAATACTATGACTGACCAGGAAGAAGCTGCGAGAATGTTCCAGAAATACGGCTTCACCGCCATGCCCGTTGTAGACAACGAATCACGTATGGTCGGAATCATCACTATCGATGACGTTGTGGACATCTTGGAAGAAGAGGCTACCGAGGATATCGAGAAGATGGCCGCTATCGTGCCGTCTGACAAGCCTTATCCCAAGGTTGGTATTTTTGAGACTTACAAGAGCAGAATGCCGTGGCTTCTGTTCCTCATGGTCAGCGCCACATTTACCGGCGCGATCATCACTAAGTTTGAAGATGCACTTTCCGCATACGTAATACTTACCGCATATATTCCCATGCTTATGGATACAGGGGGTAATGCGGGTTCGCAGGCAAGCGTTTCTATCATTCGTAGTCTTTCGTTAAAAGAGATTGAGTTTGCGAATCTTTTTAAGATCATATGGAAAGAAATAAGAGTTGCCGTACTTTGCGGACTTACGCTGGCAGCAGCTAATTTCCTGAAATTGATATTCCTTGACAGACTCACCGTTTCGGTTGCGGCAGTCATTTGTCTGACACTGCTTATGGTTGTTGTCATTGCTAAGCTCATAGGCTGTTGCTTGCCGATGATCACATCCAAGCTCGGCTTTGACCCTGCTGTTATGGCGAGTCCCATGATCACAACAATCGTTGATGCGCTTTCGCTCCTTGCGTATTTCAATATCGCAACGAGGCTGCTGCATCTGAATATATAAAACGCTTATTTTATAAAGGGAAGGAGAATATGAAAATGAAGAAATTTGCAACTGGTATAGTGGCGTTATGTACTGCGTTTGTTATGACTGTAGGTTGTGCGGCCGGCGGTAGTACTCCGAAGGATGAGGATAACGGAGCGGCTAAACCTACCGAAAGCGCTTCTGTAGAAGCAAGCTTAGATCAGACGGGATCGGGCGCGGAGACCAAGACCCTCAGAATAATCGGAACAAGTGACCTTCACGGAAAGTTCCTGCCTTGGGATTATGCCCTTAATGCCGAAGATACTTCAGGTAGTGTAGCTCAGCTTTCTACAGCATTAAAAGAGTATCGTACGGATGACACCTTGCTTTTTGACGCAGGTGACACTATTCAGGACAATTATTCCGATATCTTTGTCGGAGAAGATGACGTACATCCTATGATACAGGCGATAAATGCCCTTAAATATGATGTATGGACGGTCGGAAACCATGAGTTCAACTACGGCATGGACGTTGTAAAAAAGACCATCGGAGATCTGGAATGCGCTACGCTTGGCGGCAATGTTTATGATGAAAACGGAGAGCCGATTGCGGACGGATACACCATCATTGAGAAGAACGGAATAAGAGTAGCCGTAATCGGAATGGTTACTCCCAACATTACACGTTGGGACAGTGTAAACCTGGCTGATTGCATGGTTACCGATCCGCTTGAGGAGACACGCAAGATAATCGACAGTATTAAAGGACAGTATGATGTTCTTGTCGGCGTATATCATATGGGAATCGATGACGAGTACGATGTTCCCAATTCCGGAGTTGAGGATATTTTAAAGGAGTGTCCCGAATTTGATGTTATGCTTGCATCTCATGCACACGCATTGGTTGAAGGCGAGACGATAAACGGTACGCTCGTTGTTATGAACACAGAGATGGCCAAGACCTTCTCTGTTATTGATCTTACGCTTGAGAAGGATGGCGACGGTTACAAGGTTGCCGATAAGACATCAAAGAGTGTTGAGACCAAAGATTATGAAGCAGATCCCGAGCTCGTTGAGCTCCTCGGTAAATATGATGAGCAGGCCAAGGATGATGCAAACAGTGTTATAGGAAAGCTTGTCGGAGATCAGCTTTCTCCTGCAAATGAGATAGAAGAGATTCCTACTGCTCAGATAAAAGACACTGCTCTTATCGATCTTATAAATGATGTTCAGCTTCATTATACGGGAGCCAAAGTTTCAGCCGCAGCGCTGTTTACAGCAGGCGCCAACATGTATCCCGGAGATATCAAGAAATGTGATACGGCACTTATTTACAAATATACCAATACACTTTACAAGCTGCACATGACAGGTGCGCAGCTCAAGAAATACATGGAGTGGTCGGCGAAGTATTTTAACACCTTTAAACCCGGCGACCTCACAATTTCTTTTAACCCCGATGTACGTGCTTATAATTTCGATATGTTTGCGGGTGTAAACTACGAGATCAACATTTCGAAAGAACCCGGCAGCAGGATTGAGAATCTTACCTGGCCCGACGGCACACCTGTCCGCGACGATGATGAGTTTGATATCGCAGTAAACAACTACAGAGCATCATCTCACCTTCTCACACCCGGAGAGGTTTATGAGGAAGGCGAGGAACTTCCTAAGCTTGTAGAGATCGATGTCAAAGGCGATATCGGCGGAGTTCGAGAGTTGATCGGTGACTATATATCCAATGTTAAGAAAGGCCAGATCAAACCCGAGTGCGATGATAACTGGAAGATCACAGGTTATGAATGGGATAAGGATTTAAGAGATAAAGCTGTCACGCAGCTTAAGAATAAGGAGATCGAAATCCCTTGCTCCGAGGACGGCAGAACACCTAACGTAAAGGCGATCACGGAAAAAGATCTTAAATAAAAATCATAAACAAAATTTATGCCCCTTACCTGAATTTCGATCAGGTAGGGGGCAAATTTGGTTTATGACATTTTATATACTTCTATATACTTTTTCTTTTCTTATATACTTCTATATACTTTTATATACTTTCGTCAAATATAGTTTTCGCCATGAATTAGATGGCTGTGTTATAATTTTCTTGACCTTGACGTAGCGTCAAGCTTTAAACTGAATCTAAAAGGAGGCTTGACCATGAAGACAGTAATAGAAGTTGCTAAAATAGCAGGGCTATCGGAGAGAGCCCTAAGACACTATGACAATATAGGGCTCCTCGTCCCGAAGAAAAGAAGCGAAGCCGGATATAGATTATATGACGACGAAGATTTAAAGAGGCTGCGCGCCATAGTTTTTCTGAAAGAAATGGAGATCCCGCTTTCTCAGATAAAAGAAATCCTGGACGCCGGAAAACGTGATTATAACAGCGTGTTGAAGGCTCAAAAAGAAAAGCTGGTTCGTAAAGTCAATAAGCTGAACGGATTGATAAGAGTGATAGATGGGCTTGATTCGGAAGGGAAGAATATAAGCTTTGAACCTTTTACAGAAGATGAAGCCAAGACTGTGTCAGATATCTTGATAAAAGAGGCTAAAGAAAAAGAAGCTGAGATCAAGAAGGTTACAAGTAAGCCTGTAAAAAAAGAAGATATTGCAGAGATGAAAAAGACTGTGGAGACCAATCTCACGCAAGGAGAGATCGGGGAAGATATTCTTCGAATGTACGGAAGTAAAGAAAACTACTTAAAAGCCCTTAAAGAAATAGATTCCATGACGCCCGAGGAACATAAGGCATTGGAAGAAGAGCTTAAGGATATCTATCACTCTTTTGCCAAACTTCCAAAGGAACAAACAAAGCGCCATAAACTTGTGCAGAGACTTGAAGACAATACGAATAAAATGTATCACATGAGTAATGCACGCTCTATGCTGATTGCGGGCGCAAGATCATATATAAGTGATGCTAAAGTCGCGGGAGTTATAGATTCTCTCTATGGAGAAGGCGTTGCTCGAAATGTAGGCAGAGCTGTGCTAGAATATTACGGGGAAAGTTAAACGCGAATATAAGGACAGGAGGAACAAATATGAAGATTATACGTATAATTGGGATTGTGGACGCAGTGTTACTGATAGTTACAGGCGTTTTATATTTTTTAAATATCCGTTTTTCGCTTTATGTTTTTCCTTTGCTATTATTGATCTTGATAATATGTGCAGGGGCTCAAATGAAAAACTGACTTCTAGGTGACTGTATAAAAATAAGCTATTTTGCGTTTTTTACGAATAAAAGCAGGAAATTATACTTTTGACGATACGAAAAAACGTGATAAAATCGTTATACAGAGATTGTTTGTTTGCA
>JAEEGL010322411.1_pt1 | contig 13861 bp, 7 predicted proteins | sample 9134231 | NCBI WGS metagenome assembly JAEEGL01 (sample SAMN16246548, study PRJNA631951) | gut metagenome | biome: gut microbiome; feature: rumen; material: fiber-attached | host: Bos | place: Iran: Karaj | collected 2018-10
AATATATTCAATTGTTTCTTATTTGGAGGGTTGGTGTAAATGAAAAGAAAAGTCTTATGTAAAGTGCTAGCAACGACAATGGCATGTACTGTTGCTCTTGTGCCTGCTCTGACAGTATGCGCAGAGGATGTGACCGAGCCGGTTGTAGTGGGAGACGGAGAGACAAGAGTTATTGATGGTAACGTTAATGTGACAGTGGAAAGCCTTATTGAAGCACCTTATGGAATCGATGTTGATGGCGGAAATGTTACAGTCCATGGAGACGTTAATGTAACTGATGAGGCCCCTGCTGAACAATGGTATGCGGCTGCTGCTGATGTGACTTCAGGTGGACAAGTGACTATTGATGGTGATGTTACATTTACAAGCCATTCTAATGGTGGTTCTGCCATCAGTGTTTCACAAGGCATCGCTGTAGTTAAGGGGAGTGTAACTCACATATCTGACCCAACTGATCATGATATGGATGGCGTAGAAGATAATTATTCTGCGCTTGGCGATTATAAAGGAAGCATAATAGTAGGCGGTGATGTTAATTCTAATAGCCATGTAGCCCGACTTAATGAAGCAGACTTATTTGTTGGTGGAGATGCATATGCGACAGATGCAGGAGTAATAATTGAATATGATGCTAGTTTGGGTGATCAGAATGCTGTTGTTATCGATGGAACATTAAAGTCGGATGGCACTATATTCAAACTGGAAGGATTTGGACTGGATTCAAGTGAATATGTCGAAGACGTTTTCCCTTGTATCATAGTTTATGCAATTGATAAGCAGGATGATAAACCCATGGTTGAGTCAGAACTATATCGATATGGCTGGGGACATAGTGACTTTATAGATGAGAATAATGACGGCTTTGATGATAATACCGATTTAAGCGAGGAGGGATTCATAAGAGAATCAGCATATAGTGGTGAAGAAAAGCAGGAAATGGAAGCTTTGTTCAAGTCGGCGATTAATTATATTATCCGTACAGAAGGCGATGTTGAACTAACAGGTGAACATCTGATCAATACGAGTGACTTTCTACAGCCTGTAGCTGACGCTTTGAATATGGATACAAATTTTACTACAACAAGAATTGACGACACATTCACTGCAACAGTAGGCCCCAATTATGAACTTCGTGGAGACAGCAGCGTTGTAGAAGTGTGCAGGGAAAGTGATGGTGTATACAGTGTTAAGCTTATAAATGAGAGAGGTGGAATTCTTCTTAGAGCAGTCGCAATTGAGGCAGATCAAAGCACAGACCAGACACCAGGACAGGGTACGGACCAGACACCAGGCCAGGGCACAGACCAGACACCAGGTCAGGGTACGGACCAGACACCAGGTCAGAGCACAGACCAGGGTCAGAATTCAGGACAGACTGTGATCGTGATAATTCCTGTCGATTCATCAAGTGACAATACAAATGATCAGGGAACAACTCCTTCATCTTCTACACCGTCCGCAGGTGCTGTAGTAGTATCTACAGCAGCAGGAGCAGGCGCTTCTAGCAAAAACCTTACATTTAAGATGTCAGAGCTTACAGATGAGCAGTTCAAGAGTGCTGTTGTAAATAACATCGATTCAACACCGGCAGGCTCGACACTCAGACTTGAAACCGACAGGGTTGCATGTTTCGACAGAGCGATGCTTGAAGCATTTGCTAAAAAGAACATCAATCTTGAAGTAGTATTCCCTTCTGAGGGCTCCAAGCTTAAAGTTGTCATCCCGGCAGGATACGATATAAACAAGCTACTTGATGACAAGGGCTACTGCGGTTTCTTAAGACTTGCAGGAATCCTCGGATCAGAGGTCGCATAATAATAAGCATTTGAAATATCCGTATAATTTGAAATTAAATCAGGAAAGGACAGAGATTGGAACAGCAATCTCTGTCCTTTTATTCTGTATCCCAAATGCTTTACTTACCTGCTCCGGTGTTAGGATTGTAGCACCGCTCGTCCCGCCGTCTGGGATGATCTACTAAGCTCGAAAAAACCTCGCTAAGTAGCCACCCATGGCTCGCACTAGCTTTGAAAGAACCTCAGCAAGTGCTCTGCTCAAAGGGCTGCCCATGTTAAATGCGGGACTTACTATGTGCAAAAAGGTCACTAACCGGGGCAGGCAAGTTGGACTACTGGCTTTTTGGCGGTTATGACATTGTTTAAGGTCTGTGGCATACCGGAAACAATACTGCTTTTTGTTTAAACTTCTGGAAAGGTTCACACCTTTTTGGTTAATTTCCGTATATATGTGTGAACTGTTTTTTCAGATTCATCACAAGTACCTTAAATCAGGGCAAAAGGAGGGAATTCTAAAACTACAAAACTTTGTTGCTTTGGCAGAAATCATCACAGTGGCCTTAAATACGGCTTATATGTGAGAACAAACTTATCTATGGGACATATATAATTATTCCCTTAGGTTTATGACAACCTGAAAATTCACATTAGTTGGGGCTTTTTTGATTAGTTGTGATGACTCGAAAAAGTGAGTTCATACATATGCGCAAAATTTGGCCTAAAGGTGTGACGTTATACAGTTGTTGAAAGCGTTGCAATAAAGGTTAAGCAATTAAACGTGCTATAAACTATGGTTGATGTGGCATACAAGGTGAAATGAATGTTATATACATGAAATGACTGCCGCAAATCTATCTTTCTAGAAATAAGGCAGTAATTAAAACTGCCTTGAATTCCTTTTGTGTCTCATACGGCAGTTTATTTCTTTGATTCTTGAAATGTGCATGAACCTTTATACTACCGCATTATGGGAAATGAATAATTTAGGCAGATGAATCAGAAACTAAACAACTGCCGTAAATCTATAAATGAACTGATGCGGCAGAAACATCTTCAATTGAACGACTGCCGCTAATTGACAGCACACAGATTGCGGCAGTGATTTGTGACATTCTCGTTCGAATTTAAACTGCCTTATATGCCTAAAACATCAATTGCGGCAGAGATATCACCCTGGGCATGTCAATATGGTATCCGATTCCCAAATAGAAAACAATAATTTACCAGTTAATCCCGCTGAAAAGCGCAAATCACTGAGCACCATAATCAATGCCCGCTTAGTGACCTCATAACTATACTCAGATATCTGTCAATGGAACCGTGGAATAAACCGTACCGCCCGGGTTTAATAATAGAATACATTACAATATGTAATTGAGGGCGGGAGGATTTATGCCGCGAAAGTCCATTGATAGATATCTGGGGATGGTTATAATACTCAAAGTGGGTCTTGATTATGACAATATAATACGAAGATTGAATTTTGCGAAGATCAATAAACGTGTTATCTTATACTTATATAATCAAGTACTATTCAAAACTGTCTATATAACCACTACACAATTGGAGGCAACAAATTTGGAGCAGCATAAGAGAAGAGTGCATTACTCCGGTAAATACCCGAAGAAATTTGAAGAAAAGTATAAGGAGCAGAATCCTGAGAAGTATGGGGATGTGGTAGCACATGTCATTTCGAAGGGTTCTACTCCTGCGGGGATGCATATTTCCATTATGGTAAAAGAAATCCTGGATGTACTTAAGATACAGCCGGGAGAGCAGGGACTTGACTGTACCCTTGGGTATGGCGGGCATACAAAGAAGATGCTAAAGGAGCTAAAGGGAGAAGGCTGCATATACGGCCTTGATGTGGATCCCATAGAGTCGGAAAAGACTGTGGAAAGGCTCCGGGCATCCGGCTTTGGAGAGGATGTATTCAGGTTCCGTCTCACTAATTTTGCAAATATTGATGAAGTGTGCAAAGAGGCAGGTAAGTTTGACTTTGTACTTGCTGACCTTGGTGTGTCCTCCATGCAGATAGACGATCCAAAGAGAGGATTTTCATATAAGATTGATGGACCACTTGACCTTCGTCTTGACCCGAAGCACGGACAGTCAGCATCAGAAAGGCTTCACTCCATTACTAAGGAAGAGTTTAAGGGGATGCTGATAGAAAACTCAGACGAGCCATATGCGGAAGAGATAGCTGACAAGGTCTTTAATCTTATGAAGAAAGGTGATCCCATGGATACCACCACAGCACTTCGCTCCGCAATTGAGTCCGCGCTATGGAAGGTGCCTAAGGAAGAAAAGGCAGATACTGTGAAAAAGAGCTGTGCCAGAGTATTCCAGGCTCTGAGGATAGATGTGAACAGTGAGTTTGAGGTACTTTATTCATTCCTGGAAAAGCTTCCCGGAATCCTTAATCCAGGGGGCAGAGTAGCAGTACTTACCTTCCATTCGGGAGAAGACCGCTTAGTGAAAAAGTCCTTCAAGTCTTATTATAAAGATGGAATTTACAGCGAAATCTCAGAGGATGTAGCAAGACCTTCTGTGGAAGAGATACGTCTTAATCCCAGAAGTAAGTCAACAAAATTAAGATGGGCTGTCAAAGCCTGATTAAATGTGCTATAATATTTTTCCAATGAGCAGGATGGATGATCGCTGCCGCGCAAACGAAAGGGCGCGGGAGAGGAAAGTCCGGGCTTCGCAGGGCAGGATGCCAGATAACGTCTGGTGGAGGTGACTCCCAGGATAGTGCAACAGAGAGATACCGCCCACCTCATGAAAATGAGGCGGGTAAGGGTGGAAAGGCAGTGTAAGAGACTACCGTGCTGGTGGTAACATCAGTAGCCATGTAAACCCCATTCGAAGCAAGACCGAAAAGAGAACCATGGGCCGGCCCGGTCCGTTCTCAGGTGGGTCGCTTGAGACTGTTGGTGACAGCAGTCCTAGATAGATGATCATTCACGACATAACCCGGCTTATAGTCCTGCTCATTCATTAGATTTTCCAAGAGCCTTCCGTTTTACCTGGAAGGCTTTTTCTAATACTTTTTCCTTCCATTCTTCGAATTCATTTATAGAAAATTTATATACCTTCATGGAAAAAAACTCTTTTAATACCTTATAATGGTGGTAAAATGTGGCTATATTCTATGGAGGTGTATTTATATGCAAAAATGGGCTAGACTAAACTATCAACCGGCACTTCCCCTTAAGGGAGACAGACGTATTACAGGTTCACCAGAGCATATTGCTATATCCAGAAAAGCAGCACAGGAGGGAATGGTTCTTTTAAAGAATGACGGGACCCTTCCGTTATCAAGAGATAAGAAGCTTGTGCTCCTCGGAAAAGCTTCAGTAGACTATGTCAAGGGAGGCGGAGGCTCAGGAGATGTATACTGTGCCTATGTACATTCCCTCTACGATGGCTTAAAGGCCAAGGGCGTTTCTATCTATGAGCCCGTAATAGATTATTATAAGAAGGAAATGGAGTCCCAATACAAGGAGGGGCTTGTTCCCGGTATGACAAGTGAGCCTTCTTTGTCAAAAGAGCTTGTTGAAGGCGCTAAGTCTTTCTCAGACACAGCACTTGTTGTCATCAGCAGATTCTCAGGTGAGGGATGGGATCGAAGCAGTATCGAGACCAACTGGGAGTTTAATCCCTGGCCAAAGAGTGAGAGTATGCCGTCTATTTCTTCAAAGATTTTCCCCGATGGTGATTTTTACTTAACAGCAAATGAAAAAGAAATGATAGTGCATGCAAAGGCTAACTTCAGTAAGGTCATTGCAGTTCTTAACGTGGGCGGAATCATCGACTGCAGCTTCATTTCCGATGATGAGAAGATAAATGCAGCTCTGTACATGGGACAGGGTGGAATGGAGGGCGGAGATGCAGCAGCAGAGGCTCTTCTTGGAATAGTTAATCCATCAGGAAAACTGGCAGATACATTTGCTGCCAAACTTGCAGATTATCCTTCGACAGAGAATTTCCATGAGTCCTTTGACTATGTAGAATACACAGAGGATATCTATGTTGGATACAGATATTTTGAGACAATTCCCGGTGCAAAACAGAAGGTGATCTATCCCTTCGGTTTTGGACTTTCATATACAAGCTTTGATATTAAGGTCAGTGATGCAAAAGAGCTTCCAGATGCATGTGAGTTTTGTGTAACAGTCACAAATACGGGAAAGGTAAGCGGAAAAGAAGTTGTCCAGCTTTACTACAAAGCTCCTGAAGGAAAGCTTGGAAAGAGCGCAAGGTCTCTCGGGGCATTTGCCAAGACAAAAGAGCTTGTTCCAAACGAGAGTGAAACCCTTAAACTTACAATAGACAAGAACAGCATGGCTTCCTACGACGACACCGGCAAGGTGCAGGATGCTGCCTATGTTCTGGAGAAGGGAACCTACGAATTTTATATTGGAAATAATGTCAGAGATGCAGTAAAAACAGACTTTGTCTGGAATAACGATAAGGATATAGTTGCACAGCAGCTCACCCATAAGCTTGCGCCCGTAAGCCTTAAAAAGAGAATGCTCTCAGACGGAAGTTATGAGGAGCTTAAGACAGGTCCTGAAAAAGACATCAACGAATGCATATTTGAGAAGATGGAACCGGGAACAGAAGAGGCTCTTACACCGGTAGAGCGTGAAAAGAAAGCCCGCTACTTCCCATATCCTTTCAAGGAAGGCGCAAAGACACTGTTTGATGTTGCCGATGGAAAAGTTACATTGAAGGAGTTCATGGATCAGCTTTCAGACGACGACCTCATCCACCTTGTGGGAGGGCAGCCCAATACAGGTGTTGGAAATGTCTTTGGAATGGGCAATCTTCCTGAGTATGGCGTTCCGAACGCAGTAACTGCTGATGGCCCTGCAGGAGTACGAATTATTCCGCAGACCGGGATCCTCACAACAGCATTCCCTTGCGCAACACTTATAGCCTGCACATGGAATAAGAGGATTGCAGAGGAAATAGGAAAGGCCGGTGGCGAGGAACTTAAAGAGAACAACCTCTGCGTATGGCTCACACCTGCGATCAACATCCACAGAAATCCTATGTGCGGAAGAAACTTCGAGTATTACTCAGAGGATCCATACCTCACAGGTAAGATGGCAGGCGCTATGGTAAGAGGTATCCAGAAGAACAACGTTGGAGCAAGTGTTAAGCATTTTGCCTGCAACAACAAGGAAACCAACAGAAAACACAGCGATTCAAGAGTGTCAGAAAGAGCCCTTAGAGAGATTTATCTAAAGGCCTTTGAGATCATAGTAAAAGAGGAAGATCCATACACTATCATGTCTTCCTATAACGCAATTAATGGCGAGAGAGCCTCTGAGAGCAAAGACCTCCTTACAGGAATCCTGAAAGAAGAGTGGGGTTACAAGGGCATGGTTACCTCAGACTGGTGGACAAGAGGCGAGCATTACAAGGAGATCAAAGCCGGTAACGATCTTAAGATGGCATGTGGTTTCCCTGACAGAGTTAAGAAAGCCATGGAGATGGGAGCTCTGTCAAGAGCAGACCTTGAGCCATGCGCTGAGCGTATATTAAATACTATATTAAAGTTCGACTGATAAGGAGCAAGTACAAATGAGCGGATACGAGTACATCGACAGACATGGAAGCTTTCGGATGAAAAATACCCAGCACACAAGTGGTCTGTATCTTCCCGTGGCGGGAAACAAGGGACTAAGGAGCGCTGTTTCTCCTGATTTTGGAGGAGATGCCAAGCTTGATCAGAACCATTTCCTGATCGCACCAAAGAGTATTTCAAACCTTCATGCAGACAGAGATACAAGAAATTTCTTCTGTGTATTTGAGGATTATCTCTTCTCTGCAACCGGAGCATCAGCCGGTCAGGAAGCTGACAGATTTACTGACAGAGAGGATGAGGTTGAGCTCACAGCGGGCCGTATGTGGCAGACTGTAGTAAGGACAAGCAAGGTAAAAGAGATAACATCCGAAGTTACCATTTTCTCACTCCTTGATGTGAACTGCGAGATAATGACAGTCAAACTGACAAACAATTCGAAGGCCGATATGTCTTTTGCCCCTGTGGCTGCTATACCTGTGTATGCAAGAAGTGCTGACAACTTAAGGGACCACAGGCATGTTACAAGCCTTCTTAACAGGGCTAAGGTCGTGGATGGAGGCGTTATTGTTAAGCCTACTTTGTCTTTCGATGAGAGAGGCCATCAGATAAATGACACATCCTACTTTGTGTTTGGTTATGACGACAAGGGTAGTGCGCCTTCAGAGTATATAGCTGATGAGGATGTATTTATCGGAGAGGGCGGAACCCTTTTAAGACCAAGAAGTCTTCTGGACGGTGGAAGCTCTTTTAAAAAGGCACCATTTACCTGCGACGGAAAAGAGACCATCGGAGCTCTTAAGTTTGATAAAGTAACACTTAAGCCCGGAGAAAATAAGATCTTCAATCTTGCCATCGGAACCTTTACAGATGAGGCGGACATGGACAGGGCCCTTTCCCTTGTAAAAGATTGCGATGCTACTTCGAAGGAATTTATAAAGACAGCAAAATACTGGAGTGATATCACAAATATCCACACACAGACCGCTGATCCTTTATTTGACGGATTTATGGAGTGGATCGCATTCCAGCCACAGCTTCGAAGGATTTATGGATGTTCATTCCTTCCCCATCATGACTATGGCCGTGGAGGAAGAGGATGGAGAGATCTTTGGCAGGACTGCCTTGCGCTTCTCCTTACAGATCCAAATGGCGTTCGCCAGATGATCCTTGATAATTTCAGGGGCGTCAGGATGGATGGAACAAATGCGACCATTATCGGCGATAAGCCAGGCGAGTTCAAGGCTGATAGAAACGGTATCCCGAGAGTATGGATGGATCATGGTTTCTGGCCTTTCCTTACACTTAAGCTTTACATGGATCAGACCGGAGATATTGATATCCTTTCCCAGGAGGTTCCTTATTTCAAGGATGCACTTGTGTGCAGGGCGCAGGATCGAGATGGTCTCTATAGCGAGGATCAGGGCGTAGAGCAGAAGACTGCAGATGGCGCAAGGTACGAGGGAACAGTTCTCGAGCACATTCTTATTGAGACACTCACTGCATTTTATGATGTGGGAGAAAACGGCGAGATAAGGCTTAGGGGCGCAGACTGGAATGACGCTCTTGATATGGCAGCCCATAAGGGTGAGAGCGTTGCCTTTACCTGTGGATATGCAGGAAATCTTAAGGATATTGCTGATTATATAAGAATATATGCTGACAGGACAGGAAAAGATCATGCTGACATTCTTTCAGAGATGAAGGAGCTGATCTTTACTGACGATTCAGCTGTTCTTGGATCAGCTTCAAAGAAGAACGAGCTTCTTAAGAACTATATGAGTGTTGTGTCACACACTGTAAGTGGAAAGAAAGACAGCATCAGCCTTTCTGATATTGCCAATCAGCTGGTTAAAAAGGCTGACCTTCTTATGGAGCAGATCCGAGGCAAGGAGTGGGTGACTGACAGTGAGGGTAATGGCTGGTTCAACGGTTACTACGATGATAATGGCAAGGTTGTAGAGGGCGAGTTTGATACTGAGGATGGCAGGAATGTGAGAATGATGCTCACAGGCCAGGTATTCTCTGTAATGTCCGGAACAGCCACTGACGAGGATATTCCAAAGATAATTAAGAGTGCTGATAAGTACCTCTATAGTAAGGAGATAGGCGGATACAGACTAAACACTGACTTTAAGGCACTTAGAACAGACCTTGGAAGAATGTTTGGTTTCTCTTATGGCGACAAGGAGAACGGAGCTGTCTTTTCACATATGGCAGTTATGTTTGGTAACGCGCTTTATAAGAGAGGCTTTGGAAAAGAGGGATACAAGGCGCTTGCTACTTTGTATGAGCAGTCGGTCAACTTTGATGTCAGCCGTATTTATCCCGGAGTTCCTGAGTACTTTAATGGCGAGGGTAGAGGCCTTTATAACTACCTCACCGGAGCTGCCAGCTGGTATCTGCTTACTATCGTGACCCAGAGCTTTGGAGTAAGGGGATGCGCTGGAGACCTTCTTATTATGCCTTCACTTGTCGCTGGCCAGTTCGATCAGGACGGTGAGGCAGGTATCGAGCTTCCGTTTAGAGGAAAGACTCTGGAAGTGGTATTTACCAATGCAGGAAAGAAGGAATTTGGTCAGTACAAGATCGGCGATGTGTATCTTGATGGCAAAAACATAGAGGATGTTCATGATACTGCGGCTGTTATACCAGCTTCAGTTATCGATGGCCTTGGCGATGGCAAGCACATTGTGGTCGTTAATCTTATTTGATACAGATACAAAACAGGAGGATTTATGGAAAAACAAAGCGTCGTAAGTGATGTAATCAGGGACTATGGCAAAAAGACACCTTTTGCAAGCTTCCTTCCGGGAATTGCGGGAGTTAAGGGAACCCCCATCTGGTGCTACTACGTAAACAGGGGGCAGGCAGTTGTCAGCTTTGGTGTGCAGGACAAGGATCACTCCATCATGGAGTTTTATCCGGCTCACACTGCTTATCAGAATGTGTCAAGGACGGGCTTTAGAACTTTCATTAAGACCGGGGAAAAGACCTATGAACCATTCCAGAAGCCGGGTGATGACAGCTTTATGGAAATCCACATGAACAGCCTTGGCGTTGAGGATGAGATAGCTGAAGAAAAGCTTGGAATAAGAGTTACCTACACCACTCTTCCCGGTGAAGAGATCGGCGCTCTTATGAGAATAGTAACCATTACCAATAAGGATGATAAGGACAAAGACCTTGAGATCCTTGATGGTATGCCGGCACTTATCCCATATGGATGCGTGATGGACGTTATGAAGAACATGGTCCAGACTACCAAGGCTTACATGCAGGTTGAGGATGCAGACAAAAATAGACCTTACTTCAGAGTTCGCTTTTCCATGGAGGATTCCGCCGTTGTTAAGAAAGTGGCAGGTGGAAACTTTGGATTTGCCGTAAATGATGATGGCGAGAGCCTTTCTACTATTGTGGATCCGGGTCTTGTCTTTGACTATGATCTTTCACTTTCAGAGGCTGTTGGTTTTGAGAAGACTTCTCTTGATGAGCTTGTAAAGAAAGAGCAGAACACTTCAAACGAATTCCCTTCATGTTTCTTTGCCAAGAAGAAGACCCTGGGCGCAGGAAAGAGCATGACACTTTATGAGCTTATCGGCCAGGTAAGAAACAAGGACATCCTTGATGATTTCCTTGCAAGGGATATTGATGCTGACTACTTCGAGAATAAGCTTGTAGAGTCTGAAGGACTTACAGATGAGCTTACAGATGCAGTTGCCACAACAACAGCCAACAAGGCATTTGATGACTACTGCAGATACAATTATATGGACAACGTGCTAAGGGGCGGAACACCTCTTGAGCTTCCGGGAAATCATACTTTCTATGTATATTCCAGAAAGCACGGAGATCTTGAGAGAGATTACAACTACTTCTCAATGTCTCCTGAGTTCTACTCACAGGGCAACGGGAACTTCAGAGATGTTAACCAGAACAGAAGATGCGACACGTTCTTTAGCCCAATTGTAAAGAATGAGAATATAAAGAGATTCTACAGCCTTATCCAGATGGATGGCTACAATCCTCTTAAGATCGAGCAGCTTACATTTACTGTTCCTTCAGAGGTACTTGGAAAAATTGAACTTGCTCAGCCTTTCACTCCCGGAGCACTTGTTTCTGCAATCAAGGACAGCAATAAGGGAATCTCAGACAATGAACTTGAGAAGAAGTTTGCAGAGGTTATGGAGAAAGCTTCCGAGACCATAAATGGAGATTTCGGAGAAGGTTATTGGTCAGATCACTGGACATATAACCTGGATCTTATTGAGGACTTCCTTGAAGTATACCCTGATCAGGAAAAAGAGCTTTTGTTTGGAACAAAGGTAAAGGCCTTTGAGGCAAAGGTTAAGCTCCTTCCAAGAATCAAACGATATGAGGAGACCGAAAACGGACTTCGTCAGTACCATTACCTTGAGGATAGAGCTGACGCTACAAAGGGCGGAAGCTTTGAGACTTATAAGGATGGAAAAGACATTGAGATGGACCTGATTTCCAAGCTTTTCCTTATGAGTGCATGCAAGTTCTCTGCGCTTGACGCTGCTGGCATGGGTGTTGAGATGGAGGGCGGAAAGCCCGGATGGTACGATGCCCTTAACGGTATGCCCGGTATGTTCGGCTCATCCATGAATGAGAGCTACGAACTTCTTCGCATGATCAGATACACAAAGGACAGACTTGCCAAGTATGATGGTGGTGTAACAATCCCAACAGAAGCTGCTGAATTTGCAAAGCAGCTGAGTGACATCGAGAGCTCTTTTACCAGTGATATAGATGCCTGGAACAGGAGAAATGATGCCAAAGAAAGTTACAGAAACAAGGTTTATGACAGGCTTAGCGGAAGTGAGACTACTATTTCCTGCGCCGATGCGGTAGCAATCCTTGGAACATTTGAAAAGAGACTTGAGGAAGCAGTATCAAAGGCATTTGAACTGGGAGAGGGTATTGCTCCTGCATACTTCACTTTTGATGTTAAGGACTACGACAAGAGTGATGAGGGCATCATGCCAAAGAGCTTTGAAGTTCAAAAGATTCCTTATTTCCTTGAGGGACCGGTAAGATTCCTTAAGCTTGAAAATACGGAAGCTGAGAAGAACAAGCTCTATACCAGAGTTAAGAGTAGTGACTTGTACGACAGAAAATTAAATATGTACAAGGTTAACGCTTCTCTTAAGGATGCAAGTTTTGAGCTTGGCAGATGTAAGTCCTTTACACCGGGCTGGCTTGAGAACGAGTCCATATGGCTTCACATGGAGTATAAATATCTGCTCGAACTCTTAAGAAGCGGACTGTATGGTCTGTTCTTTGAGGACCTTAAAAATCAGGCAATTCCATTCCTTGATAAGGAAGTTTATGGAAGAAGCACCCTTGAGAATTCTTCCTTCATCGCAAGCAGCATGAATCCAAACAGTGCTATCCATGGCAAGGGCTTTGTTGCAAGGCTTTCAGGTTCTACCATTGAGTTTATCAGCATGTGGAAGCTGATGTTCTTTGGGAAGAACACATTTAGCCTTGATGGTGATGGAACACTCATGTTCACACCTCAGCCTGCTATACCTGATTATCTCATTGACGAGAAGGACGGTAAGCTTTTCGTTTCTTCAACTCTGCTTAGCAAGGTTAAGGTTACCTATGTGTTTGATAAGAAGGGTAATTACTTCCCTGGCGGTTATGAGATAACAGACATAAGCGGAATATATGATGGGGGAGAGAGCTTTACAGTACCGGGCGGCGTGCTTACCGGAGAAAAGGTTCTGGACCTTAGAGATGGAAAGATTAAAGAACTTAATATCAAGTTGAAATTGAAATAAGAGATGAGTAAGAAAAAACTGCTACTGTGGACAGTTGTTCGCAGTAGCAGTTTTATTATTCTACAGTGTTTTGAATTTATGCTGTCTTAGAAATCAACCTCTGTGTCATAGTAGCAGCACTTGAGGAGTTTTTCCATCTCTTCCTGGCTGGGCTGACGAGGATTGGATCCTGTGCAGGCATCAAGGAGGGCATTTGCAGCGATGTCGTGAAGTCTTTCAAGGAAGACATTCTCAGGTACAAATCCCTGTTCAGCAGGAAGTCCGTCAGGACCGTAATGGTTGATGCTGTGAGGAATGTTGAGGTCGTCATTCATCTTGCGAAGGTAATCGATAAGGAGCTTAACCTTCTCGTCGTCGTTTGATCCGCCAAGTCCCATGTAATCAACGATAACGCCATAGCGCTTCTTGGCAACAGGGTCTTTTGCATTGAATGCGATAACCTTAGGAAGGTACATGGCGTTTGCTGCGCCGTGGATAATGTGTGATCCAAGATCAGCAAAAGCAGCACCGGTCTTGTGAGCCATTGAGTGAACGATTCCAAGAAGAGCATTGGAGAATGCCATTCCTGCAAGGCACTGTGCATCGTGCATCTTGTCTCTTGAATCCATATCTTCGTTGTAGGACTTTACAAGGTGCTCCATGATCATCTCAATGGCGTG
>JAEEGL011244038.1_pt1 | contig 13861 bp, 12 predicted proteins | sample 9134231 | NCBI WGS metagenome assembly JAEEGL01 (sample SAMN16246548, study PRJNA631951) | gut metagenome | biome: gut microbiome; feature: rumen; material: fiber-attached | host: Bos | place: Iran: Karaj | collected 2018-10
AGATATGTATCTTCATCATTTGCCGGATCAACTAACCTATAGTGTTACATATAAGATTGCTTCATCTGATGACATGGAACTCTTGATGAGCAGTCGCCTTGAAATGCTTAAGGTGGTAAATGACTTGGATTATACATATGAATATAGTGATGAGATAGTAAAGAGCAGCAGAGAATATTTTGAAAAAGGGAATCATACAACGGTTCTTGCTATGGACGGAAAAAGAGTAATAGGTTGTGCATCGATATGCTACATGTATATTATGCCGACCTTCGATCATCCTACAGGAAAGCGTGCGCATCTCATGAATGTATATACCATGAAAGAATGGCAGAGACAGGGCATCGCGAGGAAAATGGTATCGATGCTGATAGACGAGGCTTGGAAAAGAGGAGTAACTGAAATCAGTCTTGATGCAACAGAGGAAGGGCGTCCACTATATGAAAGGCTTGGTTTTACCGAGTCGACAGAAGGGATGGTTCTTGTAAATAAATGAAAACAAAGAGGGTCAATATGGAAAGTGTATCATTGATAGAATTAGATGAATCTTATCTGCCGCAGATGGCAGAGATATATAGAGGGGCATTTGCCGGGGAACCATGGAATGATGACTGGAGCGATACAAAACAGTTAATTGAGTATATCAAGGATGTATCGCAAGCATACAATTCGTTGAATTATGGTTTGTTGGTTGATGGAAAGCTGGCAGGTATATCTGTGGGAAAGATCAATCATTGGTGGGAAGGCACAAACTATAATATTGAAGAATTATGTGTATCTCCTTCGTATCAGGGACAAGGAATAGGATCTAAATTTCTTGAACTTATCGAACAACGTGTTCGAGAGAAAGGGCTGGCAGGTATTTTTCTTCAAACTGATAACGATAAACCATCCTATCGCTTTTACCACAAAAATGGATTTAATGATCTTGATATGCATATAAGTTTATATAAGAGTGTAAGAAACAAAGAGGAATCTCAGAAGAAGGACTCCGCTCGTGATCAGGATGATGTTATTTATGATATAGCAAATCTAAATGATATACAGGAACTTGTACGACTTAGAATTCTTTACATGATTGATGATTTTGGTACAATAACTGATGAAGAAAGAGAAGGGATGGAAAAACAGCTTCCGGGATATTTCGAGAGAGAACTCGGCAAAAAATTAATTGCCTTTGTTGCAAGAGCAGAGGGAAGGCTTGTTGCAGCAGCGTATCTTCTTATTATCGAGAAGCCTGCAAATCCATTTTTCCTTAACGGACTTGATGCAGAGGTTTTAAGCGTATATACGGAAGAAGGATATAGGGGACGAGGTATCTGTACTGCATTAATGAATAATATGATTGATTATGCAAGGCAGCATGAGATCAGCAGAATAGATCTGATCGCGACCCAGGAGGGATATCCGATATACAAAAAGCTTGGCTTCGAGGATAAGGTTCAGAAGTATATAGATATGAGATTGAAAGTAAATAATAATTAATGAAGGGAGAATAAAATAATGAAACTTGGAATTATTGGAGCTGGAAATATGGCTAGTGCCATAATCGGAGGAATTGTAAAAAAAGGAATTATTGAAGCGAAGGATATTATCTGTTCATCACCTGTTGAGGCTGAAAGAGATAAGGCTGCAAATGCATTTGGTATAAATGTAACAGCTGATAATAAGGAAGTTGTGTCTTCTTCTGAAATTGTTCTGCTGGCAGTTAAGCCACAGGTTATTCCTGTAGTTGCTGAAGAAGTTAAGGATGTGTTTAAGGATGAACAGCTTATTATATCAATCGTGGCTGGCAAATCTATAGCCTGGTATAACGAGGCCTTCGGCCGTGAATTGAAGATAATAAGAACTATGCCAAATACTCCTGCTCTTGTTGGTGAGGGAATGACAGGTGTGAGTCCTGCACCAACAGTTTCTGAAGATGAAACAAAGAAAGCATTAGAAATTCTCTCTTCCTTTGGTGAGGCAGAAGTTGTTCCGGAGAATCTGATGGATAGTGTTGTCGCAGTATCAGGAAGCTCACCAGCCTATGTCTTTATGATGATAGAAGCTATGGCTGATGGAGCAGTAAAGCTTGGAATGCCAAGAGCTAAGGCTTACAAATTTGCGGCTCAGGCAGTTCTGGGAAGTGCTAAAATGGTTCTGGAAACCGGCAAGCATCCTGGTGAACTTAAGGATATGGTTTGCTCACCTGCAGGAACAACTATAGAAGCTGTTAAGGTTCTTGAGGAACAGGGCTTCAGAGCAAGTCTGATAGATGCCATGGAAGCATGTGCGGATATCTCAAAGAAGTTGTAATTATTTCATATATAGATTAAATGTCTCATTTTTACACTTGCATAATGGCGTTAGCAGAACATTTTACAAGGAGAGAAGATTGATGCCACTTAAATATTCTGATTTTGAAATGTGTCTCTATGAAGGGTACATACGAAACAGAAAACAGCTTCTTATGGAATTGTCTTTAATAGAAGCGGCGGATCCTATAGAAACAGATAAAGAAATAATAATTCATGCATATATTCACTGGGAAAATGAATTTGCGGATCATCTATATGGTTCATTTGCCTTTGTGATAAAGAACCAGGTGACGGGCGAGCTTATATGCGTTAGGGATGCCTTCGGCATAGAAACATTTTATTATGCATTGACACAGGAAGGTGAATTCTGCTTTGCGTCAGATATAAGGGATATCCTGGAGAATTCTTCTTATGTTAAATGTATCGACGATGAGCAATTGCAACTTTATATGATGTTTGGTTATCCCGTGGGGGAGAAAACTCTGTTCAAAGGTATAAAAAAACTGCTGCCGGGACATATGCTGATATATAAAAATGGTGAACTACAGAAGCGCAAATGGGTTTCCTTTCGATACGAGACAGATGAGACCAAGGGCATTGAAGAGTGGGGGACTCAAATAGATGAAACCATCAATGAGATTTTAGAAGAAGACAAGCTGAATCTTGATATGGATCGATGTGGAGCATTCCTTTCCGGTGGTGTGGATTCTTCTTATCTGCTGGCAGCTTCCGGTATTAAGAAAACCTATACCATTGGATTTACCGGTAAGTATATGAATGAGATGGGTCAGGCAAGAAAAACTGCGGAGCTTTTTTCTACGGATCATTCTGAGGTTGCTTTTTCGTTTGATGACGTATTAAATGAAGTACCGGATTTCGTAAAATGTACTGAATTGCCACTTGCAGATTCTGCGTCTCTTGCGGTTTTTATGGGATGCAGTTACTTCGAGGATGATAGTGATGTGATCTGTTCCGGCGAAGGGGCGGATGAATTTTTTGCAGGTTATAAAGTGCATTCCAGAGCGGATGTGCTTGGAAGCGAAAATGGCCCTGGCTACTATGGCTGTGATGGGGTGATGGAACAGGATAAAGCTATGGAAATTCTGAGACAGGACAGAGCATATCCTTTTCATGAACTTCTTAGTTCCATATCCGAATGGCCTAAGGACAACCTGCATAGAATGCTCCTTGCAGACACTACACTATGGCTGGAAGGTGATGTCCTTTTTGGGGTTTGCAAGTCAGGCAGAAAAAACGGGAAAAGAATAATACTGCCTTATTCAGATTGGCGTATGTTCCAGCTCGGTATGGAAATTCCATCGGAGTATCTGAGATATAAAGATATAGGGAAATATCCATTAAGATGTGCGGCTCAGAAAAAGCTTCCTGAAGAAATAGCATTTAGAAAAAAAGCCGGTTTTCCAAATCCTATCAGGGGATGGTTTAGAAATATAGATTATAGAAGTAAGATTGAACAGGTTCTGTTCAGCACAGATAGTGAAATGTTCTATGACCAGAAAATTCTGAGAGAATATTGGGATATGTATTTATCAGGCGATGATCTGGCATTTAAAGTTATTTTTTCGGCATATATATTACTTGTCTGGTACGCGGAGTTTTTTAATGAGATTTAACAATTCATATGTCTCCAATCCCTGATCGTTTTTGTATATATAATGTAAGCGATTTGGAAAAGAATTTATAATGATTAGGGAGGAAATAATCATGAAGAATGAAGTGAATGAGAAGGTAACATTGAATGTAACAGATCTTGAGGAAGTAGTAGGAGGAGCTCCAGCATTCTATCCATATATGGCTAGATTGGGTACTGGTTTAAAGGATCAGGACCGAGCTCTCGCGATATGGTGGTACGATTCTGAAGATAAAGAGGTTGCTGTAGTATGGCCATGGGACTAAGAAGGTACTGTGGTTAATGAAAAACGACAGCTTATAGCTGCCGTTTTTTTTGTTGCTATTCAGCGTTTTCATCGTTAAATTCTGCCGGACGTTCAGGAGGAGTTCTGTCCCCGTTCATCCTGGGCCCAGGCATTTCTCCCTGTTCATTCATCATGCCGCCCTGGTCACCCATCATACCGCCTTGGCCGCCCATCATGCCGCCGCCTTGGCCGCCGAACTGCTGATTGCTGATAGAATTGGTTTCTGTGCCGTTCTCTATAATGGTTCCTCCGTTATAGGCTGCAGTTCCGTCGTAGTCAAATGTGGACTGTCCGGTTATATCTAAGGTTCCGCCATTTATTGTGATATTTCCATTGGAATCAACTCCGTCTGTGTCACCAGCGCCCATGGATATAGTTACATTTCCACCATTCATTTCAAATGAAGGGGTGTATGAGCCTGACTTGGCAGCTGCATTTATTCCATCATCACTTGCATTAATATTTACATTTCCATCGTTAACGGTGATCACAGTACCTTCCAGACATTCAGCACCGTTTAATGTGAGATCTCCACCGTCGATCTGCAGAGTTGTGGTTGCATGGATGGCATCGTCTGCTGCGGTGATGTTAATGGTTCCGCCTGATATCAGGATTGCACCGATGGTATCATCGTCACTATCCTCTGCATGAAGACCGTCATTACAGCTTTCAACATTTATAGTTCCATCTGTGATTTCAATCTCATCATGTGCTTCCAGAGCGCTTCCGCTGCAATTGATATTTAGTGTTCCGCTGTTAACTGTAAGAGTATCCTTGCAGCTTATGGCATTATCCGATGATGTTATATTAAGGGTACCGCTTCCTTCTATATCCAGATCATCCTTTGAGAATATGACAGCGTCAAGATTTGTATCGCCATCTGCTTCAAATGTACCGGATACGGTCAGGGTACTTTCAGTATCACTAGTATTTATTATTACCTTGTCGGCGCTTTTTACATATATGCATGGGGCTACATCGTTTGTAATTGTAGCGCCGGCAAGGGTAATATTCACTTCGTCTTCGTCACCGGCTTCCACATAGATAGTGGAGTTGGTGGCGCTGCCAGTTATTATATAATCACCAGCTTTGTCTATAGTGATGTCTTCACCGTCTTTCAGAGTTATAGCATTGGCATCTGCCGTAGAAGTATCTGAATCGGTTGCTAGCTTTATTTCTGTATTTTCATTAGTTGTATTTGCTGATGTTGCTGTAGCGTCATCGGAAGAGGAAACCTGGGAGGTTTCGGTCGAATCATTAGAACTCTGTAAGCCTGATGCTCCGTTACAGCCAGTCAGCATTCCTGTCATCATAACGGCAACGACTCCGCCAGTCATCATTTTTCGTATATATCTTGTTGAATTTCTATTATTTCTATATCTCATAACCGTACTCCTTTCATATGCTATTCCTCGGGGGAAGTACATTTTACAAACTGTCTACGCCATCAATTCGTCTTCCGAGGCTTATATCCAGGTTTCCGTTGCGTGTTCTTAGTTCATCCAGGAAGGCTTTAGTTGAAACGCCATTCTTCAATACCACATCCAGAGTGAGCTTGTATAAGCTGCCCATGTTGCTTGTCTTGACTTCTTCATAAGAGTAGGATGTAAGGTATTTCTCGAAGAGGTCCTCGAACTTGCCTTCATAATCCAGATTTTCAGGAACCATGATCTTGAGTGATCTGTGGTTGTCATCTGATCCGCCGAATCCACTAATGTTGAGTATCAGATTCATCAGTGAAATGATCACTGTGATCAGAATTGCAACTCCGATATAGCCCATACCTGTTGCAAGTCCAACTGCCATTGCTAAGAATACGCTTGTGATCTCCTGACCTTTGCCCGGTGCGGATCTGAATCTTACCAGACTGAAGGCTCCTGCAACTGCAACGCCGGCTCCGATATTTCCATTTACAAGTATTATTACGAGTTCAACTATTGCGGGAAGGAGGACGAGGGTTATGGAAAAACTTTTGGAACATTTGTTTTTAATGGAATAGGTGATAGCAATTATGAATCCACAAATGATCGAAGTCAGCGTTACTACTGCGAACTCTATACCTGTAAAGCTTCCGTTTGTCAGAATTGTATTAAATAAATTGTTAAGCATAAGCGATCACCTCTTTTCCAAATATAGCTTTGTTTTCTGTTTTTACTGTTGGTGTTACATAATTCATACTGATCATATCTATATATCCCCGTCCGTATTTTGAAAATGATGCAGGGAATATATTTAACTCGCTCAGCTTAGCTGCTATTTCCAGTGGCATGGAATTTGCAACCTTTATTTCCATCATGCGCTGGCCGTTTTTCAGAATTAGATTTCCTGATTTTGCGGATCTGAGATCCATTTCATCATCAGACCATTCGATGTTCTTATCAAATGTGATCCTTAGTTCAGGATCATTTATACCCACCATTGCAATCCTGTCGTAGCATATTTTCATTGCTGGCCTTAAGCCTTCATACATATTTATCAGCCCTTCAATCTCTCTGGATATCTGGGAATTATCTATCGGATCAGCTCCATTTACCAGATAGTTATATGCATCTCTGTAGGTTCCGCCTATCCTGCGTTTATAAACCACTCCGTCGTACTTCTTTTTGATCTCGATAAATGCGCTTGTGTCATCATCTGTGCTCCCGTAAGTTCTGAGCCTTAGTTTTTCTTTATATATTGGTTTCTCCAGAGATGTTCTTATCAATCTGTAATCAGGAGTATCGAAGTAAATGTTGTTTATCCTTGTCTCTCCGTATTCATCAACTCTGGCGATGCCTTTAAGAAAAGAAAGCAGCTCATCGTACTGTTCTTCTGATAGAAGATATTTGATCTCTGTCCTTTTGAAAACGTCTATATATTCACCCATGTTACTGCCTCCTTTCTTGTTTTGTTGTACACATGATAATTAGCAAACCTTAAACGAAAATTAAAAAAAGAGAGTTTTTTTCAAACTCTCTAATTTTTGAACTCAGCCTTAAATGTGGTTTTGTCTTCCTTTGAATAGGCTTTTATAGTTCCGTTATGATTCGTAACGATCTTCTTCGCTATTGCAAGTCCGAGTCCGTAGCGGTTATCGCTTCGGCTCCTGGATTTGTCTGCACGGTAGAATCTCTCGAATATTTTCTCTTCGTCACCTTCCTTGATAGGATCGCCGGTATTGATCACTTCAAGGGTTATGCTTCCTTTTACTTTATGGAGTTTGACCTGCACCGCCGTATCCTTGTGGCTGTGCTTAACTGCGTTATCCAGAAGAGTGGCAGACAGCTTCTCCATGTCCTCCTTACTGCATTTAAAGGTTATATCATTATCTATATCTGTGTCGATGGATACGCCCTGTTCAAACGCAACTCCCTCATATGCCAGACAATTCTTTTCAACTATCCTGGACAGGTTTTCGGTTTTATAGCTTTCCTTCAAAGCACCTTCTTCCAGCTTGGACAGATCCAGCAGCCCGGATATCAGTCTGTTCATTCTGTCAGATTCGTACTTGATATTTTCGATATATTTTACATTTGATTCATCTGCTGTTAACTCGTCTGAAGAAGCCATGATGACTGCCAGAGGAGTCTTGAGTTCGTGGGAGGCATCCGCAATAAACTCAGTCTGCTTGTCAAATGCATCTCTTGCGGGTTTTGTTATCCAGCTGGTGATGAGCCTGGATATAAGCAGGATGACGGCATCCAGTACAAGGAAGATAAGCACCGATTCCAGCAGAAGAGTACGGAGCTTTTTAGCAACACTGGAATCATTGACGATGACGATGGATTCATCCTTTATATAATTAAAGGAGTATTTGCTGAAATACAGGTTCCCGATCTTTACTGTGTCTTGGTTGTGGGATCTCAGTATTTTGCTGGCCGTTGAGACTGCATCAAAATCAGATGATATGTTGCCGTGAGCAAATACCTTGTCAACCTCACCATTGACGATCATTGCGGTATAGACCTCATAATCTATGATCATCATATTCTCTATGTCAGGTGCATCCTCAGGCTTTTCGTTCATGTCATCTCTCGGCTTGAAGAACATACCGTGGTCATATAATATATTCAGATTTCTTCTTACATTTTCGTATTCTCTTCTATAACTCTGGAGATTAAGTATCACGAGGCTTATCAGGAGGAATACTGTAAGTATGGCGAAGATCGTAAGAAAGACCTTCTTATTTAGTTCCTTCATTGCTTGCCTCCATCTTATATCCCATGTTTCTTATAGACTTTATTGTTACATCAGCATCCAGGGCTTTCAGCTTCTTGCGGACAAATGATATGTATGCTTCCAGATTGTTGGAAAGTGAGTCGTTGTCAGCGCCCCAGACTCTGTCGAAGATCATTTCCCTGGACAGAACCTGGTCATGATTCATCATGAAATATTCCAACAGCTGGAATTCTTTATTATTCACCTTAATGCTTTCACCGGTTTCCTTATTCTCGATGGCCGGTGTATTGTAGTCCAGAAGTACATTTCCATAAGTCAGCTCATTACTTACGGCCTTCTCTAATCTGAGCTGCGCGTCAATCCTGGCAACCAGTTCATCTATATGAAATGGCTTGGCTACGTAGTCATTTGCTCCTTCACCGAAGCCCTTCAGCTTATCTTCGAGTTCGCCCTTGGCGGTGAGCATGATGACCTTGGAGCTTATGCCTTCCTTACGTATCTCGCGGAGTATCTCCAGCCCATCCTTCTTAGGGAGCATTATATCCAGAAGTATGAGATCATAGCTTCCGGAGAGCGCATTAAAAAGTCCGTCCTCTCCGTCATAGGAGATATCGACAGTGTAGCGTTCTTTCTTCAACCGGTTTGAAACCAGCTCTGCAAGAGAGTATTCATCTTCGACTAGCAGGATTCTCATAAGCATGCGCTCCTTTGATCAAATGTACTATCACTAATTTTGTCACGAAGAGACGGACATTGTCAAGATTTCGTAAATATACGGATTAATATTTCAGTGAGATATGATGTTAAAATATTCACGACTGAAGTGAGCTTATGGTATAATTGGGATATTAATGTGTTTGGAGGTTTCTTATGGAGATTTCAATCAGAGATATAGAGGGAATAAAGATAGGCCAGGTGGAGAATGTGGATGCCGGAACAGGTTGTACTGTAGTGCTGTCTGAGACAGGCTTCAGGGCAGGTGTTGATGTAAGAGGTGGCGGTCCTGCTTCAAGAGAGACACAGCTCCTTAATCCACTTATGGCGGCAGATGCCATCAATGCCATAGTGCTGGGAGGTGGAAGTGCTTTCGGTCTTGGCGCTGCCAGTGGCGTTATGGATTATCTGGAAGAGAAGGGTGTTGGCTTCGATGTTGGAGTAACTCATGTTCCGTTGGTTGTACAGTCAGATCTTTTTGACCTTACGGTAGGCGATACATTTACCAGACCGGATGCCAAGATGGGCTATGAGGCTGCAAGGATCGCTTTCGAAGAACCCAATTATAAAGATGGAAATTATGGCGCAGGCTGCGGTGCAACTGTTGGCAAGATTTTGGGAATGGATTACTGCATGAAGACAGGCATCGGAAGCTATGCAGTTCAGATCGGCGAATTGAAGCTGGGGGCAATAGTTGCTGTTAATGCCCTTGGCGACATATATGATAAGAATGGAAAGCAGATAGCAGGACTCCTGACGGAGGATAAAAAATCTCTTAGAAACACGCTGGATGTTATGAAATCAAATCTTCAGGTTGTGGAGAATAAGTTCGTAGGCAATACAACTATTGCCATTGTTATTACCAATGGCAGATTTGTAAAATCGCAGCTCTGCAAGATAGCCGGAATGGCTCATGATGGAATGGCCAGAGCTATCCGCCCTGTACATACAACTGCAGATGGAGATTCCATCTATGCAGTATCCGCGGGCGAAGTGGCTGTTGATCAGGATGTGGTGGGAGCTCTTGCTGCCGATGTTCTCGGCGAGGCAATCGTCAGAGCAGTAGAAAACGCAGAGGGGGCGTATGGCTTCCCGGCTGCAAGAGATTTATAGGAGTTAAATGTAATGAAAGAAGTTAAGAAGAATCCGATTCTGGAGAACAAGATATATCTGTATCTGACAGAGTTTTTTGCGGGTATGTCAGTAATGGCCGTCGAGCTTGGCGCAAGCCGCCTTCTGGCTCCGTATTTCAGTTCCTCCCAGATAGTATGGACTATCATAATAGGAACCATCATGATAGCAATGGCTCTGGGAAATATCATGGGAGGAAGATGGGCAGATAAGAATCCGAATCCGGATAAACTATATGGCAGGATCATAATCGCAGCCATATGGATCGCACTTATTCCAGTGGTGGGCAAGTACATCGTTATAGGAATATCTGCACTTCTTGTATTTACTGTCAGTACCAATTTCCTTGTAGTTGCGGCCTTTGCTGCCTGTATGATAATTTTCGTGTTTCCACTGTTCCTGCTGGGAACAGTAACACCATCCCTTGTAAAATATACTGTAGACAGTCTGGATGACAGCGGCAAGGTTGTAGGATATCTGAATGCTTCTAATACCATAGGAAGCATCATCGGTACATTTGTCCCAACCTTTATAAGTATACCGGCAGTTGGAACAAGTATTACATTCCTGATCTTTGCTGGAATCCTAATGCTGCTGGCTATCATTTATTTTGCGTATGGAAAGACCCGTTCAGTGAAGGCTATAGTCGGAGTGATCATATTTCTGATATCATGCATATTCGGACATGGAGATTCCTTCGCTTTCTGGGAGAAGGACCTGACTTATGAGGGGGAATCAATCTATAACTACCTTCAGGTTTATGAAGACGATAATAAAGTAGTCCTTTCTACAAATGTGCTATTTGGCGTACAGTCTGTATACCGCAAGGAGAAGACTCTGACCGGTATGTATTATGATTATGCAATGGCAGCTCCTTATATGGCTGGGATAAAAGAGAAGGATGAGGTGAAGATCCTGGTCCTGGGAATGGGAACAGGAACCTATGCGACTCAGTGCAACAGATATTTTGATAATGTATCTGTAGAGGGAGTTGAGATCGATCAGAAGATCACTGATCTGGCTCATGAATATTTTGAACTTCCTGAAGAGGTTAAGGTTACAACCTACGACGGCAGAGCATATCTGGAGGCGTTAAAGGCTGAGAAGAAGAACAAGGTAGAAGATATAACTGAAGAACAGGCTGCTAATAGTAAGTATGATGTGATCATGGTAGATGCATATCAGGATATAACCATACCATTTCAGATGTCGTCAGTTGAATTCTTTGAACTTGTCAGAAGCCAGCTGAAGAGTGACGGGGTTATGGTTGTAAATATGAATATGAAGACCGATACGGAAGGTGGTATAAATGATTATCTTTCTGATACCATATCTTCGGTTTTTGATACAGTCTACACAGTTGATGTGAAGAACAACACTAACAGAGAACTCTTTGCTTCTAATAATCCTGATATGGTAAACAGGATGGCAAAGGGCGTTGAACTTGAAACTGATGAAGACCTGAAGGATATGATGGATAAAGTAAATAACAGCCTCGTAAAATACGAGGCTGGTGATCTTATCCTGACGGATGATAAAGCTCCTGTGGAGCTGCTTAGTATGAAAGCGATTGATGCGCTTATAAAAGATGAAGTTGACTATTACAAAGAGGTGTACAAGGAAGAGGGCATTAAGGGAGTGCTGGAAGACTTCTAAACAAGCCGTGCCTGTCTATCTACGCGGGCATGGCAGGAGCTATTCCCCTCGCTCTCAACCAAATGTTCGCTCGGGAAACAGCATCCTGCCTCCCGCGGGACATGTATTCATACCGGACGGCACTATTACGAACTCTTCGCGAGTTTCATCTGTGCCTTCATCTCGTACATTCGCTCATCTGCAACTCGAAGTATTTTGTTTTGTTCATCTTTGGTTGGGTCATAGACCTCATAACCGTATGCAATGCTGAGTTCAATCGGTGGTTTTTTCTTCTGGTTGAACTCGGCAATCATGTCTGACAGTCTTATCAGGCATTTTTTAAAGCTTTCTTCGGTCGGTTTATATTCAGATATTACGAAGAATTCATCACCGCCGATCCTATAGCATTTCTCCTTATTCTGGAAGGATCTGCAGATGTAGTCTGCAATGCTTACAATGTATGTATCTCCCATTTCGTGGCCATATTCATCATTTACATTTTTCAGATTGTTCAGATCCAGCATAACGAAGGTGTAGCTCTCTGTACCTTTTCCAATCTCCTGAAGGGTTCTGTTGAATGCTTTACGGTTGTACATATTTGTGAGTTCATCCTGGTAAGCCATCTGTTCCATTGCTTCTGCATATTGCCCGCGCTTACTCATTTCTGTAATGCTTACGAATTCATAAATTCCGCACACCAGAATGAATATGTACAGTGCAGAGGTTGATATGGAGAAGGTGATGTAATTATGCATGTGAGTGAAGAACATTATTACATCAAATACACATACGATCAGAGCAAATGCAAATAATACAATTACTGCTATTGACAGTACATTTGACAGAGTCTTCTTGATTACTCCCTTAATAAGATAGTAAGTAAATACGATTATTCCCAGGACTATGATTATATGAGTCAGGAATAGGAGCTGGTGATAATCTCTGAAGCCTATGCAGGTTGAAATTATTGAAAAGATGATCTTGGTCAGAGCCAGTAAGCCAAAACCGATAGACAGCTTGGATTCCTTATTGCCTGTTATGTATGCGGCGAAAATAACTCCGGGATAGGTCATCAGATCCAGAGCCATATAGTTGGCAAAATGTACTGCAACCGGTGCACCGGTAAGCAGGGCATCAGCCTGGGTTCCAGTTGCAATCCACAGAGCAGCTGCGGTAGAGAAAGCACCAAAGCTTACTATTTCATATCTTTTATCGCCGAAGTTTCGTCCGAACATACCGATCAAAGCGAGGAGGACTCCAAATACAACTGTTATTACACATGCCAGCAGTTTAATAACTGAATTCTGAATCTCGCCTACTATGAAATGATTACTGGAATCAAGATGCATGTCCTTGATATATCCTGGTTTTCCAGGATACAGATTATCTATAACGATCCTAACATCACCATCGTTGGTGATTACAGGCATAGTAACAGAATGGGAATAAACACCATAGGATTTCCCCATGTATTTCGGAGCCTTAGGATGAAAATCATAGATCATTTCACCATCAAGATATACCGAGAAATGTATGTTTTTAGAATGAAAGCATAGAGACTTTGTGTTGATGATATCGCCATCTATACGCTTATGGATCGTAACATGTTCTTCTGTAATCAGATTATTAAAATCTGCAAGTGATCCGCTCTCATATGTCCATGTTTCATCGTACGGCATGGCGTTGCCGCCGGAATATGAGTCGTTGAGATTCCATAATGTGATGCCAATGAGGATAACGGCACTTATAAAAACCATAATACAGAAAAATATACGGGAGTCTCTAAAGGCTTTTTTATCATTGTCATAATGCTTCATAGCATACCTCCCTGTACGTTTCATTATAATCATTTCGTCACCTTATATCAAGAAAATTGGTGGACGGTACATTTCACTTTTTTATTGCTGATTTGTGATTTTTTATCTACTTTTCGTGACTGGCGTAGAATGGATTGCGCATATTAAAGTAGAGATGATATAATATTTC
>JAEEGL013061811.1_pt1 | contig 13861 bp, 7 predicted proteins | sample 9134231 | NCBI WGS metagenome assembly JAEEGL01 (sample SAMN16246548, study PRJNA631951) | gut metagenome | biome: gut microbiome; feature: rumen; material: fiber-attached | host: Bos | place: Iran: Karaj | collected 2018-10
GACGCTCAAGTGCATGCGCGACGACGAGCTCGCCACCAGGAACCTCGGCAAGAACGTGCAACTCCTGAAGGTGCAGGCCCTTGTCGTCGCCTGCGCGCTGGCGGCCGTAGCGGGCGCGATCTACGAGAGCTACACGAGCTACATCGATCCGTCGCTCGCGTCGATGGACCAGTCCATCCTGCTCCTTTCGATGATCTTCGTCGGCGGCATGGGGAACCTCAAGGGACCGCTCGCCGGCGCGGCGATCCTTCTCCTGATTCCCGAAGTGCTCCGCTTCCTGAACATACCCGACGCCGTGGCCGCGGAGATCCGCGTGATGCTCTACGGCCTGCTGCTCGTGCTGATCGTCCGCTTCAAGCCGGAGGGCGTGGCCGGCGACTAAAAGGTGAACTGACATGGAGCGGACGAACAACAGGGAAGTGGTGCTTGAGGCCGAGGGACTGACGAAGTCCTTCGGCGGCAACACCGTTCTCAAAGGCGTCGACTTCAAACTGCACCAAGGCGAGGTCGTGCTGCTCCAGGGCGCGAACGGCTCCGGCAAGACGACGCTCCTGAACATCCTCACCGGCAACCTGAAGCCCGACGGCGGCACAATCCGCAAGTCGGCGACGCTAGGGCGCACGTGGCAGGACGTCCGCCTCTTCCCCACGCAGACGCTGGCGGACAACGTCGCGATGGCGACCCCGCGCCAGTCTGGCGAGAACCCGCTGAAGGCGCTCTTCCTCGCGTGGAAGACCCGGCGCGAAGAGCGGCGCAACGCCGCCGAGGTCGCCGACATCCTCAAGCAGATCGGCCTTGCTGGAAGATCCGCCGTGTCAGGCGCGAACGCCAAGATCGCGGAAGCTAAGTTCGTCGCGATGGTCCGCGCCATCCGCGCAGGGGCGAATGTGCTGTTCCTGGACGAACCGCTGGCGGGACTCGACCAGGGCGAGACGGAGGCGGTCCTCGCCGCGCTTGACGGCCTCGTGAAAAGGCGCGGCCTCACGCTGGTTGTCATCGAGCACGCCCTCAACATTCCGAAGATTCTCCGGATCGCCACGACCGTCTGGACACTCAAGGACGGCAAGCTCTCCATCGGGGCGACGGACACGGCGGACGACGCCTCCGGCGGCGATCTCCGCGCTTGGCTTGAATCCCTCGCGGTCGACGGAAGGCTGGAGGAAGCCGCCCTGCCGGGCGGGGCGCATCTGACAATCGCGACGCGCCGGGCGGACGCGAAACCGGCGCTGACCGTCCGCGACTACAAGGTCAGCCGCGGTGCACGGCCGGTCATCGCGGAACCGGTTTCCTTCATGCTCAAGGAGGGCGACATCGCCATCCTTGAAGCGCCGAACGGCTGGGGAAAATCGACCCTGCTCGAATCAATCGCCGGGCTTGTCCAGCCATCGGCGGGCGTGGTCGAATTGCGCGGCGAGAATGTGACGGCGACGCCAGCCTGGAGGCGCTCTCGTCTGGGGCTGCGCCTCAACCGCGCGGCGGGAACGCTCTTCACGCAGGCGACGGTGCGGGAGAACGCACGGCTCAACCATGTGACAGCGCCGATTCTTTCCGCCCTTGCCGGACGCAAGGCCGGATCCCTTTCCGGCGGCGAATCACGCCGCCTCTCCTTCGAGGCCGTTCTCAAGAACCCCGAAGCAACCATCTTGATGCTCGACGAGCCCTTCCAGGCCCTCGACATCACCGAGTCCGCGCGGGTGCGCGACTCGTTGTCAACCATTCACAAAACAGTCTTGGCAACCATTCCTTTTGGAGACAAAGCATGAAAAAATCTTTAACACTCTTGGCTTCGGTCTTAATACTCGTTCTTGTTATTGTCAGCATTCATAATTTGCGCCAAGTGCGTAACAATTCCAATGTCAATGTAGATGTCTATGCAGTTTTGCCATTGACAGGGCCAATAGCTCAGTTGGGGAAGACAATCCAAAGTTCCATGAAAATGTATTTAGACGAACATCCTCAATCAAAACTGAATGTCATCTTTGTCGACTCTGCATCCGCTCCTGATAAGGCGCTGTCAGCATTAAGTGCAAAAACTATTTCAAAGAATCGGATTTTGGTGATTTCAGCACTTAGTTCTGTTTCGAGCACCTTAATTCCATTCATTTCGCAGAAGGATGGTTTCATATTTCCGATTTTAACGGTTGCTTTATCGGAGAGTGATGAAGCAATTTGCTATCAGCGATTTAGCATGGGAACAAGAGATGTCGTCGATCCCATTGCCCTATTTGCTAAAGATCATTACAATAAGGTCTCGGTTTTGTATGCCAACGAAGATTATGGACTTAGAAACAAATCACGTTTCATTCAGCAGTATACGGAAAGCACCAATGCTGAAGGAAAAATACTTTCGGAAACAGCTTTTGACTTGCAGGACAAAAATTTTAGAGAAATCGTCTCACGCGTTGTCGCACAAGACCCGAATGCTATTTATGTTACTGGAAACGGAACGGCAACCTACATAAATGTCATTAAAGCAATTGCTGAATCTGGATATAAGGGACAGATTCTTGCGGATGCATCATTTTCAAACCCGTTTGTGTATGATGCTTTAGGTGCCATTGCTGAAAGGGTTCTATTTTCGTGTGCTAACTCTGATTTGTCACACCCAAACAATGAAGAGGCACTTCAATTTCAAACCAATTGCAGAAAACATGGTGTCATACCTTATGCGACGACATCGAACGCCTATGATGTTCTCGGTTTTATTGATATGCTTATCTCGCAAGGTGAGTCAATATCCGCAAAAACTATTGATTCGTTAGGAGAGTATGTCGGAGCAGACCATATTCGGTTTATCGGACATGGTGATTGTGAATATACTTGCAAGTTAGCAGTTATTGCAAACGGGGAAATTGTGGAGGCAAAGAATGAAAAACCTTGAAAGGATTTCCTCCTTGTATGAGTTGCAGGATTCTGCAAGTGAAGTTTTTACATCGGCAACAGACCCATACGAATTGGAGTCTTTGTTCCCAACAGTAATATTGCCCTTGGCTGATGACGAGCCACCTTTGGGCTCGCTCACATTCAATCTTAAAGACTGGCAAGTTCTGGACTTCCATAATGAAGTATCTAAGCTTGGTACTGGAGAGCGTTCGACTTTTAGTTTTTGGATTCCGTTATATTTTGGACTGAAAAGGCAGCTTAAAGAGTGCCTTTCTTCGCACTATTTAGGATATCAGATTTTTACATACAAAAAAAAACACTTCTGCTCTGAGCATACGGAAAAAGCAACTTTTGGTTCGTGGGTTTTTGACGCACCTACGGAAATGTTTGATGAAACTGGGTTGTTGCGGGATTCATTTCAACAAAAAATATCAAGTGCCGATATTTCGTTCGTGAGCAGCGCATTACTAGCAAAAGATACCGCAAAACAGCTTTTGTTTTACTGGGGGGAACAGCCAAAAGGCTTCGCTGACAATGCGGTACGGCTACTGGTAGCAGAAAAAGATGGAGAAGTGTTTTGTAGCTTTGATAAATCAGGAGATAAGAATGTTGGATTCTTAGTTGAACTTGGATTAATAGATTCGAATCAGGCTACATCTGATTCAAATGCAATTGAAAATGGTCTCGGATTCATGCTAACTAATGCTATCCATTCCTTCAAGCAAAAATATGGAAAAGACAGCGCATGTCTCCCAGAATCGGGGGGGGTATTATACACGCCAACACTTTATAAAGGAAATAATGAAGTCGCTAGTGCTACACTTGTTTTTTATGGCTATTCCGTCAGTGGAGAGCAGCATCCTCCAGTAGATGCAATTTCATCGATTACTCGTAGTTGGGGATTAAAACTAGAAACGATTGTTCGCCTGATTCTTGAAAAAAGTCGAATGGAGCGAGATAAAAAAATCATATTATCTGCTAGTGTTAAATCCGCCATCGGCTCCATCATGTCCCGCAATGGCTCTCATAACATCGGAAGCCATGTGCTTTCCGCGCTTTCGCACAATGTGGGAACGATGCCTGATGACCGTGTGCTGTATCAATACATCCAGCACCGAATGGACTACATTGCATCGGCGACGACAGGAGCGGTTGACTGGTCCGTCCCAACACCGTTCGTCGGCAACTTGATGAAGATGTTCTATTCGCAGCACCATTTGCTGGAACACATTGCCGAAAGCGATGGCCTACACGCCTACCTGTATCAAGGAAAGGGAACGCAATTTGGCGAAGGGCAGAATAACTGTGTGAAGATTGTTGTACGCAGAATCAGCCACACCTCAAAGGAAGGGTGGAATCACAAGAAGGTATTCGGCAAAGATGTCTGGATGTACAGTTTTTTCCATGAAGACGCAGCCAAGAAGGTCGAAACCGACACCAACGGCGAACGAATAAGGTCAGATGTCACAGACAAACCTGTGGTTTGGAAGAATGATGAAGATGTGTCCGTTCCCGGAGGCATCTTGGGACAACACGCATTTTACAACATTGTAGAAAATGTCATCCGCAACGCGGCAAAGCACTCGTGGGCGGCACAGCACTCGTGGGCGGCAAAGAGCGAGGCCGAGCGTGGAGCGCAGAATCTGGAGATTTACGTTGACTTCAAGAAAGACCTTGACGATAAGACGATGTGCTTCACCGTCGGGGACAATATGTCGAGATTGTTCTTTGAAGATTTCTGGAATGATGCCTTCAGCTATCTCGCCAGCTCAGAGAACTCGATCAAATTGCCCCAAGGGGTCTCAAGTTGGCCTGAATTTTTCGCGCAACCGCTGGACGGGTTTATCGTCCCCTCCAACGCGAAAGCATCAAACTGTCAGAAAGTCAAAGATTTTCTGGATGGGAAAGGCACTCTGGCTGATTTACCCCCACAGTACAAGGCCCTTTGCGATTATGTTGTAAAGAAGTGGGACGATTTGAAGTCAAAAGAGTCTTTCAAGGCTATTCTGAAAGGGAGTCCTGACAAGGATGAAAATGATCACGAGATTGACGAACTGGGCCATCGGTTGCCGCTCCCGCTTCATCATCGGCAGGAGCTGACATTGGCTGAGCCGTTCATCGATCTGGAGACCAACCGGTTGCGGCAATCTGCCTGGGGTTTGTCGGAGATGAAGATATCCGCCGGCTATCTCCGGCGGGCGGATGTCTCCGTCATTGGCGGGTTGCAGTCCTTGAAGTCCGAGCAAGGCAAAGCCCAGCATCCGCTGATTGTCCCGATTGGAATTCCAAGTGGCGGAAATGGCGGGGAAAACTTGTGGAAAGACCTGTGCCTTGCCTATCGCTTCTGGATCGCATTGCCCAAGGACGTGCTAATCGTTGCCGACCATGAGGACAAATGGGCAAGGTTCTCCGGAGCGGGATGGGAAGGAATCGGAGTCATATCTTATAAAAGCGTTTTTGGTGGAGACGAAACCAAAGGAGACATCGGGCTGATGTCCGACTACGGATTTGTCGTTGTCGACCATGGCGAGAAGATTAAGCCTGAAGATCAGTTGAAACTTCCGTTCCGGTATTTGGTGGTCGATGGCGATGAAACGCAGGCTCGCGTGGCGAGAGAAAAACTGGAACAGACGGCAACGGCAAAAGATCTCGTGAAGTGCGTGTATCGCTCATGGCTGGACCACTTGAAAAAGCGGCGCGGGGCGGCGGAGAAGAAGTTCCTTGCGATCAAGCTGCACATCTATGCCGAGGATGGCGGTGAGAAAGGGCTGATCAACGACCGGGACATCTACAAGGTGCTGTTCCGCGAATGTCTCCATTCCGTCCTTGAACCCCTTGCCGACGACGACCTGCACATCGAGGCGTTGCAACGAAAGGCCCTCCTGCTCATTTCGCTCTATCCATTGGCGGAAAATGACGAATTGTTCAAGGACATTCCAGAGAAAATCAATGGCAACCATCGTCGAATCATCGTGCGTCTGCTAGGGACAATCGCAGGCAAGGTCCGCCAATTTCTGGAAGTTCGGCATTGCGCGTCGCTCGAAGACTGCGACAAGGATCAAATGACCAAAATGTATCGGATTGCGCTCGAGCGTGCAAAGGGGACGATGGAGGATCGCATCGTTGTGGAAGACCTTTTGTCCCTTGTGAACCATTCCCCGTGCAATGCCTGGGACCGGAATATGTCTTACTTGTCCAGGGAGCTTTCCTCAATGGCGGAAGAACCATTGAAATCCACAGCTCTCAAATTGGCATCGGAAGCCTTGGATGTCGCCCGGACTACGAGCGATGTCTTCCTGCGGAAATACGAAGAGAGGATTTCGACCCTGCCGCAGCAGTACAAGGGTAGTGGGACGCCGAAAGAGGCGGCGCCCGACTTCACAAGTTTCGGCGTGAAGATCACCTATGGCGAAAACGGACAGGAATTCGACATCTCCTACAACAGGCACGCCACCGATGGAGCATCATTGTACAGCGAACCCCTCAGCGGCTCGCAGAGCTATTTGAATGCGTTGTCGAATCTGTCGGATGACGACTCGCAATGGGCCATGCGGCTTGCCGAAAACGGGCTCCTGCGCATTGCCATCATTGACGAGCGCGTCCGCGCGTTCATCGCCGAACACGGCGACGACATCAAGAAGACATATGCTTCAATGCACATCGCTGTCGTAGACACGGAGCAGAAACCGAACTTCAATCCCGAAGAAACGACCTTCCCCGATTTGACGAAGTTGCCATTTGTGGTCAGAAACGCCTCCGATACGGATTATGACTTGGTCGTCATTCATCAGGGCGTAATCGACAAATGGTGGCCGAACAAACATGATCGGAAAGATGTGTCGAAGATTCTCTCGTCCCTTCGCGAGTCGGGCAAAACCGGACAAAGCCGATTTGTGGCAGTAACGACCGGGCGTGGACGTCCAGACAACATCCCCGACAACGAAAAAGTGCTGGCATTCTCCTCCGTCGAGGCATTCCTCTTCAAAAGGTATCCTGAAAAACTGAATTTGGTGAACTCCCTCATGAGCATCTTGCCGGGGTCGCCAGAAAGGAACGATGACAATGGTTAGCGTTTTTGTGTACAGGGATGTACAAGATTTGAGCAATTGGAGGTGGAAAACCGATAATTCCGCCAATCCTCCGATGCCAATTGATCCGAGATCCCGTAGGCCATACAGGGCGGAGGGTCAGCAAGAGGATTTTTATGCCTATGTCCGGAGTGAGCCCATTCCATCGATTATTCTTTCTCCTGAGGACGGAGAAGTCACCGACTTCATAAACGGTCTTCCAAACACGGAGAACGTGCAGGGAGGTCATGTTGAGGGCATGAGGTATTTCATCCGCGAGTTGCGAAAAAAGGTGTCCGCTTGCCTGCCTGAGATTAACGCACATGACGAACCTCTTTGCGTTTTCATTCATATTGGGGGGGAGAGATATGCAACTTTTTCCACTCGTCTCGGAAATGTCTGGAAAGGCCTGGACGATAATAATAGGCGGACTTTTCTCTGCTTTGCCATCACCCGTAACGGGAACGGCATCAACGATGCATGGAAGAGCCGGGAGGAGAATGGGATACTTGAACTGCCAAGCACCGAGGAAGAGGTTCTGGAGGTCCTGCAGAATGGATGCAGAGGCTTGGGGGATCATTACCGGGAATACTACAGAAACTTCGCGAATACAACGCCCAAAACACCGGACGACAATATTCCCAATGCAAGGAACGCGGTGCGCTTTCCCGACCGCCGCTCCAGTGAATTCCCCCATGTGACTCCGGCCAACAAGGAACCGCCTTCCGATGTGCTTGTCGTGGCGGATGACAAACCTGCGGCTGGCAAACGGAAGGTCAAAAGTCCCTTTTTGGTCTGGAGCGAAAAAGCATGGGATGGCGTTGACATCAAGACATATGACGAAGTCCTGGGATCAGAAGGAGACATCGGCAAGATGTCCCACTATGTGTTCATCGTCCTTGACCATGACGGGGATCTCGATATGGGCACTATTCAAAAGCTGCCGCCCCGGACTTTGCGGGTTGACGGGTGCAAGTACATGGCACGAGTAGCCTCTGTGGATAGGAAAAACCTAAAGCGGGCCAAGGATGCCAGCGAGTTCAGATTGGCCGTGTACAATGCCTGGCTGAACTATCTCAAAAATCGGCGTAGAGTTGAACCCATGCGCGACACGTTGCGCTCCATTGGCCAATATGTGTTGTTAGCAATTGTTCTATTGGAACTGGTCGCAGGTTTCGCACTGTCCTGTTGGAAGTGCTGGTGGGCGCAGTCACTGAAATCCGGATTGGGGTTTGGAGTTTTGGGGCTTGCCTTTATTCTTGTCATGATTGGCGTACTGTTGGCTTCGCGTGGCGAAGACCAGTCTGATCGCTAACTCATGAAAGACCGATGTCGACAATCGCGGAGAGATCGCAAAATGTTGCATTTTTGGGTCATTGCCGACATGGAGTCATGCGACTCGAACGAGCTATGCCGCCAATGGGCTTCCGAGCAAGAAGCCTGTATGAAAGATTTTCCGTTCCTGGATTTTATCCATGAATGCCATCAGATTCCGCGTAGGCCATGGAAGGAGGATGACGAAGATGTCTCACAATCCATGTCCGCCGTCAGAGACATTTATCATGCCATCGCGAGCCGATTGCAGTCATCCATAGAAGAGGCCAGCCCCACGGATCGTTTTGTGGCGGTCATTGATGCGAGGCTCCACGACAATCTTGACGCCTTGCCTTCGCTGCAGTCCGTGCAAGGTCTTTTGATTCTGGCGTTCCCCGAAGTGCTATGGGTTCCCGTTTTCAAAAACGGGGAGGAGTCTGCCAGACAATGGCTGCGGACGGCGTTGGAAATGGTTGCAGGAGGATTCAACCCCCTGTTTGACGGAACGGGTGTCCGAGGTGCGTTGATTCGGAAAAGAAATCCGAACAGCTCCTACCGCTACAATCGAAAAGACATGGCGGTAACGATCGACGAGGAGCGGCATTATGCGGAATTGACCGCCTACACGGCGTATCGTTTCGGATACAGGACCTACCCCGTCGCCACGGCTAGATCTGCCAGGCAGATACTGGGTGTCAAGACCAAGGCTCAATTGCCATCGATAGCCGGGGCAGACGTGTCTTCGGATTCCTCAGTCATCGTTTTCGAGGATGGAGACATACAGTTTCCAGACTGCGATCAAGTAAAAAACCAAAGGCACTGCCTTGGCTGCAGGCGCAATGCGACATGGCCTCTTCTGGAAGAGGCCAATCTTCGCGTGTTGACGACAGTTTCCGGCGAGGAAGAGAAAATCGCAGATGGAAAAACCGCGGAAAGATGGTTTCACGATGCGGATGTCAAGCCCCTATGCGGCGGGAAAACGGACGAAATCCGCACGATGCTTGAGAAAATGCGCCGTCGCGTGTTCAACCTCTTTGCCGGGGGGATGGGCGACGTATGGGTCTGGAATGCAGTCAAAAGTTCGGCGATCGCCGGCATCTTGATTTGGATTCTCATTGAGCGGCCCATCTTGCTCGTTCCAGCGCTGTTTCTTATCTTCGCCGCGTTTGTACTCTTTCGGAATGCCATCGTTGGCGGGCTGTCATTTTTGTTCGGCCACCATGGCCGCGTCAGAAGGTTTTTCAAGATTCGTTCGCAGTGGCGGTTTTATCCCAAGTTGTACCAGAACCATTGTCCACACAGGCAAATACATCGTGAAGGCGAACATTTCTGGTGTTTCGTCCGGAAACCCCTGGGCGGCATCTTTGGCTTGCGAAACCAATGCAGGTTGCCCAATGGCCGCGATTTCGGCGGGCAATTGAATGCCGAAACGGTAAGGAAGAGCTACCGGAACGCGTTGAAGGGCCATGCCCCGACGGAAACCGGCGAAGACGTCGAGGCGTCCGGCCACTCCGCATACGGCATGACACTGGATATCGCGACAGGTCTGATTGGCCGTGCCCGCGCAATGAAGAACAAAGACGATGAAATGGGGGTTGAAGAGGGCATTCACGCGGCGGTGCTGGCAACGTGCGCCTACGAACTGCTCAGCCACAAGACGCCGGCGCTTTCCATTGAGGCTTTGGCCTTACGCCATTATTTCGAGATCCTGGTGGAATGCCAATTCCACGGAGTCCGCGCCAGCCTTGACATGGAAGACCGTCTGATCGACATTCACAATTCAATGTCGCAGATTTGCCGGTCGTCGGATGGCTCGGTGCGTGAAGACATGTTCGCGAACGGCATGGCGGCCATCTGCGACAATCTTGCCGACCTACTGCGGTCCAAGGGCAGATATAGCGAGGCAGCGTTCATGACGAGACGGGCGAGATACATGCACCGGTTGCTGCTGCCCTCTTTCTGGCGGAGCTTCTTCGCCTACCCGGAGTGGGTTCTTCGCGCCCCATGGCATTTCGCAATCAGCTTTGCGGCCGTGGTGGTGGCGTTTTGCATGTACTGGGCAGTCCGTGTGGACTCCGATGGCAACGCGCCGCTGACATTTGCCAAGACATGGGAGATCCTCGTGTGCGACGAACCGAACCTGTCATTGCCGGGCAATGACAAGGAGGCGCAGTTTGTCGCCATAAGGGAACCTTTCCCGACCAACGCCTATGACATAGCCTCATGGGAATACGAAGTCTGGTCCGCCAAAGTGGCTCGCGACGCAATTCAAAGGAAGGAAAACCCAGATAAGGGGCCGGACAAAAATCGAGCAAGTTCCCCAAGGCCTAAAATCTCCGAGGAGGACTATTCATTTTTCGCCCACACAATGCGGCAGATCGCGCTGCTGCACTTGGCGTTCATTGGCATCAGTTTCTGGGATCTCATGCAAAGAAAGTGAGAATTTGGGGAATCGATGAAGACGCATTCTGAAGCAAGTTGTCGTGAATTTACCGAGATGCTGGCCTCAAAACAGCCCGTGCCAGGAGGAGGAGGTGCTTCGGCCCTGACCGGCGCGCTGGGGGTCTCCCTATGCGCCATGGTCGCGAATTTCACGATCGGCAAACCCAAATACGCTTCCTTTGAAGCGGATGTCACAGCCATCCGGGACCAGGCGGATGAACTCCGGGGAAAACTGCTGAAGCTTATGGATGCGGACGCCCAGGCGTTTCTCGCCTTGTCAGAGGCGTACGCCATGCCAAAGACGGATCCGACCCGCAAGGCAAGGCTTGAGACGGCCACATTGAGCGCATGCGAGGCGCCGCTTGCAATGATCGACGCCTGCTGTCAAGCCCTGGAGCTGCTTTCAAGCATCCTGGAAAAGGGCAACAGGATGCTGGTGTCAGATACGGGATGCGGGGCGCTGTTGTGCAAGGCCGCGATGGAGAGCGCATCCATGAACGTCTATGTCAACACAAGAACCCTGCAGAACCGTGAAAAGGCCGCCCGGATAAACGAGACGGTCGCGGCACAGGTTGCAAAGTACGCTCCGGTCGCAGACCGGATCATACAATCCGTGTACGGACAGCTGACGAAGTGAGGCAGCAGATGGCAATGATTCTGGACGGAAGAAAAGTCGCATCGGCCATCAACGAGGATCTGGCGGGGCGCGTGGCGGCCCTGCGGGAAAGGAACACTTTCCCCCGGCTAGAGATCATCCGCGTCGGGAACCGGAAAGACGACCTGTACTACGAGCGCAGCCTGGAAAAGGTCTGCGGCGGACTTGGCATCGCTGTCGAAACCGTCGTCCTGGACGAAGCCACGTGGCAGGAACGCCTGCCTGGCGAGGTGGAGGCGGTGAACCGGAACGACCTCATACACGGGTGCATGGTCTTCCGCCCCCTTCCGGACGAGGCGCTCGAACTTGAGGTCTGCCGGCGGCTGGATCCGGAAAAGGACGTCGATGGAATGACTTTCCTTTCCCTGGCCGGCGTGTTCGCGGGCATTGAAATGGGACATCCCCCATGCACGGCGGAGGCCTGCATCGAAATCCTGGATCATTACGGGATTCCCATGAAAGGGAAAAAAGCCACCGTGGTCGGACGGAGCCGGGTCGTTGGGAAACCCGTCTCCGCCATGCTCCAGAACAGGGACGCGACCGTCACCATGTGCCATTCCAAAACGACGGACTTGGTACGGGCATGCCGCGACGCCGACATACTGGTCGTGGCCATCGGGAAGGCGGACGCCATAGACGGTCGCTTTCTCTCCCCCGGCCAGACAGTCGTCGACGTCGGCATCAACGTGGACGAGTCCGGAAAAACGCGTGGCGACGTGGTCTTTGACGCGGCCTGCCGCGTGGCGTATGCCGTCACTCCGGTTCCGGGAGGCGTCGGCAGCGTGACGACCGCAATTTTGTGCAGGCACATCGTCGAAGCTGCCGAGAGGAGGAGTAAATCATGACAGAACAGAAAATTGACAGAATTCCCGCAAGGTCGGAGAAGTACGCCAAGGTAATGGCCGAGGCCATGAGCCGCGCCCTGACGAGAGCCAAGGCGAAGAAGGAAGAACCTCTCCTCACCCTTTCCGACTTGTTTGAGGCCGTGTGCGTAGTGGATCCCGACGCCTTTGGCTACCTGCTGGGACGAAAAGTGTCCCTGCCGAAAGTGAATCCCGTCAAGAGTGTCAAACGCCCGGCTGTCATTTGCCATTCGTCGGAGGTCGACCGGTATCTTTCGCCATACGGGGGCGTCATCTCCCAGATGTTCGAGTCCATTGCCGTCGCGGAAGTGGAATTGGGTTCGATGCACATCGCTGCCGCGCTCATCTGGGATCCCATTCCGCAAGTCATGGACATCCTGGCCGTCTGCGGCGTCCCCCCGGACTTGACGAAAACCCGCATCCGGGCCCGTCTTCGCCGCGACGCGGAGCGAAACGCGGCCGAGAAGCGCAAGCGCTCGCTTGCCGAGACTTTCGAGAACGTCGCAAAAATCCGCGATTTCCTGATGTCCCGCTGCTTCGGCCAGGACGAGGCCATAAACGCGATCGTCACCCAGCTCTCGATCGCCTGGGGCATGCCGCCGGCGGACCGCGGGGCGAAGCCATTGTCGTTCTTCTTCGTGGGGGCCCCGGGCACCGGCAAGAATCATCTGACGTCGCTGCTCCAGGAGGCATTCGAAAACATCCTCGGCATCCCCGTGCTTCCGACCGTTGACTTCGCCCGATACGCCACGGAGCAGATGCCGATTGATCTTATAGGGCGGGATTCCGTCTGGAAGGACGGAGGACACGAAGGCGTCCTCACCGGGATGGCGACTGACAATCCCCGCGGAATCATCGTCATCGAAAACTACGAGCGCGGCCATGACTGCGCCGTATCGTATCTGGACAGCATCCTTGAAACGGGATTCACCGTCGACGAATTCACAAAGAAAAACGTCTGCTTCTCCAACAACGTGTTCGTGGTCATCACGCACAAAAAGGAATTCGCCGAGTCCGATGAATTCCTGGCCCTTGTCTCCAAGGGCGGGAAAAACCCGCCCCGCGACAAAATCATCGAGGGTCTGGTCAAGTTCGAGCCGAAATTCCAGTCGACGCTGCGCCTCATCGACACGCCCGTGCTGTTCCGCAAGCACACCTTCCGGTCGTTCTTCGCCATCGTGAAGGAGAGATTGGCCGCCATGGCGCATCGCTTTTCCGACGCGTACGACGCCGTCTGCGAGTTCGAATCGGAAGACGTACTCCGCCTTCTCTTGGAAATGCATCCGAACGTCATGTCGGCCCATCCGATCGTATCGGCGCTTGAATCGTCGGTTTTGATGCCCCTTCAGGACTGGCTGCTCAACCACTACGGCGATTTCGCCGCGAGGCGCAAATTCCGCATCGTTTGCGCTCCCCTTCCCGATTTCGAAGGCGCGCCGGCCCGCGGAGACTTCAAGACGTTCGACGAGTGGATGGCGGCCCGCACCACGCGCCGCGTGCTCCAGGCGAAGCGACTTGTCTTCAACCAGCGGATCGAGCTGGCGCCGGACGCCGTCGTACTCCGTTTCACGGACATTTCCTACGCGGTGCTGCCCAGCATCGAAGATTCGGAGTATTTCTCGGTCACCGTGCCCGAC
>JAEEGL014357995.1_pt1 | contig 13861 bp, 9 predicted proteins | sample 9134231 | NCBI WGS metagenome assembly JAEEGL01 (sample SAMN16246548, study PRJNA631951) | gut metagenome | biome: gut microbiome; feature: rumen; material: fiber-attached | host: Bos | place: Iran: Karaj | collected 2018-10
CATGTCATTGATGATTTTGCTTGTTTTGATTTTGCAGCACTAAGATAAGTGAAAAATCTGACATGACCAAATCCTGAGCAACTTTTTGTTGCTCAGGTACTTATAAAGAAAGTTAAATTAAAGTGCTGCGGAATTTAGGAAAAAAACTTCCAGACAAAGCACTTTAAAGATAAAGATGTGCTTGTAGAAATATCAGGTGGAACAGCAACAGTTTCTACTGGTAGAGTTTGCCCTGTATCCCAATTACTCATAGATAAATTTAATGCGGATATTGTCTGTACCAATTTTTGTAGATTAGTAAGGCCTAAGAGTAAATATGGCGCATATCTTTATTATTCATGGCTTTATAAGTACAATAATAAGGTAATGTTTGGATACGAAAATGGAACCTCCGGAATCAAGAACTTTAGAATCAAAGACTTTACTGCATTAGAGCCTGTAGTAATTCCTTCAGAGGAAGCATTGTTATCGTTTCAGTCAATGATTGATAAACTGCAAATGAAATTGCAGATGAATGGTTCTGAATCTCAGAAACTCGCGACACTCCGTGACACCCTCCTTCCGAAGTTGATGTCTGGAGAACTAAAAGTAAATGAAATAAAAATCTAAAACTAAATATTATGGCAGAGTTATATGATAATATACCTATGGAGGTGGAAGACCTCTTGAAAGATATCAAGTCTGGTAAATTAGGATTACCTGATTTGCAGCGTCCTTTTGTTTGGAAAGACAACAAGGTAAGAGACTTACTTGACTCAATGCTGAAAGGCTTTCCCATTGGCTATATCATGATATGGTCTGCTCCTGAAGATTACGAAAATGTTAAGCAAATAGGTCTGAACGAGAAGAATTATAAGCGTTCTGAAGACTTGGTGATAGATGGGCAGCAGCGTCTTACTTCACTTATCGCTTCTATGTATGGTATCAAGGTAAAGGATAAGAGATTTAAGGAAAGACGAATTCGAATTGTATATAATCCGCTTGAAGCAAAATTTGAGGTTTGGTCTAACAGATACGAAAAGGATCCTTTATGGATTAATGATATAAGCAAGCTATTTGAGGCTGACGACAAGCATGAAGCCACCAAGTTTAGAAAAGAGTTCATTAAGAAGTTGAATGAGTATAAGGCTTCAAAGGAAGAACCAGAGCTGACCGATGATGAGGAAATAGCTATAGAGGAGAATCTGAATGCACTTCTTGATTTAAAGGACTATTCCCTGCCAGTACTGAAAATCAGACAAAAAGCAGATGAAGAAGATGTGGCAGATATCTTTAAGCGCGTAAACTCTGGAGGACAGAACCTGAACGAGAACAACTTCATTGAGACATTGCTTTCGGTATATGATAATGATGTACATGACAAAATCATGAAGTTCTGCACAGAGAGTCGCATCCCACAGGATGGTACCTCGTTCAATAATATTATTGATGTTGACCCTTCACACCTTATCCGTATGGCTGTAGGTTATGGTTTCAACAGAGCCAGGATGAGATATGGTTATAAGATATTACGTGGTAAAAACCTGAAAACGGGGGAGACCAGTGAAGAAACTCGCAAAGAGAATCTTGAGATATTCAAAAATGCTCTCGACCTAGTGATGGATGTTAACAACTGGCATGCTTATCTGAACCTGTTCCCTAATGCTGGTTATATAAGAGGTAATCTTGTATCTTCATCATACGTTGTCATTTATGGCTATGTATGGTATCTGATGGGTAAATATCAATATCACGTTGGGCCATTAGAATTAAGGAAGGTTATCACGAAGTTTATCTTTATGTCGCTCGTCCGTCAGTATTACGGATTGGCTCCAGAATCATCTGTTGAAAGGAATTTTGCAGACCTTAGAGATGTCAAAGATGCACAGGGATTTGTGGATTATTTCAATAAAGAGGTAGAACTTAATTTTACAGAAGATTTCTTCACAAAGACTTTGCCTGATGATTTACATAGCTCTTCAGCTATCTCTCCTTCTTGGTATGGCTATATTGCCTCTATAAATGTTTTGGGTACGCCGATGCTCTTTTCTACTTCTCCACTCTCTGTTTACTGGGAAAAGGGAGGTAGTGGTAAGAAGAAGGCGATAGACAAGCACCATATCTTCCCCAAGAACTATTTGAAGCATCAAGGCTTCGACTCTGACAGAGATCGTAATCAGATAGCCAACTTTACCTATTTGGATTACAATACTAACATTGATATTGCAGATAACCCACCAGTAGACTACGTAGGACGTTATCGTGAGAAACTTGGTGAGGAAGGATATAGGCTTGCATGCGAACAAAACGCATTGCCATTAGGCTTTGAATCTATGGATTACTTCACATTCTTGGAAGAGAGAAGGAAGTTGATGTCAGGCATTATCAAAAAGGCCTACAAGAAATTGTGTGAATAAAGAATAACTATATGAGTACCAACAAGTTCACCGAAGACAGCTACGAGCAGACGCTGATATCCTTATTCAAGGAGTTGGGTTATCAGTACGAATGCGGATATGACGTAGAGCGTGACTACAGGTTGCCTTATCATGCCAGCGACTTGAGGGAGGCTTTGCAGCGTTTGAATCCGATGTTGAGTGCGGAGGTGCTGAATGAGGCATTCCGACTGGTGACCAATATCAATGAAGGAACGCTGGAGCAAAGGAACGAGCAGCTGATGGACTATCTGCAGAGTGGCGTGGAGGTGAAATACAGCGAGGATGGACGAGATAAGACAGCTCTGGTTCGTTTAGTTGATTTTGCGAATCCACAGAAGAATAGCTTCGTGGTGAGGAACCAATGGCGCGTAGTGGAATATGAACCCATACGCTGTGATATGGTGGTATTCATTAATGGCCTGCCATTGGTGGTGATAGAACTGAAGTCACCATCTCGCGAAGAGACGGACGAAGAGGATGCCTATACCCAAATAAAACAATATCAGCAGAAATGTCCGTCGCTGTTTGTCTATAATGCCTTCAACGTAACCAGCGACATGCTGACCACACAAGCCGGTACCATCACAGCCAAGCGAAACCGTTATATGGAATGGAAGAGCGTGGATGGTAAGAGCGAGACGACGGAGATTGCCGACTACGAGACATTCATCTATGGCATCTTCCAGAAAGAACGACTCATTGATATCCTGCAGAACTTCGAATGCTTTGACCATAAGGATGGGCGAATGGCTAAGATCATGGCAGCCTATCACCAGTACTTTGCCGTGAACAAAGCGCTTAAGCATACCCATACAGCTGTGGGTGGTGACGGAAAGATTGGCGTGTTCTGGCATACGCAGGGTTCAGGAAAGAGCCTCTCAATGGTGTTCTATGTTCACAGGCTGATACAGGAGTTTCCGCAATGTACTATCGTGGTAGTAACAGACCGCAACGACTTGGACCAGCAGCTGTATGAGCAGTTTGCTGGTTGTCAGAAGTTCCTGAGGCAAGAACCCCAGCGAGTAGGTTTCGACCTGAACGAAAAGGGAAAACTGACGAAAACCGGAGGTCGTGAAGATTTGGTGCGTAAGCTCAAGGACTTACAGACGGGAGGTATCATCTTTACCACCATTCAGAAGTTCGAGGAAGGAACGGGTCTGCTTAGCGAACGAGAAAATATCATTGTCATCACAGACGAGGCCCATCGCTCGCAATACGGAGAGGAATATTGGGACGTCAAGGCAGAGAAGATGAAGAAGGGCTTTGCGCTGCTGATGCACGAAGCATTGCCCCATGCATCGTTTATTGGATTTACAGGTACTCCTATCTCTGAACGTGACAGAGATACCAAGGAGGTATTTGGTGACTATATCGATGTCTATGACATGACGCAGGCTGTGGCCGATGGTGCTACGCGACCAGTCTATTACGAAAGTCGCGTCATCAATCTGAATCTGAACGAAGAAGCTCTGAGGAAACTGGATGAAGAATTCGACCGTTTGGCTGATGAAGGAGCCACGGAGGAACAGATCAACAAAGTGCGTCGCGATAATAGTGGACTGAAAGAAATACTGTGCCATCAGGACACTATCAACAGTTTGTGTGATGACATTTTGAAACACTATGAGGAAAACCGTCAGCACGAACTGACAGGAAAAGCAATGATAGTGGCCTACAACAAAGAGGCTGCTGTCAAGATATACAAACGGATATTAGCATTGCGACCCGAATGGACTGAAAAGGTACATGTAGTGGCCAGTGCTGCCAATACGGATAACCCGGAATGGCACGACATCATCAATGCCAGAAATAACAAGGAGTATGCCAAGTTGTTTAAGGACGACGAAAGCCCCATGAAGATTGCCATCGTGGTAGATATGTGGCTCACTGGATTCGATGTGCCCTCGTTGGCAACGATGTATGTCTATAAACCTATGAAGGGACACAACCTGATGCAGGCCATAGCCCGTGTGAATCGTGTGTTCCCAGAGAAGGAAGGTGGATTGATTGTGGACTATGTGGGTATCGCTCAGGCATTGAAGCAAGCCATGCAGGACTATACCAACCGCGACAAGAAGCAATTTGGTGATCCTGATATTCAGAAGACAGCCAAAGTGAAATTCCAAGAGAAATTGGAGATTTGCCGCGACCTGTTGCATGGGTTCGACTATACTGGTTTCTATGAAGGCTCAGATGCTGAAAGAGCTCGTATTATCAAGGGCGGAGTAAACTTTCTGTTGGCTCCAGACAAAGCCGAACGGCTGAAAGACTATATCAAGGAAAGCCAGTTGTTGCATAATGCACTGACACTGTGTCGTTCGCTAATCACTCAGCACGAGAAGCAAGAGGTGGCGCTGATGGATGCCGTAAGGGTACTATTACTACGATTCACCCAGAATCATGGTCCTGTGACGAAACAGGAAATCAATGAGCGTATTGCTGCGTTGATAGAACAGAGTATCCAAAGCACAGGAGTGATTAACCTCTTTGAGACTAAGCGTGAATTCTCGCTGTTTGATGAAGGTTTCTTGGAAGAACTGCGTAAGATGAAAGAAAAGAACCTGGCTGTGCAGTTGCTGGAGAAACTGGTGAAAGAACGTATTCGTCAATATGAACGTACCAACATCGTACAAAGCCAAAAGTTCAGTGAGTTGATGAATCAGGCACTCTCTAACTATCTGAAAGGTATGTTGACCAATGAAGAGGTCATTGAAGAGCTACTGAAGATAGCTGCTGAGATTAAGAAGACTGAAGAGGAAGGCAATGAGTTGGGATTGAACGTAGAGGAAAAAGCCTTCTATGATGCCCTGACTTCGCCTGAGGGTATTCGCGACGCATATAGCAACGATGAGTTTATTGCATTGACGAAGGAATTGACAGAACAACTGCGCAAGAATCGTACCATTGACTGGAACAAGAAGGAGTCAGCCCGTGCGAAGATGCGTGTATTGGTGAAGCGACTGCTGAAGAAATACAAGTATCCGCCCGAGGGCCAGGAGCAGGCGCTGAATACGGTAATGGCCCAGTGCAACAAGTGGGCAGATGAAGAAGAGAATCTCATGCCTAACAGCAGTGTACCCAATGAGAAAACAAAGGTTGTTGGCAGAAAGAAGGCAATAGAAGCAACGTTCATTCCTCCTGGCACGATACTGAATGACGTCAATAGCGACAACGACGTGCGTCGTTTGATTCATAACATGATGGGGCTGGATGAAGGTACTACTATTATGCAGATTGTTGTGGAATGCCAGAAGGAGTTCCAAGAAAAGTATTTCAATATGAAGGGCAACGACTGGCGCCACCTTGTGCGTGACTATGTGAGAGAGGTAACCGAGCAACCCGACCTGCAAGAGAATGAAGTGTTCAGGTTCTCCATGGCTGGGTAAGTGATTTGAACAATAACTAAAACTATAAATGAAGATGGATGAGATTTATTGCCCAGAGTGTGGAAGTCCTAATGTGATTGTTTATCGTGACGGAAGTTGCGAGTGTGAAGACTGTGAGTTTCAGTTTCATATTAACGATTTAGGATAAGGACTATGAGCAAATTTGGACTTGGAGATAGGGTAAAAAATACTCGCACAGGTGAATTGGGGTATGTAGTTAAGGTATTACCCCCTCATCGTGGTGCACAGATGTATAGAGTTAAATATGACAATCGTGAATTAGAGAATAACGAGCGAAGTGCCAATCTCGTGCTGGATGTTAACCTCAGTGATCCTTTCGAACGATTACGCCAGAACATCTATGGCTATTATACCGAATATCTGAAGGACAATACTGCTTTCAAGATAAGAAGTTCCAACAACAGCACCATTTCTTCACTTAAGGCATCAAAGACACTATTCAGACCTTATCAGTTCAAGCCTTTACTTAAGTTCCTGTATTCTGATAACAGACGCGTGTTGATTGCTGACGAGGTGGGTTTAGGTAAGACCATCGAGGCAGGCCACATTATGCTGGAGTTGAAAGCAAGAGGAGAATTCCGGAATGCGCTTGTGGTGTGTCCTATGGCTCTAAAGGAGAAATGGACAACAGAGCTTAATGAGAAATTTGGTCTCGATTTTATCAATATCGACGATACGGACCATCTCATTCATGAATTGCGTCATCACCCTGGCTATGTCAAGGCCGTGATAAATTACGAGAAACTATATAATAAGGAACTTATTGCTTTTATTGAAGAAAGGCAGATAAAGTTCAGTATGATAGTATGTGATGAATCGCATAGACTTCGTAATGATGGAACTCAATTGTATAAAGGAGCAGCTAAGATAATGCCTCTTGGCGATAGTGTGATTTTTATGTCAGCTACTCCGATTATGCTTAATAGGGATAATCTCTATAACCAACTGCACCTGCTCGAACCTGATGTGTACGACAGAAGAGAAGTGTTCTTAAATAACGCACAACTTAACGAGCCTTTTGTTATGGCCTTGAGTCAGCTGAAGGATGGCGTTAAGTGGAAAGAGATAAAGAAACAACTCATAGGGGCAGAGGCTATTACTTATAACACGATTGGCGAAGTGTCGATTCCTGTCAAGGTTAAAATCAATGACTATTTCAGTGATTATCCTATATATCAGGAGATAATAAAAGACCTTTCGTCAGAGGAATCAAATACGCTTAGGGCTAAGATTCAATACAACCTGGCAGAGATGAGTCCTATGAGTACCATATTCTCCAGAACGAGAAAAACGGATGTAACTAGGGACTGGTCGCAAGCAGAGCGAAATACGATTTCGCTGAGAGTTGATTTAGGCGAAACAGAAAAACACTTTTTTGATAAACATATCAAAGATTATATCATAAGTAAAGGTGGCGAGATTCTCTATGATGAATACGACAGACCACAAGCAGGGGCTTGGGGACTTGTCACTATCAAACGCCAATTGGCAAGTAGCATTTGGGCCACTATTAGTGATAATAACCAGTTGGATTGCGGCATTGATGATTATGAGGAATATGAAGATGTAAAGGTCAATGCATTATTAAAAATTATCAATGATGCTTTCAGTAAGGGTAAAAGAAAGATTATTGTCTTTGCCATATTCAAGAAAACTATCAAGTATCTCAATATCAGGCTTAAAAAGGCAGGATATAATCCAGTAATGATCTATGGTGATTCGAAAATCAATAAGTTTGATGTATTAGAACAGTTTAGGACAAATAATAGTATTGACGTACTTTTGTCTTCTGAAGTTGGTAGCGAGGGTCTTGATATGCAGTTCTGCAACTGCCTTGTAAACTATGATCTCCCGTGGAACCCTATGGTGGTTGAACAGCGAATTGGACGTATTGACAGATTTGGACAAGAGTCTCCAAAGGTAAATATTTACAATATCGTTGTTATGGATACTATTGTGGAGGATATCTTCTCACGTCTGCTCGACAGAATAGGTATCTTTAGGAGTTCAATTGGTGATTTGGAGGCCATTCTCGACAAAGAACTCGAACAAGATGGAAAGAGGATATCCATCAAACAGGCTTTGAAATCTATCCAGAATGACTACTACTCAGATAAACTTACCAAAGAAGAAGCCGAAAAGAAACAAAGAAATATTGCGCAGGCTATTGAGAATGAGAAGAAGACTATAGAGGAGCTGGAAAAGGGTCTTACCAATACACTTACCAATGACTATTATTTCCAGAGCCAGATAAAGAAGATTGAAAATAATAATGCTTATGTTACCAGCAATGAGCTCCACAAATTCATCATACAACTGGTGAAAGACTGCCTTACAACATGCTCGTTGGAAGAATCGGATACAAAAGGCATTTATTACTTCCGAATACCCAAAAGTGATCCAGCAGCACTTAGACGTTTCTTAAACGATAACATTCCGGCTGATGAAGACAGCAAGAAGTTATTTGCAAGTTATCTGACAGAACTAAGGGATAGGTTAGAATTCAAACTGACTTTCGACCAAGAACTGGCATTCAAAAATAAGAGTCTTACATTCATTAACATCTATAACCCCATTATCCAGGCTGGTGTATTGATGTATGAAAAGATGGCAGACAAGTCGCGTAGAACATTCTTTTTTGAAATGGATGCATCACAAATGCCAGAGGAGATAAAGGCAGGATGCTATCTGCTGGCGATATTCAAGATTAGTGTGAACAGATTGGTATTTGATAAGAATGTGGAAACGGACTCTCTTTATCCCATATTGTACGACTTGCATGAGGATAAAATAGTTGAAGACCATGAGTTGGCAGAGAAGTTTATGGGTAAAGCCCAGATATATGGCAGATATGCTCCTTTTACGGAGGATATGAGGATAGCCCCTGAAGTTATCGACTACATAGAATACGACCTAAAAGAGGAGGTTGATAAATATGTAGAAGAATATCATGCAGATCAGCTTATGCGTATCGAAAACAATAAGAGAATGCGATATCAGCAAACGGAGCAATATTATGAGACACGTATTGCTAATGCAAAGCGGAATATTAAGAATCAAGAGGAGCAAATAGAAGCTGCACTGTTGTTAAATGATATCGAGATGCGGAATAAAGCTGAGCGTATTTTGCCACCAATGAGAGCAGCTCTACAAAATTTGACACAACAGCGAGATGACGAGTTGGAGAAGATAAACAGAGATGTGCAGCTCAGAGTTACTGATGAAGTGAAGTCTTTGAATCTTGTAAAAATAGTATAGCCTATGGATGAGATTAGGATAGGATTAGATTTTGGTACACACCAAACTAAGATATGTATCCAAAAGACACCAGACGAAGGTCATGGTGTTCCGGAATATGAGTTCTTCCAATTCGCAGACCAGAATGGTAAGGAGCAGTATTTCTTGCCGTCTGTTGTTCAGGTTAACAAGGATGACACTTTGTCTTTTGGTTATGTTTCATCTAAGGATGAGAAAGAGGGGTTGCCCTTGCCTCGTCTTGACATTTTTAACCCTGCAGACAAGGGTAATATAGATGCCGAAGCGAAAAAACTTTACGACAAATACACTTGCGATAATTCTCCTAATATCGAAGGGATGACGGCATTAAAGATTATGCTGGAGAAGAAATACGAAATAGACGTCAGGGATTATGACGAGAATGCTGCAAAGGCCCAAAGTAAATATGAAGAAGAGATGACAGAATACAATAGAGAAAGAAATCTCTTTCGATATTTCAAACAGGCAACATTTGCAGAATATCCGTGGGTGAGCAAGTATAGTCCTGATGTCTTATGTGTCTGGTATCTTGCGTATGTTCTTTTTCTTTTAGAGGACAGATATCCTGATGGCTTCGCCATTAATATGGGAGTGCCCACCGATGATAAAACTTTTAATCAAAAAAGAGAACTGGGTACTCGAATACTGATAAGCGCTATCAATCTTGTAGAAGAGGTGTTCCATAATGACTTGAGAGCTTTTTTGAAAGCAAAGGTAAGCGACTTAGAAAAGGATACCGTTATTGTGCCTTTTTCTGAAGACGATAAATATGACTATAGAATAAATGTCTTCCCAGAAGCCTATGCAAGCCTGATAGGTCTAACGTCAAGGGGAAAGCTGTCAAGCGGAATGAGTATTAATGCTGATATCGGTGGAGGTACGACAGACATCTCTTTCTTTATGGTACAAGACAAATCACCACAGATATACAAATACTGGTCTATTCCATGTGGGCTGAATTATATTGCCGAGAAGTCTGGCTACCACTATTCTGAAAAAGACTTTATCAAAAATGCTCATCAAGAAATCATTGATAAGTTTAACCACAAGAAAGAAGAAATAGTATATAATCTTGTAACTGAACTTATCAAAAAGATTAGAGAAAGTGGAATAGATAAATCTAATCTTCTAAAAGCACTTAAAGACAGAATATTGGTATATAATGGTGGTGGAAGTATCTATCCTGAAATTTCGAATGCTATCTATTTGTTCTCAGATGTTAAGGTCGCAGATGCGGGGTTATGGTCAGAAGAAATCATAAAGGACGAACGGAAAGTGGGTAACTTGTTTAATCTCCTTACAACAGCCTATGGATTATCTGTCTCAGAAGAAGATAGTGATGTCGTTCTCTGCGACTATGATAATATTTTTTCTTCTATTGGAAATGATGTAGCTTATGAAAGAAAAGAAATCGACAAAGATGTTTGCTGAAGTTGATAAGGAATTCTACAAACTTCTCAAAACGCATGCAGATGATACATATTTCCTTGAGGTGTTGTATTATTATATCTGCAGGGCGCTCATAGTCTATAATTACAATCTGAGTGAACTGGATGGTATTATCATCAATGGTCGCTTTATGGGGAACAAGATGGAAGTATTGTTCTCCCCAATTTTTAATACTATCTTGAAGTCTTTAAGTTTGGCTATGTCTATCAGGGCCATCATCTTAAACAAGGACAACATCAATAAATGCTATAATGACCGCCTGTTATTTTACGATATAGAGAAGGGCTATTTATCATGGGATGGCCATCAGGCCATCATGGAGTGCATTAAAGACGATAAGTTCCGTTTGTTGTATGAAATGATTGCTACGTACAAAAATGGTTCACCATTGAAAGACTATCAAAAAGAGGAATTCAATGCATCTAACATAAGACCAGAATACAGAAACCAGGAAAAGTATTTCAAGTCGATAGCAACTGATCCTGCCTATGATGGAAAATCCGTCATAAAAAATAATGAATATCTATATGCTGAGTTTGAGGAGTTTGAAGTTCCTAAGGAAGTGGAGTATATTGGTGATACTGCTTTTGCTTATTGTAGAAACTTGAAAGCTCTGAAGTTTACAAGGAAAGTGATGTTTGGTCATTTCCCCATCATAGAGTGTGACAAACTGAAGCATATTGTTGTGCCTACAGATTATGTAGATTATTACAAGCAGGAATTACCATTCTATAGTGATATTATTTCGGATAATGAAGATGAGATAGAACATGAACATGTAGATATCCCACCCGTTGATACATGTGCGGAAATAGAACCAGACACCAAACCAGTGATTGATTCTCCTGCGGATGAGCAAGAAAAAATTTTTGAACCAATCAATACAAAACTATTAGATACGGTTTTTGACAAAAAAGCCACATCTTACAAGTACTTTTGGTTCTTGTCGATTATATCATTGGCTAAAGAAACCAATTGCTTAACATTATCGTATAAGGACATTATCATCAGAATGGCTGCAATAGCATGGCCAATAATCTTCGAAGATGAAATAGAACTTGGTAAAAGCGATATGCTTCCAAGCTATTTGAAAGATATTGTTAAATGCACAAAACTTATAAAAGGTGCTACTAGTAATGTTGTTGAGTCATACCTTAAGCAGCATTATACATCGCAAGGTGTGGACAAAATACTATGGCCACTTACCAAGAATGTTCCATATAGGTTTTTGTCACCTTGGATTCCATTTACAACAAACGATGAGGTAATTGAAAAATCTAATGATAATAGAATCGCATGTCCTTATGCCATACATGATGACACTATAATATGGGATGAGGACTGGTGGGAATACATAGACTCAAATTATAACGACATATGCAAATTTGCGTTACAATCGTTCATTAACTATGTGAAAAAAGACAACAACCAAATGAAACTTCTTAAGCTTATGACAGAAGGTTGGGGGTTAGCAAATAAGTATTAAACATTTGGAAGCATGAAGAAGATTCTAGGCATATTGGCATTATCGCTGCTGTTGCTGTCATGTAACAACAGGAAAAATGCTAATGACACAAATCCAAATGGCATAGAGGATGTTGTTATGGACTCTATGCGCCCAGATTCACTTCACCATCCGTCGCCAAATGAATTCACGGGAGGCCACATGCCACCACCCCCACCACCTGATGGAAAAAGACGTCCTCCCCATGAGCCAGACAATATGCGTGGCTTTGACCCTGCGTCAGAGGATGACATGGAGGACAACGGTATGAGTCGATACATGGAGAATAACGATGAAGAGGGTTGGGATTAAACAATAATAGAAATCAGAATTATGAGACATAGAATAAAAGCAGGTAAGGTTGGCTCGTTTGCACCAGAGAAGCAGATGGTGGAGATAGATCAACTGGAGAACAGGGAAGTCGCTGAAGATGTGGAAGAAATCTTCGAGGAGGATTCGGAACTCAGCAATGATGACGAAGCACTCGCAGCGATGGAGTTTTACGACAGTCCAGACGAAATGGAGTGATATGACTCGACAACATATAGTATTTCCCGAATCTCGGGGTCGGTTCTCCTGATCATATTCAGGAGTCTGATATCTCTATGCTTTATTACTTGTCTCATTCACATTTCACTTAATTTGAAAAATGATCAGAAGAACCGACCCCATGATCCTACAGTTGTTTTAAGCGAAGGTAACAAGTGTCATATAATCAGCCAAAAAACAGCTTTTTTTGTGTTTTTGGCTAAATATATGGGTATTTATTTGGCCATATAAACTTTAATTTGTATCTTTGTGGCCAAATTAAATATGTATTTGACTATGATAATAGGTAGAAAAAGAGAAATCGAAGAACTAGAGGAACGCTATCAAAGTGATAAGCCGGAGTTTGTGGCCATATATGGTCGCAGACGAGTTGGAAAGACCTTTCTCGTCAAGGAGTTGTTCCAAGACAAAATGGCCTTTTATCACAGCGGACTGTCGCCATACGATAAGGAGCGTAAGATTACGATGCGCGACCAACTCGAAGCCTTCTATGCCAGTTTAATGCGATACGGAATGGAAGAAAACCATTGTCCTAAGTCTTGGATGGAAGCATTCGGAATGTTGGGCGCTTTGTTGGACGAGAAGAACGATGGTCGTCGTCAACTGATATTCATTGATGAACTACCTTGGATGGATACGCCCCGTTCAAAGTTCTTGATGGCCTTCGAGAATTTCTGGAATACATGGGGAGCTTGGCACAATCATGTAATGGTAGTGGTGTGCGGCAGTGCGACTTCGTGGATGCTCGATAATCTTGTAAACAGCAAGGGCGGACTATACGACCGTTTGACTTGTCAAATCAAACTGTCGCCATTCACATTGGGCGAATGTAAACGCTTTTTTGAGTCGAAAGGCATTATTATGTCGGACTATGACTTGATTGAGAGTTATATGATTGTTGGTGGAATACCTTACTATCTGGACTATTTTAAGCGTGGGAAGAGCCTTGCGCAAAATATCGATGCACTATTCTTCTGCCGGAATGCGAAACTGGAATCTGAATTCATCCGCCTTTTTGCCTCTTTATTCATCAATCCTGATGATTACATGAAGGTCGTCAAACTACTTGCAAAACGCCACACGGGTTTTACACGCGACGAAATCGTAGAGAAACTTGGTTTCACTTCTGGCGGCACGTTTAGCAAGATGCTTGATACACTGGTGGCCAGTGATTTCATTTCAAGTTATCATCCATTTGGAAGAAATCAGAAAGAGATAAGATACAAGTTGACAGATAGTTTCTGTCTGTTCTATCTGCG
>JAEEGL015446732.1_pt1 | contig 13861 bp, 7 predicted proteins | sample 9134231 | NCBI WGS metagenome assembly JAEEGL01 (sample SAMN16246548, study PRJNA631951) | gut metagenome | biome: gut microbiome; feature: rumen; material: fiber-attached | host: Bos | place: Iran: Karaj | collected 2018-10
ACCTATAATATATCTCTATTCAAGAAATACAATAATTGCATTGAGAAACAAAATTAAAAATGCCTATTTAGTAAAATTTTCCGGAGGTATTTATAATCCTGAAGAAATTTATGTTGAAGAATAGAAACATATAATTTAAGACAGTAAAGCTTATTTCTCTTGATTCTCGATTTCTTTTGCAATAAGCGGAGTTAACAAATCCCAGGCTGCTTCTGACGGGTGAACTTTATCAACAGCCAAGTATTTATCATCATTTAAATTTTCATTTGTTAAATCTTTTGTTTCTATCACTCTGAATCCGTTTTTCAGAAGTTTTTCTTTCAGCATGTCCGAACAGTAAATATCTTTATAAAAAATTACTGTAAAATTAATTTTATTATTCCATCTTTTTTCGAGGTTCTCTCGTGTTTTTATGAAATAAAGCAATACATCATCGGTAATTTTGGGAATATGTTTTTCCTTATAGATATATTTGTCTAAATAATTATGTTTGAGTTCTTTTACTATATATAGTGATTTAATGAAATTAGAAAAAGGATTATTATACTTTTCACGGATTAATTCACCGTTTTTAATATCATATTGGACAAGAAACCACGTATCAATTACTTCACAAGTATCAGTGTATATTCTTCTGTAATGGTCATCTATCATAACATAAATTACCGTGTCTGATTTCGGTACTTGTTTATAAAATTCATCAGATTCACTTTGATAATACATTTCCGGTAATGCCTGACCGAATACCGAACGGTTATATACCGGTCTTTTCAGTAAATGAGATAACTTATAACCAAATGTCTGATCCTGATTTAGTTCCATCCCGTATGCAAAAGAACAACCAAATATTATAATCGGGTCGGAATTGTACTCCGTTCCGTCAGGAACTCGTCCATAGCCATATTCATTGCTTCCGTTGAAAAATAATTCTAAGTTTTCATAATTTTGCGGCGGGTTTATAAAAGAATATCCGAAAGTTGTATTTTCAAAAGTATATTTCTTATGTCTTAAATAAATACCCGCTTCAATAATTCCCAATAATACGATAGAAATTATTATATTTATAAGTATGATTAAAAGTATACGTTTCATATTGGATATTATATTATATCAAATAAAATAAGTATTGTATTCTCAATTTCGTTATTTCTATTATTATGAATTGTATAGTTTTTGCATAATAATTGCAGGCATGATTTAATTGTGATTGTATTGAGGAGATATTATGTCTAAAGAAATATATGCAATTATTCTTGCAGGAGATAGCGGAGAAAGACTTTGGCCGCTTGAAGGTATGCTTCATCCTAATAACACATTCGCAAAACAAGAAGAATATACCCTCTTTCAGCAAATGTTCATTAAACTTGTTGACTGTGTTGATGATAAAAATATTATCTGTGCTACTGATACAAAGAATCGTGAATATATTAACAAACAACTGAAAGAACTTCAGGAAAAATTTTGTCGTACAACAGAGTACCATATTGTTGAAGAGCCTTCCCCAAGAGGTACAATGAGTGCTGTCGGAGTCAGTGTAAGATATATTCTCGAAAAAATTGTTCAGGAGGGAGAAGACCCGATAATTGCCGTTGTTCCTTCTGATCAAATTATCAATGGTAATTTCAAGCTTGATTATTTTCTTGAAAAAGGTAAAGAAATCGCTGATGCAGGTTATATCGTCTGTATGGGTACAAAGACAAAAACTCCAAGTACTCATTTCGGATATATGGCGACAAGAAATGATAAGAAAATATCAGAAATTACGAAACGAGGTTTTAAAGTTAGCAATTTCAAGGAAAAACCAACTGTCAATGAGGCAAAAAGACTGATTAAGGATAAAAAAGTTTATGCAAATTGCGGATTATATATGTTTAAAGCTTCGACATTTTTTGCTCAGCTTAAAACTATTTCTCCTGAGGTTTTTAATGCACTTAAATCAGTTGAATTAAATGATTGCTCACCAATTGTAAATCTTAAATCTTATGAAACGATTTCACAGTTTTCACTTGAAACCGAATTAATAGAAAATTCAAAAAAACTGGCTATGATTAGTGCAAAAGTTGACTTGAAAGACTGTGGATATTGGGATGCTATTTTTGATATGAATGAGAAAAATAAAGCAGGAAATGTTTTAATTGGGAATACTGCTGATATTGATTCTCAAAATAGTTTTGTTTATTCAACTTCAAGACTTGTTGCAACGATGGGGTTAAAAGATACCTGCGTTATTGAAACCCCTGAAACTGTTTTTGTATGTCCTAAAAATGAAGTCGTAAAAATTCAGAAACTTAGAGATAAACTCAAAAAGAGCAAAAATAATAACAAGTTAGTCAATCAGACTGTTATGAAACCTTGGGGATATTATACTGTTCTTCAAACCGGCGAGGGATATTTAACAAAATGCATTTATGTAAACCCGCACGCACGCCTTTCTTTACAAACTCATGACCACAGAAGTGAACATTGGGTTGTTTTGTCAGGAAAAGCTCTAGTGATTAAAGGTGAACAGACATTAGTTTTGAATGTTTCTGAAGGTATTGATATTGCAGTCAAAGAACCCCATTCTCTTCAAAATCCATATGATGAACCACTGAAAATTCTTGAAATTCAAACAGGCGAATTATTGTCTGAAGATGATATAGTCAGACTTGAAGATATATATGGCAGAGTCTAGTACCTTTTTTGTGATTTATAGATTTTAATGTATTAACACTCTCGAATATACTCTCAATGACAGGCTCTCAACTGAAATAACTTGGGTTGTATGAAGTTGAGAAATAACAAAATAACTCGGTTTTATTGATTAAGAAATATAACTAAGATGTTTAAACTAAACATTTTATAATGTTTTTGTATTAAAATTATTTTAGATTTAAATTTAAGAAAGTTTTTTAGGGTAAGTATATGAAGAAAAAGATTATAAAGCCGTTGTTGACTGTTATTCCTCTATCAACATCTTTGTTGATGAACATCGGTACTGCAAGTGCAGAGGATATTTATATTGAAGGTGTTTATGTTAATGATGTGTCTATTAACGCAAATAATATTACTGCGGCAATAAATTCTAAAGTCACAAATAATGGAAGTGCATCTGCTTCCGAGGTTTTTGCTAACCAAGGGAATTGGTCAAATTCAACTATATCTTCTTCGATTAGTGCTTCTACTCTTAATCAGTTTGATAAAATATTAAATCTCGGCTCTATTGAAGCTTATGATTTTTCAACATATTCCGGTTCAAAAACACAAAATCAGGGTGAAATTACTGTTACTCATGTATTGTTGAATGAAGGAAATTGGACTAATGAAGGTACATCTTCAAGTTTAAATGCTGCAACTTTAAATCAAAAAGCAACAATCTTGAATCAAGGCTTAATAGAGGCAGTTGATTTTTCAACATATTCAGGTTCAACTACTCAAAACCAAAATGAAGTAACAGTTACACATGTATTATCAAATGAGGGCTCCTGGACTAATGAAGGTACTTCATCAAGTTTAAGTGCTGTAACTCTCACTCAAAAAGCATTAATGTTAAATCAGGGTTCCGTTGAGGCAACTAATATTACAACATTTGATGGTTCAAATTCTCAAAACCAAGGTGAAGTTGCTGTAACTAATGCATTTGTAAACAAAGGAACTTGGTCAAATTCAGCCTCGGGTTCATCTTTGAGCGCAATAACTTTGAATCAGGAAAATCAAATGTTAAATCTTGGTTCAATAGAAGCAAATAATATGACGACTTTTGCGGGTTCTAGTACCGAAAATCAAGGTACAGTATCCTTAAACAATGTATTGGTTAATAAAGGTAACTGGACAAATGGCGGAACAAATTCAAAGATAACTGCTTCTTCTTTGAATCAAGAAGCAACTATGCTGAATCAGGGTTCAATCATAGTTACAAATATGACCACACTTGAAGGTTCGAGTACAGAAAATCAAGGCAGCATTAAAGTAAACAATATATTAGCAAATAAGGGGGACTGGATTAACGGTACTTCTTCTTCCAGTTTAAATGCGGCAATACTCAATCAGGAATCAACAATGTTAAACCAGGGTTCGATTGTTTCAACCGATTTTACAACTTATTTGGGTTCAAGCACGGAAAATCAGGGCAGTGTTAAAGTTAATAATGTGTTATCTAATAAAGGTGAATGGACAAACGGCACGGCTGAATCAACTTTAAATGCTGCAACTTTAAATCAGGAAAATTATTTATTTAATATTGGCTCTGTTACTGCAACTGATTTGACAACATTTGCCGGTTCTGAAACAATCAATCAGGCTAATGTAAAAGTTAATAATGTATTAGCTAACAAAGGTAGCTGGATAAACAGAACGGTTGATTCTGTTTTAGATGTTTCAACCTTAAATCAGGAAGAAACAATGACAAATTATGGTTCAGTTACTGCTACTAATATGACAACATTTGCCGGTTCTGAAACTGAAAATCGAGGAAATGTAAAAGTTAATAATGTTTTGGCAAATAAAGGCACTTGGACAAACAGTATTTCATCTTCAAAATTAACTGCTTCAACCTTAAATCAGGAAAGCCAGATGTTAAATCTTGGCTCAATTACCGCTACAGACTTTTCTACATTTTCCGGTTCAAATACTGAAAACCAAGGCAGTGTAAAGGTTAATAATGTATTATCAAATGATGGTAATTGGACAAATGGTGGCTCAAATTCATCTTTAAATGCCTCAACAATCAATCAAAAATATAGAATGTTAAATCAGGGTTCAATTATAGCAACTGATTTTTCAACATACGCTGATTCAAGAACTGAAAATCAGGGCAGTGTAACTGTAAACAATGCATTATCAAATGAGGGCTACTGGATAAACGGTACTCCTGATTCCTCATTAACAGTTGCTACTTTAAATCAAAAAGACAGAATGTTAAATCTTGGTTCAATCACTGCAACTGATTTCACAACTTATGCTGATTCAAGAACTGAAAACCAAGGTGATGTTACGGTATCTCACGTTTTGGCAAATAAGGGTAATTGGATAAATGGTGGTGAAAATTCGGTTATTACGGCTGAGGTTTTGAATCAGGAAGACAGAATGTTAAATCAGGGCAGTGTTACTGCAACTAATATGACAACCTTTGATGGTTCAAGAACTGAGAATCAGGGTGAAGTTTCTGTTTCTGCGGTTTTGGCTAATAAAGGAAACTGGATAAATGGTGGTGAAAATTCATCCCTTTATGCTCAAACATTAAATCAGGAAAAACAAATGTTAAATCAGGGTGTAGTTGAAGCTAATAATATGACTACATTTGTAAATTCGATTACTGATAACCAAGGTGAAATTGAAGTAAATAATGTTTTAGTTAATAAAGGTAATTTACAGAATTCAACTACTGATTCAAAGATTACGGCATCGACATTGAATCAGGAAAGTGAATTACTAAATCTCGGTTCAATCATTTCAACTAATATGGCAACACTTGAAGGTTCAAGTACGGAAAATCGAGGCAGTGTCAAAGTTAATAATACATTGTCAAATAAAGGGACTTGGTCAAATAGGGGTGCTGATTCATCGCTGAATGCTTCCTCAATAAATCAGGAATCAGAGATGTTGAATCAGGGTTCTATTGTATCAACTTATATAACAACAATTGCTGATTCTAATACGGAAAATCAAGGCAGTGTCAAAGTTAATAATACATTAACAAATAAAGGAACTTGGACAAATAAAGGTGCAGATTCTTCTTTGAATGCTTCCTCAATAAATCAGGAATCAGAGATGTTGAATCAGGGTTCTATTGTATCAACTTATATAACAACAACTGCTGATTCTGAAACAGACAATAAGGGCAGTGTTAAAGTTAATAATACATTGTCTAATAAAGGAACCTGGACAAATTCAACTGCGGCTTCTACACTTTCTGCATCTTCAGTGAATAACGAAGCTGGTGCAGCATTTGAAAATTCAGGTAGTGTTGGTTCTTCTTCTCAACATGTTACCAATATCAATAATATGTCAGGCGCATCTTCTTTTGTAAATAACGGTACAGGCAAAATATATGCAACAACAATTACAAATAATGCACCTATGGAAAACAAATCAGGCGGATATATTTATTCTGATGATTATATAAATAATGATACTTTGACAAATAACGGAAGTGTTCAATTAATCAGAAACTTCAACAATGCTTCAGATGCTTCGGTTACAAACAATGGAGTTGAAGGTCAAGGTAATTTGCAAGTATTCAACGGCTCAAATAATGGAGACATTACTCAGGGCAATATGACTATTACTTCTACCGGTGTTTTTAATAATAATGACAACGGTACTATAAACATTGAAACAATGTTGAGTAACAGCGGTTCATTAAATAACACTAATGAAATCAATGTTAAAAATTCAACGAATGATGCAATGCTGATAAATACAAATACAATAAACTCAACTTCCGGTACTATTATTGCGGATAAATTAACGAATAATTTCCTTGCTTCAATGAATCTTACAAATTCAAATGTTGCAATTGTTTATCAGTCTGATGATATTATAGGAACAATTAATGTCCTTGGTGGCAGTAATGATGAAACAGATTTGACAATTACAGGCGAAAATCCAACCTTTAGAGGTAATTTAAATGTCGGAAACGGAACTAGTAAACCTGTATTGAATCTTTTAAGCGGTGATGTTACAAAAGCCGCAAAAGTTTCAATTACGTCTGGCAGTGTTGTTAATGTTGATGATTCTGGAAGCTCCGGAACTTCTTCAATTGTTATTGACGGAACTGACAGCTTGTCAGGTGATATAAATAATGTTTCAGGAGATGTTGAATTTTACGGAAAAACTGTCAATACAGGTGCTAAATCAACAACCGAAGGCGGAAATAAACCTTATTATTCTCAGACAAATGGTAGTTTAAAACTTGCAAGTTCTGTTCTGACAATGGAAGATTCATCAGTTATCAACGGTAACGGTTCAATCTTTGTTGATGGTAATTCAAAATTTAATTCTAACAATGGGACATTCACCGTTTCTGATTTACAGAACTCCGGTTTAGTCAATGGTATTAACGGAACTTATGAAGCTTACGTCGCAAAAAACAATTTGATTGTTGGTACTAATGGTGATGAACAGGCAGATTTTACGACGGATCTTTATATTAGAAGCAATGCAACCAAAAAGTATGATAAATACGGCTCATCATCTGCTGTACTTTCGGCCGGTTCAGCTAGCCGACATGGTGTTTTAAACATTTCTGACTTTAAAATTCATGGTGATATGTTTGGTAAAGATGCACCTGTTGACAGAGAAATAGTTTTAGGTAACTTATTCGAATATGGTTCAGTTAATGCAGGAGACAGAATTGATTTCAAAGCAACAAATAAAACTATTAAGACTGCCCTTGGTGATTACAGATTAATAAGTAAAGGAAACGGGAATTATGCTTTTGCTCTTAAGAGCTTTAGTCCTCGTGTTTATAGAGGTCAGGTAACAACTTTGGCTCAATATCAAAACCAGCTTGCTATTGACGATATGTTATTTAATCACACTATGGTAAATAATGGTTTCAAAGGTAATGATTATCTTTCATCTCATCCAAACCTTTATGCTTCATCAAGTGATTTGTATGCACCATATCAATACTCACGCAAAGATGGCGGATTATGGGTTAAGTCATACGGAACATTTGAAAAACTTAAATTAACCAGTGTTGATGCTGATAATATTTCTTATGGTACATTAATTGGTGCTGATTTTGGATTAAAGAACCTTAAAAGAGGTTGGCAATTCATGCCGACAGCATATATGGGATATAATGGTGCTAATCAGCGTTGGGATGGTTTTGATGCATACCAAAATGGCGGTCAGTTAGGTTTCCTGGGTACTTGGTACAAGAATAACTTTATGATTGGTACTTTGGCATATGGCGGATTATATTTTAATGATATGAAAACTCCGAAAGGAACAGACGATACTGTCGGATATTTCCTTGGTGCAGCCACCAAAACGGCATATAATTGGAGGATAAAGAGAGACTTTTCTCTCCAGCCGAACTTATTGCTATCATATAACTTCTTTGGAAAACAAGACTGGAATACTTCATTCGGTCAAATGGATATGCAGACGGGAATGCTTAACGGAATCAATATTGCTCCCGGTTTAAACTTTATTTGGGAAAAAGAAACCTTCAGCATGTACGCAACACTCCAGTATATGATTAACATAAATGACGGAGTTACAGGTAAGGCGGGAAATGTTGATTTACCCAAACAGAAGATGGATAGTATGGGCTATGTTCAGTATGGTATCGGTGTTAATAAACAGTTTACCGATAGATTTTCAGGTTTCTTTCAGGCTGTATTCAGAAACTTATCAAGAACCGGTCTCGGATTGCAGGTTGGTGTAAACTTCAAACTCGGAAAATCTCATGCTTCAAATCCGAACAAGAAAAGCACAAAACTTCCTAAAAGACAAAAAACAAAGATGAATGTTTCAAGTTCAAAAACATCAAAGTAGAGTTAAGGAATAATAAGAAAATGAAAAAGATTATTTTATCAACATTTTTATTCTCAATATTAAGTTTGGGAATTGCTCAGGCAGAAGCAAAAGTTGCTGTTGTTGATGTGAAGGCTTTGGTTGCTCAATCATCACAGGTGCAAGCATTAAAGAAAGAAAATGAAACTCAAGCTAAAGAACTTAGTAAATGGGTTGAAAGTTGTAAAAAAGATATTGCTAAGCAAAAGACTCAGGCTGCTAAAGACAAATTGACAAAGAAATATGACGAGCAGCTAAAGAGAAAACAGGAAACAATCAAAAAGAACTATCAGGAAAAATTGCAGGCAATTGATAAAAATATTAATGATGCTATAATTCAAGAAGCTCAGACAAAAGGATATGACCTCGTAATTACAAAACAAGGTACGATAATCTATGGGGGAGTTGATATAACAGAAGATTTAGTTAATATTATTAAATAGTTTAAAAATAAAGGAGAAAAAATTATGTCAGAATATTTAATTTTAGCAGAAAGTGTATTTTTCAAGAACAACAGACTTAGTTGTATTAATATCTATGACAGATTGACAACATTTGCAATGCCGTCTGAATTCAGATTTGATTTGGCAATTATTTGCGGTCCAAATTGGACAGTTGGAGAACACAAACTTACAATCAAAGCCAGAGGAAATAATGGTAAAGAAGCCCAAATTGGTGAATTAACAGTTAATATTCCAAATGAAGAATTCATTTATAATGCATATGCAAATGATCTCAAAATGATTATGGATTATAGCGTTGAGAATATGACAATTACTGTTTATGATAATGATAATGAAATTATATCAAGGAAATATCCAGTTGTTTCATTCCTCGTTCCCAAACAGGAAGAAAAACAACCTGAAACAGTATAGTTAATAGAAATTTTAATAAAAGCTGCGGCTATTAAACCGCAGCTTTTGTTCTTTTGAATTATTCCTGACGTTTATAAATTACAGCATATAATTCTTCGTTTCTTTTATCATTATAAATTTCTTTTACAATTTGATAGTTTTGTGCAAAATAGTCATGAATTTCTGTTCCGTAATCTGTACTGTATAAATACCATTTACTGGGTTTATATGGGAAATAAGTTTTTGTCCAGACATAATAATCAGGAGGATTTTTTTTGAACTCTTCAATAATATTTTCCTCGCCATACATTTCAATGATGTGCAATATGAGGTTATAATATTTAGTGTTAGCTACTTTTCTGTTTGTAAAATAATTAATTATTAAACATTCGGGAGTAATTAAAACATTACTGTCTTCCGGAGTTTCATAATATATATAATCTGCTATTTGTGTAAGTTCTTGATAATAATTCCAATCAACATGCATTGATCCTTTATTGCTTATATATATTTTTGAAAAATCATATTTTAATAATTTTGAGTTTTCTAAATAATTAAGTAAATATGTTGCGAAGTAGCAAAATAGTGATATTGCCAAAATACTTCTTATACACTTAGAGTAAAGTTCATTTTCAGTGTACTTAGGTAATATTTCTAGGAGGAAATATAAAAAAGTAACTGTATATATACATATATTAAAGTTCCCTGTGTTAGAAATATACATGACAATAGGTGTTCTGATTGAGAATAATATTGATGTCAGAGAAAGAAATATAAAAAATGAGATATTACTCTTGATATGAGGTTTATTTTTATGTGTTAAGAGTACGAATATCAGGAATATTAGTATTAAAGACGGCAAAAATACGAAGTTTGCATGTAAGTATAATTCTTTTTGTGCCGGATAAATTATGAGTAATATAGAAGATAATATTATAAATTCAATTGAGTATAGAAATATTTTTAATTTCCTGTTTTCTATTCCGAAAATTATTGTTTGGAGAAAAGTTGAAATAATAAGAAATACTGAAAAGATTTTTAGAAAAGTTATAAACGAATACCAGATATCAGGGGCAATATCTTTGTTTATAAAAGACGGAACGTAATAGGTATTATAAACTTTTACAGACGGGCTCATTGAAAAACTTTTCAAAAGCTGAGCCTCATTTGCTAAATCAGAATAACTACCGCCTAGAATAAAAAATATTATGAGTTCTATGATAAAAGGAAGCAAAAAATACGAAAAAGATATCAATATCGATTTAATTGATCTTGTTTTTAATGCATAATATATTGGAATAAAAATAAATGCTATGTAGTCAAATTTAAATGCAACTGAAATACCTGCCAATAAAAAACATAGATATAAGTATGAGATTTTTTTATCATCTTTATATAGAACTAAAAATACAAAAGCTGCAATCATAAATGCAAAAGCATATAAAAGTGAAAATGAATATGGGAAATACCAAGAACTGACATTTAGAGGTATTTGAATTCTCAAGGCAAATGCTGACATTATTGCAAATACCGTGATGAAAGCTGTGCTCTCAGAAGCTTTCTTCTTTATAATAAAATACAGTAATGAAAATATTGATAAAGATAAACTTATTGAAATTATATAAAGGATGTTAAGTGTCTGTCCGAAAATTAAATATAAAACAGAATGAATATAGTAAGCAAGTGGGGGATATAGGCAGGTAATATCTCTATATATTTTACCTCCCTCCAAGATGAGTTGAGGAATGATTGCTTCTCTGAAACTATCAAATAATATATCTCCCCATCTTCCCCAAGTTAAAATCGTATATATTATATAGATTAAAAAAAGTATTAAAGGATATTTATTATTTTTAACGAATTCAATAACATTTTTCATACTTAAATTATATATAAATCTAGTGATATGAACAATATTTATATTTTTATTATAAGTTAAAAATATGAACTTAGAATAGATAAAAATAAATCCGGCGGAACAGATTATTATGAGGCTTCTATACAGATGATATATTAAAGATAATGGCAAATTCTATAAAATAATACAACTATCTTCTGTAAATATAATTGAAAACTGGCTCATAAAATATAAAAGAGCAGACAGTTTGAGATTTTTTGACTTTTCGTATAAGCTTGCATGTTAAAATAATTAATTATAGTGTTAGGAGAAAAAGTTGTTTATATTGAATCGTTGACAATAAATCACAGAATTATTAAATGCGTTTTTTGTATAAGTGTAAAATTTCACTTGAGATGACTATTTGTTTCACAGAAAATGGTTATTTATGTATAAGAAAAAATGTTTAATTATTTGTTATAGCAATTTTTTTCTTTCAGTGTACTTGTAGTACTATAAGGAAAATGGTGTTGTAATGATAAATAAAATTAATTCTTTGAATTATAGTAATATAATTCCAATGAGACGCGTATGCTTTGGAAACAGATTACAAAATACCGCCTTTTCAGCAGGAGAAAATAATTCATATCTTGATAAGCTTGATAATTTAAAGCCTGCTGAAGCATTAGAATATTTAACATCTGTAACGTCTGATAAAAATCAGTCAAAAAAATTTATCGAGGAAATTACTTCAAATCCGCGCAATTCAAGAAGTTATGTAAAAAAAATATATAATATACTCGGAGCTGAAAATTTTGATTATTGGTATTTTGGAAAAAACGGTTATATGCAGGCTTTTCATAATTACATAGAAAATTTTTATGATAATGCACAATCAGTTGAAGAGCTTGTGCACTATATGCCAAGCTGGGGAGATTGGAAGTTAGCCGAAAAATCCGAACAATTATGTGGAGAAAGACATTATACAGTCGGAAAACTTCCGTCAGGATTTGGCGATAAAGAAACTTTCAGACATTTGGCAGATATAATTAAAAACAGCTATTGGTCAGAAAACAGAGCTAAAGGTAATATCAACATTAACGGGAAATGTTTTAAAGTTGATTATCCCCAAAATGGCTTGTCCGGTAAAATAGTTGCAATAATTAACGATGATTATATTTTAAAAACATCTTTTGATAGAAAATACAAGGCAGATTCTCCATATTTAAATATGACCGTAGACTATTACTTAGATTCAAACCACTGTAATAATTCTGCAAAATTCTTATATTATGACGATTTAACAGACAGTGTTTTATACAAGAAATCAGAGATTAAACCCCCGAAATATGAAACTCTTGGAAAAAGTTATTTTTATAGTCCCAAAACAATATTTGATAATTTTGCCGATGCAAAAGACTTGGGTATTGTCTTTACTGACAGAGGTACGACAAATTACACAACTGACGGTAAGAATAATATTTCTATTGATTCCGGACATGCAGAATATATGGATATATTAAAACCGGGTTTGACCGGATATCATATAACATTACCATCAAATACAGGTTTTTCACAATTGGCATATTATGGAGTGCTTAACAAATTAAATTAATAACTTATATAGTACGACAAATTTTATATATTTGCATCTTATAAAAATTTTTCTACTATAAAATTTGAACATAAAACACAATAAAATTTTAACTCCGGAAGACTAACAAATTGAATTTTTAAGCTTGCAAAATACCGGAAAGGTGCAAAATTGCTAAAACTTTTTTGTGGACAGAATTAGGACACAATTTCTCACTAATCAGACTTGTTGGTTCAAAAAATGGACTTTGAGGACTGAGCTATGTTACTATTCGTTGGTTACTTCCAACCGCCAAACCCTTTACGGACAGCCGATTTGTGCCCAAATAGTACTATTAACCGTACAGATACATTGTCCTAAAAAAGTACATTTGTTGCTGAACGTATCGTAACTATATCTCCTGCATGTAAATCATATATCTTCTTGCCATATGTTTTTTACCTTGAAATTTCGTTTCAAATTCTTCCCAGCCTTTATGTAACACTTTAAATTGTGAATTTTCAGGATAAATTACCTCATTTACGCCAAATTTGTGTTCACCAATATCATAGGCTTTAAATTTATTTTTATGTTTTGGATAAACAATAAATTCAACATTCATATCGTCATTGCTTTTTCTAAAACGACTTTCTGCATAAACAGAACTTTTTGAATATGATTGATGACATGGCACAGTATATATTTCTCCTTCATTAGGAAAAGTATCAAAAAAGTCATTATAATAATCATTAATTTCTATCCATCTTGAAATCTTTTCCGATTTGAACTCATCCTCATAAGGTTTAAATATATCTTCAAGTGCAGCTGTAAAAACTTTTTCATACTCGTCTTTTCTTAAATTAACCGTTGTTGATTTGCCACCGCCAACGTATTCATGTATAAAATACCATGCATAACTTTCAAAACTTTCGTAGTTATGACGTTTTGCAATTTCAAGTTTTTCGCTTTCACTTAAAGGATTTTGTTTTTGATTTTCATATACAGGACAGTATTGAATATTTGATAATATTTTCTCTTTGTCCTCCTTTAAAATAAGCTCTTGTTGCCTAAAAGCATCAATTATTTCCTTAT
>JAEEGL010299336.1_pt1 | contig 13860 bp, 17 predicted proteins | sample 9134231 | NCBI WGS metagenome assembly JAEEGL01 (sample SAMN16246548, study PRJNA631951) | gut metagenome | biome: gut microbiome; feature: rumen; material: fiber-attached | host: Bos | place: Iran: Karaj | collected 2018-10
AAACCCCCCCCCACCACACTATAAAATTGTGAATTAAATTTTGGTCTGCGATTCAATAGCGCACTATGCAATTGTATGCGATTATGTCGTTCGCTCTTTCCGATTAATCGGAATCTGGCAAATGTGGAGAAGATGTGAAGAGACTAGACATATGGTATAATATATGTTAATAGATAGCGCACTATTTAATCGCGCTACATTCCGATTAATCGGAAAAGGATGGTAAAAATGAATGGATTCAATTTCTATGGTTTAGGTGATTTTGTTAAACATTATGATTTTAAAGATAAACGAAAAAACACTCAATCATATATTGTTTATATGCTTAATAGAGTAATGCAAATGTTTGAGTATGATGGTTTGCCTGATACAATACCTAAAAGAATGATTGAATTGTATACTATGGTTAATGGTCATTCTGTAGTTGTTAAACATAATGATAATTTGTATGTTTGTTTTGGTGGATTTGCTGGTGAACCTGATGAATATTATATGCCAAAACAATATATTATCGCTAATCCATATCTTAAATTGTTTAAGACTTTTACAATAGATGAGGATTGTGTTCTTATAAAGAACGATAGTATGCTTTATGGTCTTATGCCAATGTTCAATCGTTATGCTAGTGCTTTGGTTGAAAATGATATCACTATGAATATGGTTGATATCAATTCTAGAGTAGCTGCGCTTATTGATGCTAGAGACGATGCTACTAAAGTATCTGCTGAGAAGTTTATTAAAGATATAGAAGATGGTAAGAATGGTATAATAGCGTCAAGTGCATTCTTTGATGGTTTGCATTCTCAACCATACAGTGAACATACTTATCAATTGCTGACAGAATTGATAGAGTATCATCAATATATGAAGGCATCATGGTTTAATGAACTTGGATTGAATGCTAATTATAATATGAAGCGGGAAGCTATTACTGCTGATGAATCACAATTAAATGATGATATGCTTTTGCCATTGATAGATGATATGCTAGAATGCAGAAAAATAGCTGTTGATAAAATAAATACAATGTTTGGAACAAACATAAGTGTTTCTTTTGGTTCAACTTGGGAAGATAACATGGAAGAGCTGGAAGCATCACAATCTCTACTTGAAGCCCAAATAGATAATTTGGAAGGCGGTGATAATGATGATACAGATTCAAGTGAAGCAGATGTACCCTCAAATGATGATGGGGAACGGGATAATGAGTGACTTATCGGAATTTAGTGTTCCGTGGCATGGTGTTGACTATGTTGCTCAACTAGATTTAGGTTATTATTGGCATTCTGCACAAAAATTAATATCTCCTGTTGTGTTTGATGTTTCTGGTAATATTAATAACATAATCAATTTTTCCGATTTATCGGAATTGACACAAGAACAAAGAACTTTAATTGCTGGTATGATATTTAATATTTTTAATCGTAAATGGACTAAATTATGGGGTGTATATGAGACTACATATAATCCCATTAATAACTATAGAATGGAAGAAACTGAAAATGTAGATAGAGATATAACTCATACTGCTAGTGATACTGGAACTGTAAATACCTCTAATACTGGAACTGTATCGGATTCTGGTACAAATACTGGTACAGTAAATACAGTAACAGATACAGATACCACAAATACTGGTACGCAGTCTAATAGTGGAAGTAGTGATACTGAAAATGGTATTTTTGGATTTAATAGTAATACTAGTGTTGGAAGTGATACTAGCAATAATACTAATAGTAATACTAGGACTGATAATCTATCTTCAACTGTAGATACTACTGTTACCGAAACTAGAAATTTGGCTGATAGTAATACTAGAACTCTTAATACTACAGATTTGGAAACTAGAAATCTGGCACATAATGAAACGGAATCTAATGATTCTAGTAGAGAACTTACTAGAGAAGGTACTACTGGAATATACACACCACAACAAATGTTAACTAGTGAAATCGAACTTTGGCAATGGAATTTCTATAAGCAAGTTTTTGAAGATATTGATTCAATTCTTTGTTTGGACATTTATTAGTATTTTCCGATTAATCGGAATGGATTGGAGTAACAATGAACGTTGAGCAGATTTATCAAGTAGTAAACACTGTAACTAGTGAAGTTCTCGGACAGTCTGACCTTGTGCAAGAGGATTTGTCTAACATTGTTGACGTTGGCCAAACTGTAGCTAATCTGAGTAGTGCTGCTTTTGAGAATTATACTAGAACTCTCATTGACCATATTGGCCGTGTAGTTTTTGTTAATCGTCCTTATGCTGGTTCTGCTCCTAGTGTTCTAATGGATGCTTGGGAGTATGGTTCTATTCTTGAAAAGATTCAGGCTGAAATGCCTACAGCACAAGCAAATGACAGTTGGCAATTGCAAGATGGTCAGACTTACGTACAAGATACTTTCCGTAAGCCTATAGTTTCCGCTAAATTCTTTAATAATCGTACTACTTTTGAGACTCAAATGAGTTTTGCGGAACGTCAAGTTAAGAGTGCTTTTGATAGCGTTAGTCAACTTAACGCATTCTTTAGCATGTTGGATACTGCTATCTATAATGGACAAACGGTAAAGACTGATGCTCTCATTATGCGTACTATTAATAATGCCATTGCTACTACGATTGCAAACTCTTTTGGTTCTGGTACTGGTGTTGGATATGATGAAGGTACTAGTGTAAAGGCTGTAAATCTTCTTTACATGTACAATCAGGCATATCCTGATGCTAGAATTTCAACTTTGGCTGATGCTATGAGTAATGGTAGGTTCATTCGTTTTGCATCTTATAACATGGCATTGTATGTCGATAGGATGCGTAAGCTATCCACACTCTTTAACATTGGTGGCAAGGCTCGATTCACTCCTAAAGATAGGTTGCATTTCGTTATGCTTAACGATTTTGCTAAAGCTGCTGATGTTTATAATCAGTCTGATACTTTCCATGACCAATTTACTGCTTTGCCTAATGCTGAAACTGTACCCTACTGGCAAGGTAGCGGCCAAAATTATGGTTTGGATTCCATTACTAGTATTAATGTTACTATTGATGGTGAGAATGATGGTACTGATATCGTGGCCAATGGTATCCTTGGTGTTATGTTTGATAGGGATGCGCTAGGTGTTTGTAATCAGGATAGGCGAGTTACTACTCATTACAATGCTAGGGCTGAGTTCTTCAATAATTGGTATAAAGTAGATGCACAATATTTCAATGATTTCAATGAGAATATTGTTGTGTTCTATGCTAAAGACACAACTGTTTAATTAGTTAAAGATGGCACATTCTGATTAATCGGAATGTGCCATCTTTCCGATTAATCGGAATGGAGTTATTATGGATATAGAATTATATGTGTGTGGTGATGAACGTAATAAATTAAATAAGACTCTTACCAATAACATAACTCTAACTGGTGCATTACGTGGTGAGAGTAGCATAATAAATCCTAGTTTTCTAATTGAACATGCTAATCCTAGTCAATATAATTATTGTTTCATTCCTGAATTTAATCGGTATTATTTCATAACTAATATCACTAGTGTTAGAACTAATATCTGGCGCATTGATTGTAATGTAGATGTTCTAATGTCTTTTAAAGTACAGATATTGAATCTTGATATAATTGCTGAGCAAAGTACATCACCCGATGAAGAAAGTTATATGCAAGGTGAAATGTGGCAAACTACAGTTAAAGCTAAAACAGATATTATTAATTTTCCAAATGGTCTACTTGAAAATGGTGAGTATATATTAATAACGTCTGGGGGGATAGCTGCCAATGCCTGATACAGTATATACAGCTAGTGCATTATCCAACTTATCATATGATGATTTAATTAGTTGGATTAATGTTGCTGGTGAGAATCCACAATTAGATGCTTATATCCAAGAAGCTGCTAGATATGGTGTTAGCGAAATGCAAGCTGTTGAGGATTTAGCTGGTACCTATATGAATTTTTATAAAAATGAAGCTGGACAATATACAATTACTTCATTTAATAACACTGCTCAAATGACTAATGTTTCTCCAATAGATTCTAATATGTCTACAGTTGTTAGGAGCAATGTACAAACACCATTAAATCGTGGTGTTGATTCTATTACAAATAAAATTAAAATTACTAAATTTCCTGCTAGTGGTAGTTTTGCACAAAGAGCTGGATATGTTCTAGGTTCGGTTGGTAGTGCTTACGCTGCTGCTAGTACGGGTATCACATTAGGTAAAATAATTTCACCAACACTATATGACATAGCGCCTAATTTTTGGGATGCTTTGGGTGTTAGTGAATCCAGCTTTGACCCTGCTACATGGAGTGGTATTACCAATGGTGATGATTCATGGCAAGCTGGATTATTTAATTTAATTCTTGGTATCGACCCCGATACTGGAAATAGTCAAATGTACATGGATGAAAATGCTTTTGCTTATATGGCTGGTATACTTGCAAGTGCTGGCATGTTTGATACTAGTGATTATGCGTACAATGACGGTAGCGGATATACGTTATCTAACTTGATACCACCGTCATATGCGTATAGTAGTTTTAAATTTAGAAGTGTTGCCGATAGATACGGAGATTATACAAACTACGTATTTACTGGTAATAATTGCGTTTTTTGTATAGCTAGTGAAGGTGCGAGAGGCTTTGCATATTGGATTATATCTACTCAAAATGTTGCTCACTGGACAATATACTCACGAAACACAAATACTTTTTATCCCCCCGAAACACTTAACAAAAATACTAATTTATATAGTGCTGGTACTTTTAATGGTGTGAATTATTATTATCAATATGGTACACAGTCTTATTCTAAAAATCTTATTTGGGAAAATGTGTATGTCACACACTTCAATAACACTAATTCACTATCTGCTGAAGAATGCGCTTGCATTCTTAATGGAACTAGGTCGGCTATGCCCGGTATTAGTGACCAACAAAATGCGACACTACCAACTAATTTCGATACTTGGACTACGCCACAAGCAACACTTGACTCATTAAAACAACAATATCCTGATTTATGGGATAATGCTCTTACATATGATAATGTTCAACCTGACGGTACTAATCCGCAAAAGATTTACGTACCTGTTGCAACACCTACAGCTACAAGTGCATTAGATGATGCCCCTTTAGGTGGTGACGCGACACAAACACAAGCTAATCCACAGATACAGCCAGCAATCGACCCACAAACACTATTGCAACTAATTACAAGTGTTGTAACACAACCTAATCCACAAGTGCAAACTGCTACAGCAACCGAAACACAGCCTATAGTACCAAATCCTGTTGATACTGGAAGCGGAACCACACCCGTACCTGCAATTCCTGACGGTACTGCTAGTGCATTGTGGAGTGTATATCATCCAACACAACAGCAAGTAAATGATTTTGGTGCTTGGCTATGGACAGACAATATCATTACTCAATTTGTGCAAGCCATGAACAATCCTATGGATGGTATCATTACACTACATAAGATTTTTGCTCCACCTGTTGATAGTGGTAATGGAACTATAGTAATCGGTAGGCTTGATTCACAAGTGCCTACAGCACTTGTCACGCAACAATATGTATCTGTTGATTGTGGTTCTGTTTCTGTTCAAGAATACTTTGGTAATGTGTTCGACTATGTAGGAACACAGATATCTATATATCTGCCATTCATAGGAATACAACCATTAAATGTTGATGATGTTATGCGTTCAACACTTAATGTTGTCTATAAAGTAGATTTATTTACTGGCGCATGTCTAGCAACAATACTTGTTAATCGTGATGGCTGCAATCCGATGATGTATCAGTTTACTGGTGTTTGCTCTGTTGAATATCCTCTAACTGGCGGACAACATAGCTCAATAATAAATGGCTTCTTTGGTTTGATGGGTGCTGGCGTCGCTGCTGCCGCTGGCCCAACTGGAATTATTGCCGCGGGTGCAACTGCTATCGGTGTCGCTTCTAGTGTTAATCAGATGGCTAGAACACAAAACGCTCGTAGTGGTGCGTTTGGTGCTAACGCTGGCGCTATGGGAATCAAGAAACCATATCTTATAATCTCACGTCCACAAACTAAAGTTGCTAGGCAAGATACACATTACACTGGATATAGCACTAATTACACTGATAAGGTTAGCTCGTTTACTGGAATTGTAAAAGCTAGGCAAGTACATGTTCACGGAATAAATGCTACTGATAACGAACTATCTCAAATTGAAACGTTACTTAAGGATGGGATTATCATATAGTTAATTCCGATTAATCGGAATGGATTGGAGTCATATGGAAATTCAAGAGATTGTAACAGCTATTGGTAGTGTAGGTTTTCCTATTGTCGCTTGTATTGGTCTTTTCTATCTTTATGATAAGACTATTAAAGATATCGTTAATGCTTTGGACAATGTCAATCAAACTCTTAATAATGTCAATGCTACTCTTAATAAAATTACAAATAAATTGGAGTTGATGTAGATGTCTAAATTGGATGAAATTGTAAATCTTGCCTACTCACAACTTGGACAACCTTATAGCTCTATGGGTGACATGTTTGCGGGTGATGATGGCTGGGGCTGTGCAATGCTTTGTGCTGCCTGTTATAATTCTGTTTTGGGAACTAACTTCTATGGTAGCTGTTATAATTTTGCTGGTGATATTTGCAATGGTGAGCCTAATCAGGGCTATCAGTTTAATCAAACTGATTCACCTGTTGCTGGTGATATCGTTCTCTATTATCAAAATTACGACATTGATAATAATTACAATTGCGGACATGCTGCAATATATGTTGGTGATGGTAACGTAATCGGTGCTTGGGGCCAAAAACGTATAGGTGAAATCGGTAACTGGGGCGAGGTAAGCGAAACATCTATAGATTATCAATCTATAGGTGGAACACATATCTTCATTCATTGTATTCTGTGTGATGGTGGTGATAACGATAGACAATATATTGTTAATTGCGATTGTCTTAATGTTCGTGATGATGCTAGTATTCATAGTAACATTGTGTCGCACTACGAACGTGGAGATACCGTCATACTTGAAGATTGGCGTACTGTTAATGATGGTTATGTTTGGGGTAGGTATGTTGGTGCTAATTCGGGACAACTGCGTTACATTGCAATCGGTCCTGATACTGGCAATAACGACCCTGACGATTTTCTTGTTAAACTATGATTCCGATTAATCGGAATCGTTAAAATGAAATAGGGCATTCCGATTAATCGGAATGCCCTATTTTTATTCGACAACTTGCATACCATTAACAAATTTCTTACCACAATTCGGACAACATCTTGGAACACAATAATAAAAATCCTCTGGTTCAAAATGTAGCATATCGCTAAAGATATCGTAACATTCACTACATTTAAACCAAATAATATGTCTCTTTTCTATGGTTTCTCCTACCCTCATTGCATATGGTTTAATTTTCATATCTTTCATTTCTTGCACCATAATAGATAATTCCTCACAATCTCGCCTACCTCGTTATCCTGATAGAAAATCTTATCGGTTGCATAGAACTCAACAATCTTTCGTTCTATTGGTAAATGTGGATTGGTAAGTTTTCTTCTGTAATTTGGTCTAGCATCATATCTTGTAGTGAATACCAAATCAGTATCGGGATTCTTTAATGGTGTTGTCTTACGATGAATAAACGTAAAACAAACATCATCAACTTGAACTACTTCACATTGTAACAATTCTTTATCGAACTCTATAAAGTAAGTAAACAGTATGTTCTTTGGTTTATACCTATACGGACAATGAGGATATAAGTCAATTTCCCATACACCATTTGTAATCATTTCCAACTTTTGATTATCAAATGCAAAGTAGAAATCTGACTTTTTACCCTTTTCATATGGTTTGCAATACTCTACTGCTACCTTAAGAATCTTTCCGCTTTTATGCTTAAGTTGATAAACATCTATCTCTCCTTGCTTCATATCCTTTATATGTCGTAATCCCATTTCATCAAAATATGGGCAATACTTGTTAACAGTGTTACCCAACATGAATATGGTTACATCATCACGCGAACGGATGATTGTGCTTAACGTATTCATAAATAGTACGAACTCGTCTCTTAGATAAGCCATACGTGTTATGAACTCGTCAAATGCTATATTTTTAACATTTGGGTAGCCTGTTCCTTTTTCATGTTCCATTTGAGATAGTGCAAAACCATACATGAATGGTTGTGTATCTGTTATTCTTTCGACGTTACCTTTTTTATCTTCTTCATATCTACAGAGGTACCATCTACTAGCATAATAGTAAACACTAGTCCATTCACCTGCTGTTGCCAATTCAATCTCACCATTATCAATTAATGGTTCAAACAAACCCGCACCACGTTTACCGATGAAATCCTCTTGCATTCTTCGCAATAATGCTGCCTGATAACCATTCTCCGCATAATCATTAATGAACTTTTTTAGTACAGAATAAGTTTTACCATTAGAACGTTCACCAATGATTATATTATAGTGTGCCTTTTCCTTTAGAATAGGTTCTAGAGAATAGTATTCTTGCTGTTCCTTTTTCCTTTTCCTACTCATACAATCACTTCCCTAATTCCCATTAGATAGTTGGCATATTGTGCGCCTATGGATAACGTATAATCCGCATCTTCCATATATAAACTAGACAATTCTTCAAACTCTGTAGTATGCCCCTGATAATCTGTAACTGTTCCGCTAATAGGTTCATCAATATAGGTATGTAACATCTTTCCCGTCCAACCTTTAGGAATATACATATCTTCATTGAACTTATCGAATACGTTACCTTTTCTAGTATCTACAAATTGTAGATACTTTAATCCCATTTTCTTACCTAATCCTGCTACCGTCATTTGCATTCTCTTTTTAGAATCAAGCCACAAATAACGTTTAGCTCCTAATGTTTTGAATTTAACATAATGTCCTTCATAATCCCAAACTCCTATTGGTTTTTCTACACCTTCAACTGTTTTTGGTCGAGTCCGATTAATCGGAAAGCCATGATGTTTCATGGCTTTGGCAATCTTTTTGTTTATCATTCTGTTATAGCTATTGATGTAATCAATATGTTCGTCACCATGTAGCATTTTCAATGAATCAGTATCAGAGTACACATAATCATTTTTTATAGAAACGATTCCCGACCACAAATTAGCTCTTGCATATGCTGTTACCCATACGCCCCAAGGATAGAACATGAATCTAGAACGTGACTTGTTATATTTCTTTATAGCTTCTTCCAAATCAGGTTGTTCGCTAATCCATTCATGATTTTCATAGTATATTTCGTCTCTAACAATATCAGTAACAGTCATGCCATATAGACTATTTAGATTAGCTTTTGCCTGCATGTATTCAACTTCTTTTCCTTCAACATCTTTTAGTTGTGTCTTATCCTCATACAATGTTAGTATCGCGTTAACGAACTCTTTTGGTAGATAACCTTTTTTGTACCTTCTAAAATTTTTGATAATCAAATTGTCCCATCTATACATTCTTTTGATTATCATAAAATCCTGCTCTGTAATTGTTGTTGTTAACGTCTCTGCTTCTACTACTCTACCATTATTTAGAACTTCCCCTTTTATATTTCTACAATGAGAACGTGATATATAATCTTCGAATAGCTCTTTAGATTGTATGTTCTCAAAAGTAGCATCGAACAAACAACAATACAATTTAAGATTTTCTTCTAATTCCTCTAAAGAATGTAACTCAATCAATTCGCTTCTACTCATAGGAAACTGTTCGGCTAACATGACAGCTGGATATGAACTAGTAAAATCATAAGAATCAACATTTGATACTGTTACACCTGAATGTATTGCATTTGCATGAGTGAATCCCCCTTGGAATGCTCTTCTCAACTGTAGATATTCATTAGGTTCTAGCTGTAAAGCATGTATGTAAGTTCTATAACGTTCATTTCTATGTTTGGATGTTCCCAAACATTGACGTTTACAATAACGTCTAACATACCCTGTTTTAGTTAATGGTATGTTGTTTATACCGTTCTCTTGCTCTATACATTCTTGAATGTATGCCATTACTACTAGAACATCATGAATACAGTATGCCAATTCTTCTTTAGTTAATTCTGTGTCTTTTGTTCGTAATTTAGAATAATCCAAATCACCATTTAGTTTTTCAACCTTATATTTCTGTAAATTCTTTCCAACTGTTGATAAATTATAACCTGATAACTGATATGTACAACGAAATTCAATACCTGTTTTTGTTCTACAATAATTCACTTTTCTAGTATCTAATGCAAAAATCTTATCCCATTCAAGCATGTCTTTCAAAAATTGAAATTCATAAGATAGATTGTGAACATATATAGGTAAATATACATTCACACCTAAACCTAAATATTTAGACAAACGTTCTAAACACCATATAAAATCTTTCCATTCACGACCTATTATGCAATATCCGTTAATTCCTAACATCCATATGTACATAAAAGCGCATTTTTCATCATTTATTATCGTAGATGTTGTTTCAATATCAAACGCACAAGGAATGCTGTAGAACCATTCTCTTTTATAAGTACCTTTTGGATTTACACAATAAAAAGCCTTATACATTATCCACCATAAATCTGCTTTTGTATAAGGTTTTTCATGCAATTCCATAATGACCCTTTCCGATTAATCGGAACCACCTGCGAAAAATTGTGATGTTGAAATATCTTCATCATCGTTTTCATTCAAAATTTGTTGTCTCTTATAATCATCGTTCACAGCTTCTTTTAGAATTGTATATGCTTTTTCAAAATCTATCTCGTTATCTTTAACCATTTTACTAGCTACAGCATATGCTAATTCTCTTGTTTGGTCTGAATCATATTGTGATGGTCTCCAATCACCATTTTCAATCAGTTTATTATACAAATCCCAACTTTTACGCCACGCTCTTAACTCTTCCCATTCATCTGCAAATTTGTAACTATAATCGCCGATTGTTTGACGATGCTTACTCATTTTTCTGTACTCTTTACGTTCTTTAGCAGAGAAATCAGATAATCTAGACTTAAAGTCTTTCATTGCTTTTTTCATGCCTGTTAATGAAGATTGTGGAGAAAGTAAAAAATTTCTTACTCGTCTAAATTCTCTATATAATTCCTGTTCATTCTTTCCTCTAACGGAAAATCTTTTAACTCCTGCTGTTGTATCTTCTCCTGTTGCGTCTCCAAAAGGTACTCTTCTAAATGCCATACGCCTTAATCGAGTATTAGCAACTTTTCCCATAGTTTTTATTGCTTTTTTCAATTCATTAATGTCTAGACTATTAGGATTATCTATATTCAACCAATCTCGATAACTTGCCATGTTTTCACCCCATTCCGATTAATCGGAATCATTGATGTAACCTTGCCACCCGTTCCATTTTTCGTAAGGAATCCAATCAAAAATCCCTCTTTTTATGTAATATAGAAAAACTAAAGAATTTGGCAAAACTCCACGTTCAAATTTCGATACTAATTCTCTAGACACACAACAATCTCTAGCAACCTGTTCTTGAGTTATATTCAACTCGTATTTGCGATAATTGGCACACATTGCACCAATGTACTCGTTACTAATTCCTCTCATGTTCATAATATTCTCTCCTATATCCTACATACATAGCCACAGAAAACGGAATGCCTAAAATGTCACCCATGATAAAGATAGTTGAATCATTAAATATAAAACCATATACCAAACAAAATATTGTGCTCAACATTACAAACATAGTAGCCAAATAAAGTTTAATCATTTTACATCCTTTACAAAAATGGGGGCGTTCGAGTGAACGCCCCCATCATTCCGATTAATCGGAATTAGCCAATAACTTCAATAGCGGTAAAATTCCTACCCGTCTTGGTCTTAGATGGGAACATCTTAATCTTTACCCCACCCGCGGCTGCAAGTGCATTGCTAGTCGTTTCAATGTCACCGTCAAAATTGGCGACCCACAAGCTAACGATATCCATAAGAGCCTTACCACCATAAATGAACTTGGTGGTATCCTCTTTAAACGCAATGACGGGATAGGTGCTAGGATTCCCGTTAGCGTCGGGAGTAGTGATAAGGTCGAATGCTGTTATAGTAATTCCATCTGGAAACTTTTTAATAACATCCTCAGTTGAGATTTTCTCACGATTTTCCATGATAGCGGAAAGTGTAGTAGCACGTTTGGCCAGTTGAGCGAACATATTAGGCATTTTAAAATCCATTCTACTTTTTTCCGATTAATCGGAATTTATCTTACTGCAAAATTAAAATCGAGCTCAAAATTAATTAAACCATGTTTTTCACCTATCCTTATTATAGTACATTCCGATTAATCGGAATCCAATACAATTTCGTACTAGTACCATCTGGTACTACGTACCATTATACCATATGGTATAGCAGTTTGTCAATAGCTTCACAAAATCTCCACAATTAGTTTTGAAAAAAAAAAAACCTACCCGAATGGGTAGGTTTTCTTTATTATGCTCTAATTATATAATCTGTTACTGTATTATAAGTAATAAACTTAAATGAAGTGAATGTATTTACTAAACTTTGGGCAAATTCCTTTGCTTCACTTTGTACATCTGTAATAAATACTCTACCATCATCGTACACTATAACAAAAACGTTAATATCATGTTCCATTTTCAATCCTTTTTTCCGATTAATCGGAATCGGGATGTTCCCCCGATTCCGATTAATTTTACTTGCCTACATGTGGAATGTTACGCCTTGATGGAGCATCTCAACAACACCATTAACAAAGTTGGTATCATAGTTAGCCTCTTTGCCATCAATAATGACGTGAATCTTACCGTCGGCTGTTTGCCAAAATTCCAACGAACCGATTTTAGTACCTTGGATAATTGGCCTATCCTCAACTTTGGAGTCTTCAACTTTGGAATCCTCAACCTTGGCTTTTGCATCCGCCTTGGCTTTACGTGCCTTGGCCTTTTCTGCTATGGCCTTAGCATCGGGACGCTCAGTCTTAACTACCTCTTTAATATCGGCTACAGTCATATTAGGCGAAATCTTGCCATCGGCAACCAATTCTTTGCAAGCATCAAGAGTTTCACTAGGCGTAAGTTTATTCTTGCCAGCACCGCCCATTGGCAAAAGAGCCATGAGTTGAGTGTTCGACCATTTACCACCCTTTTCGGGTAGAAGAGATTTACCCGAATTGTCGAGGAATGTTGCACCAACTTGAACCATAGAATAAACTTGGCTCTTCTTGATTCCGAGACGTTCTTGCGCGAACGTGACAATAGAATCATCAAATTCGGCAAGAATGCCATCCTCACGCCGCGCCGCTATTGTTGCCATGATAGCGCTCATATGCAAAAGGTTAGCACGGATGTTCATAGCATCCTGAGCCAGCATATTAGCAAACGAACGCAACTCATCGTTCTTAATAGCGGTCTTGTTAAACTTGGCGGAACGATTCTCAAGAGTAATGCACATGATTGTTTCCTAACTACTAAAAAGAATTTTTGTTGGCCGTACCCCAAACTAACCTAAAAGAGTAGGAATCGTTTACATTACGTGTTGGTGTTTTGGGATTCCGATTAATCGGAAAATGTTCCAAATCGTTAAACCAACCAATGCCTATGTCTATGGCTAGGCATAGTAGGGGCAAAAGATATACAATTTTCAATGTACCGTCGGGAATCCGTGCACCCCCGACAACACATATATTACCACGACCGACGTTTGGTATTGCGTACATTTGTTCTCTTCACATCTTCTCCACATTTGCCAGATTCCGATTAATCGGAAAGAGCGAACGACATAATCGCATACAATTGCATAGTGCGCTATTGAATCGCAGACCAAAATTTAAT
>JAEEGL012353915.1_pt1 | contig 13860 bp, 10 predicted proteins | sample 9134231 | NCBI WGS metagenome assembly JAEEGL01 (sample SAMN16246548, study PRJNA631951) | gut metagenome | biome: gut microbiome; feature: rumen; material: fiber-attached | host: Bos | place: Iran: Karaj | collected 2018-10
ATGTCTTGATAAAACTTGGCCATATGCGTATGATTCGCGACAAAGATACGGCTAATTTTTAAAATAGCCGTAGTTTTTTGATTATTTTTTTAATGAATCAAGGATGAAAATGACCTTCGGATACGAAGATACTCGGAAAAGGTGACCAAAAGTGACCAAATTTGGTGTATAAAAGACAATAGACTTTGTAAAATGCTTTATAATCAGCAGCTTACAAAGTCTTTTTGTGCCTCGGGCGGGACTCGAACCCGCACGGACATTACTGCCCAAGGGATTTTCTTGCCACTATGGCTTTCGCCACCAGTCTCTGTTTGTGGTCCGGACTATTCCTTCACCATGGATCTGAGATCTTTAGGTGTGTCGTGTCTAGTCTCTGCACCTTCCTCCCGTAGGAGGCTTGGCTCAAGATTACCATCGGCATGACCCGTTAAGGTTTCCTTGAATTTACGACATTCTACATCGTTCTTTTCAGAACGCGCACTCATTCGTGCTCTTCCTCGATAATTACTTGTAAGTGCATGGCAATTGGGGCAAAGTAATTGGAGATTCTCAAGTCGATTATCTGAATTTAATCCATTTATATGATGAATCTCCAATGGAATTGGCTTATCCTGCCATGTATCAAGACCACATTTTTCACATCGGCATATCCCTGTAGTTCTTTTATAATGCTCGCGAAGCCTCCACGAACATTTATATGAAGAATTCTCTATAAAGATATCTTGATCTGAAAAACCACTCTTGGGTTTGAAAGCAAGGCCAACATTCCAGCCTTGACCTGTAAAATGGGAACTATCCATTCCGTTATCGATTATTAATCGCTTAATAGTTCGATAGTTTCCACCAATAGGTTTAAGCCCTAATTGTCGCAAAACACCGGCAACGGATTTGTTATCTGCAACCGCTTGTTTTACATCATCAATCGTGTAGCCTACTCTGCTCATATTGCAAAGTAAAGCTTTACTCTCACGTTTTACAAATAATTATGTCAAAGAACTAGCATAAGTCCCTCGTGTCTACCATTCCACCACCAAGGCGTCTGTGGGGACAAAGGTAGTAAAAAAAAAGTGACTGGCGGGATGGCCAGTCACCTTTTATATATATACTTGGTAAATGATTACTGGATGTATCTGAGCATCTGCATATTCTGAGTTGCCTCAGGAAGACCGTAAGCTCTCTGGAGGTTAGAAGCAGCTGCGTTCCTGTCGCCGAGGAGCATATAGCAAGCACCGAGGTTGTTGAATACTTCCTTGCTGTCGCCGGCTTTCTGCAGGTAGCTGATAGCCTGCCTGTACTGACCGTCTGCAACTGCAGCCTTGGCTGCGAGGTTGTTCAGAGCTGCGCTTTCAGGATAGTACTTGAGACCCTTCTCGATAACAGCCTTGTCAATCTTGTCGTTTGCAGTTGCAAGAGCTACATATTCAGACTCCTGAACCTGCTCAGGGAACTGGTTGTAGATTGAACGGACTGCAGCCTCATCGTAGTTGACGAGTTTGTAAGAAACGTTGCAGTCAGCGAAACGTGAACGAGGATATACAGTATTGAAGATGTCTTTGTAAGCGCTCAGCTGTTTGAGAGCGGCTTCGCGTGCATCAAGGTTAGAGAATGACTTCTCAGCCCATTTCTTGAGAGCGGCATCGTTGCTTGCAGCAACATATTCCTCAACGCCTTCCCAGTACTCACCCTTACCTGCTACATTGTATACAGACTCAGGGAAGCTGTACCTTGAAGAAATGATCTCTTTCATAGTAGCGGCACGGCGCTCAGAAAGTTTCTGGTTGTAAGCAACAGTAGCTTCAGGAGAAGCCCAACCGTTGATGGTGATATCGGTAACTTCGAAGTTCGGAGAGTCGAGAGTTCTGAGGAGTGACAGAGCCTGTGAGTTCTCGAGATAGTCGTCAACTTCTTTGGTAACGTTTACAGGATAGTAAAGTTTGGTTGCAAGACGTTTAACGGGGCCGTCGCCAGCAGCAGCCACATCAGCCCAAGCGGGAACGAGGTCCTTGACATCGAGTTTGGCAACGTTCTTCGGGCCTGCGAGACGCACGAGGCATTCCTCGCTCTTGTATTCCTGGGTAGTGATGGTCATCACAGTCCTCGGAGAAGTCCAGTCTTTAGCCTTCAGAGTGTAGTTTGATTTGATTACGAGGGGCTCGTCAGCCTTGGCGTTGAACCAGCGTACGTTGTTGGTAACATCGTCGCACCTAGCCTCGAGCCAGGGAGTGCGGGCATTGCCGTTGGCGGGGCTGATTACGAGGCACTCGATGAGCTGCTTGTATTCACCCTCGGCAAGAGCAGTTGTCAGGACAACGGCTTTGTTGCCTCTGAGACCGATGATGTTCTGGATGTCAGGGTCGATGGTAACGGTGTAAGCCACATCGATCTGGTCTCCGTTAAGTTCTGCCTTGGTTACGTCGATTGTGCCAACATTGCTGTAGATCTTGGTCTGAGCATTGGCAGCCACGCCGATAAACATCAGCGAAGCGATAAGAAATCCTTTGAACAAAGTTTTCATAGAGTAAATATTTGATTATAACATTCGTCAGTTGGCGTATAGTAACGTCCAAAGGTATGAAAAATTTATTTATAAATAAAAAAACTATTTCAAAATCACTATCTTTACGGCAGAAAAACCACACTGAAATGCACGAAATACAAAAAATCGGCGTTCTCACATCCGGCGGTGACTCGCCCGGAATGAATGCAGCCATCAGGGCTGTCGTCCGTACAGCCATTTTTTATAAAATTGAAGTAGTAGGTATCCAGGAGGGTTACAAAGGCATCCTCAAGAAGAAGTTTGTGCCGATGCAGTCCCAGTCTGTATCCAAGATCATCAACCGCGGAGGCACCATCCTTCAGACCTCCCGCTGCCCCGAGTTCAAGGATAAGGAAGTGCGCAAGACTGCGTATGAAAATCTTGTCAACGCAGGTATCGACGCCCTCGTAGTCATCGGCGGCGACGGTTCGTTCCGCGGAGCGATGGCACTCGGCGGTGATTTCGACATTCCCATCGTAGGAATTCCGGCCACCATAGACAATGATATATATGGTACCGACTACACCATCGGCTTCGACACTGCCATCAACACAGCAATGGAAGCCATCGACAAGATCCGTGACACCGCTCAGAGCCACAACCTAGTGTTCTTCGTCGAAGTTATGGGCCGCGACGCGGGCTTCATCGGGCTCAACACCGGTATCGCCACCGGCGCCGAGGTGACTCTGGTGCCTGAAATTATGACCGACATCGACAGCCTCTGCAAATATCTCGTGGTCGAGCGCCGCAAGAACAAGACTTCCGGCATCATCATCGTTTCCGAAGGAGGCAAGATGGGAAGCGCCGAAGAAGTCGCCGCCCAGGTTAAGCAGCACATTCCTGACTACAGCACCCGCGTGACTACTCTCGGACACATCCAGCGCGGAGGCAGCCCCACCTGCAGCGACCGCGTGCTTGCAAGTATGCTCGGATACGAAGCTGTCGGAGCGCTGCTCGACAACCGCAAGGGCGTAATGGTGGGAATCCACAAAGGAGAAGTGACTTTCACCCCCTTCGAGGAGGCGTGCAGCCGCCACAACCAGGTCAACCGCGACCTCTATGAGGTCACCAAGATCCTGAGCGTCTGATTACAGGCCTGCTTTGAACAAGAATTGGAACGTATGGCTTCCCGGCATTTCCGGGGAGCCATTGTTGTATGCGTAGCGGACGCCGGCGGACAGTCCCACGCCGATGTGCAGCAGATTGATGTCGAGCATCAGGTCGGTGCCAACGCTGTAGAACTCTTTCCTGCCGCCGCTGTATTGCCAGCTGGCTGCATAGTCGAAAAACGGTATGGCCTGGAGCCTGCGGAGATACAGCATCCCGCCGAGGCAGCTGAAGTCGCCGAGATTGACGGGCAGTGCATAATCCAGCCCGCCCTTGACGTAATTGCGGCTGTTGAACTGCGCTGCATCCACTTTCACGAAACCTCTGGGCAGCTCGATGAGGCTTTCGGTGGGGAATACAGCCTCGCCCCTCTTCCAATCCTGATTGACAAGATCCAGCGACACTGATATGCCGTGCGTGGCCGCGAAGCCGGGAAGGTATGCGGACAGCGACAGCGCGGTCTGGGAAGTAGAGAGTCTGGCAGCATCTCCGAAGGCAGCCGGGGCTATGTGGCTGACAGAGGCGCCGACGCCCCAGCGGGGGTAGATGGCCGCATAGGCGACATCCGTCTCCAATGCACCGGCTAAGCCGAACTGGAAGTAGTTGGCGGTGCCGCTGCGGCGGCCGATGTAGTCGATCGCACGGTTGTTGTTGATATGCAGGCTCAGCGCCGGAAGCACTGTTGCATTCATCCCGAGCATACTGTATTCGAAAGGCTGATAGATGTTGAGGGCGATGTCGAAAAAGGGCTTGCTGCTGTCTGTGAAACGGAAATCATTGACAACCTTGCCGTCCTTGTCGAGGTGGTGCGCATACTCCATCCGCTCGGAAGTATTTACTTCAGCGGCCAGCGACACTCTCGGCATCACGCCGCGGAACTCTATGGCGGCGTGGCCTGCGTGCATCCATTTAGCTGAGTTGTGACTCTTTCCGTATGAGTAACCGGCTTTGGCCGACACTGTGCCGAGCTTGTTCTGCGACATTGCCATCACACCGAGTGAGGCTTTGGTCTTTCTGCTGGGGCTGGTGGCTTTCATATCCAGATAGAATGGTGCCCAGCTGTGCACATTGAACATATTGCCGGCTTTCCTGTAAGGCCTTGAAGGATATCTGGCGGCATCCTGATAGCCGGCCAGCATTTCTTCGTCAGGCTTGGGATAAGCGTTCCCGGAGAGCTGGGTGCCTTTATCCGCCAGTTGGAAACTGTATGGCGACGACATATCGACAGGCGTCATCTCAAAGTCGGCAGCCGATGTCTTGACTATCGAATAACCGAATTTGCCATATCTGCTGTATATCAGCCCTCCGTCCCTGTAGAGCTGGGCCTCCGCAGTGCCGTAAGGCGAATTGATGAGCCTCAGGACATCGCCGCGCGTCGTATCATAGGCATAGACGTTCGTCACTCCGTCGACGTCGCTGGTGAAAAGGATCACGTCCGTGTCGCGCCCGTTCAGCCTGATATTGGCTTCAGCCAGATCGAAGATGTTCTGCCACTGCGGCGCGATGCAGGTCTTCCATCCGTCGTCGCCGATGCTGTAAAGGCCGAGGCCGTCACCGGTGACGATCAGGCAGTAGAGGACATCTCCCAGCCAGGTCATAGTCTTGATGGAGCCGTTCCCGGGAGTTTTGATGCTGAGATCCTTGTCGCCGGCTGCAGACAATATGGTAAGGTATGTGTCACCTTCGGCTGTATTCTCGCCGACGGCTATCACGTCGCTTCCCGGCTTGGGAGCGGAATGGAAGTAGCGGGTGTTCCTGGTTAGCCTTTCCACCTTGCCGCTCGCAATGTCATAACTGAACAGCTCCGAGAAGTCCTCGAGCTCCCACGGGCCTTTGTGGACAGTTTCCGTCCAATACAGTTTGCCGTCCCGTTCCGATAATTCCGAAGAGTTCTGGCTGAAGAACATCAGGAACTGCTCGGTACCTTCGACAAGATCGATTCTGACAAGCTGGCGGGCCTCCTTGAAGCTGTCCTTGAGAGCATAGATTGCGTTCTCGCTTTCAATGTAAACGAAATTCGCATATTCGGTGTAATTCTCGGCCGGCCAGAGTGCGGATACCGGTGTGTAAGGCTCCCGGGCGTCGTAATCTCTCTGGAATAAGGCGGCTATCGAATCTCGGTATTCTTTGAAAGCGCGGTTCTTGAGCGCACCCGTAGGCTCATCGCGCTTTCCTGTGAGCAAAGATTTGATGGGATGCTCGGTTACATTGTCGGCCCAGTCGCGGCCGAAGGCATAATAGTCGTTCTGGTAGCGGAAATTGGACTCGAGGATGTATCCGAACGCATCGGCGTCGGGAGTATAGTATTCGTAGGAGCCCAGTTTCCAACGGTTGTAATCGCGCAGGTCGCCGCTGGTCAAGGAGGCGCGGTATCCTCTCAGCATATCTGAGTTACGGCCGATTCCGGCGTGAGAAAGGTCGGTCACTGTCGTGGCCGCGTCTCCCAGCCAGAAATACTTGTTGTACCACAGAGCGTCGCCAACCACGCGCATATTGTCGCCGATGACATACCAGGCGATATGGAAAGGGCCTCTGTCCAGCAGGTACGCGTGCCCAAGGTGGCGGCTGCCGGAGATTGCTGTCGTGTATTCCCAGGGTTCTGACATAAAGTCGTACATATCCGGGGATGTATACATATCCAGCCTCAGGGGGCTGTTGCTGCGTTTGGTGACGTCTGCAGAAAAAGTGTAAGGATGCAGGACCACGGACGTGCGGGCCGGATTGACTTGCAGCGGCTTCACGATTGCGTCGTTGCGGACTGCCTCCATATTTGCCGCATAGACTCTGGCCAGAGAGTCGATGCCTGCCGGATAAATGAACTGATAGTGCTCTGTATCAAGGCTTCTCCACTTGGTCATAGGATCGCTGCCGGCACTGTAATAAATCTGCATCTGTGCATTTAGCGTCAAGCTTGCGACTGCTGTCAGGCACAATAATATGAAGGCTGCTTTTCTCATCAATGAATTGTTTCGGCAAATTTATCACCTTTTTTGTTTGCACAAATGAAAAATATCCATATCTTTGCCATCCCATTCGGGTTACGCGGAAATAGCTCAGTTGGTAGAGCACGACCTTGCCAAGGTCGGGGTCGCGAGTTCGAGTCTCGTTTTCCGCTCAAAAAGGCCAGCAACAGCTGGCCTTTTTTCGCGGAAAACCACCCTTCGGGTGTTCCGCTGCCTTTTTTACTGGGGCTCTGCCCCAAACCCCGCCGCTCCAGCCTCCTATCGCACAAGCTCTCCCGCACGGCTTACGCTAGCGGCTGACGCCGCCTTGACAGTTCTGGCTTTTTTTGAGCGGAAAGTTCCGCTTCCCAAGACGTAATTCCGGCATTGCAGTGTTTCTATTGTAAAGAACGTATTATGAGAAGAGCGATTTGTATCATTGCAGCAGTTGCAGTCAGCGGGCTGATGCTCACCTCCTGCGAAAAGATGGGAAAGCCCGGCGACGTCAGCGAAGCTATCATCAATCTGGTTGAGGTCCTCCAGCCCAATTCCGTGGACGAATACCTGTATAACTCCGAAAAAGTCTATCACTTCGACACCTGGAGCGGCCCCGATGACATGACATATCTGTATTCCCAGGAAGGCGTTATGATGGCTGCCTTCGGCGGCTTCACCGGAAAAGGCGACGGCCGCTGCATAGACTTCTTCGAGACCGCCCAAAAGCTCCGCACCATCTACTCGGACGGCCATTGGCTCCGCCACGACCGGAAAGTTTCCGCCCGTTCTTTCTGACCGCGGAGGCAAAACCGCCCAAATCGCCCGAAATCGCTCCACGACCGGCACATTTCACGCAATTCTTTCCGTTCGTGGTGGCAAATCCGCATGAAAACGCAGAAAGCGCGGAAAGAAAAAGGCCGGAGAGCAATTCTCCGGCCTTTTCGCGCTACTTGAAGAGTCCTGGCGCCATAACTTCGAGGTCGGCGCGCCAGGTCGGCCAGCTGTGGCCCGCCTGCGCATTCTCTTGATAAATATATTTCAGGCCGAGCTCATCCATCACCTTGCGGGTGTTGATGCAGTTGTTGTAAGCAATGTCCGAAGGACCGCCCTGAGTGAAGTAGAACTGGCGGTACTCCTTGTTGATCTGGGCAATCTTGCCTGCGATGCCGAGACGCTCAGCCTCTTTCTTCGGATCGACGCCCGGCTTCAGGCTTGAAGACAGCACCCAGGCGTAGCTGAACATTTCAGGATGGGTGAAGACAGCCTCCATCGTCTCCATTCCGCCCATCGAAAGGCCGGCTATAGCGCGGCTCTTCTGGTTGGCGAGAACACGGTAGTTCTGCTCCACGAAAGGAATGATAGAGCTGAAGAGGTCCTCTGCGAAATGCGGAACCTCGTCCGGCACGTTGATGGTGCCGTTCGGCATCACCACCACCATCGGAACCATCTTGCCCTCGGCCAGCAGATTGTCGAGAATCCAGCCGGCGGCACCGACTGTAGGCCACGCGGCGTCATTGTCTCCACCGCCGTGGATGAGATAGAGGACAGGCAACTTCTGCTTCGAGTTCTCATATCCGGCAGGAGTCCACACGTGCATACGGCGCATCTCCTTCAGATTTTTTGAATAGTACCAGCGCTGGGCGACAGCTCCGTGAGGCACATCCTTGATATATCCTTCACCGACGGTCAGGATTGCAGAAGTCTCCCCGGCCAGGGCGCTTTTAGGGTCCTGCACCTTGACTCCGTCGACGATGAAGTGGTAGCGGAACAGCCCGGCGTCCAGTTTGTCAGAGGCGCCCTGCCATACGCCGTTCGGGGCTTCTTTGAAAACGACATTGTGTCCGTAGCCAAGGTCGCCGCCGAGTGAAACGGTGCGGGCTTTCGGAGCATAGATCTGGAAAAGAACCTTCCCGTCCGGCTGTACGATGACAGAACGGAGGGTGTCGTTGGGAGTCCTCGGGCCCCTCTGTGCAGACAGGGACAGGGACACCACGGCCAAAGTGGCGATCAATATAATTTTCTTCATAGTATGTTATTATTGTGTGTTGTCTGCTTTAAGCCAGAAAGGCACGAGGGGCAGCCCCTCGATGCTGTGGATGTTGCCGGGCATAAAGTCGGCCCAGCCGTAGCGGACCTCGCTGATTTCCTTCAGCTCGTCGTTGGTCGGGATGATCATACTGCCTCTGAAGTACATCACGCGGTCTACCTTGTGCCATACTCCGTCAGGGCCGCAGGCCTCGAGACCTTCGATTTCCTGGGTGCGGTCGATGCCGTGAGGGCAGTTTACAATCTCGATGCGGGTCATCGGGGCGGGAGCCGGAGCTGAGGGGTTGCGGCTGCCCGGGCCGAAGCCGAAGCCCTGCATCTTGCCGAGCGATACAGCCTCGGGAGAGTCACAGGCGATACGGGTGAAGCCGTAGTCGCGGTTCAGCGCCAGGTAGGCGAGACGGTTGCCGACAGACTCCTTGTCGCAGGGGTGGATATTGGCGGCCTCATATGGAGCGACGAGGTCGTTGGTGCAGATGATGCCGCAGTTGGGCACAAGTTTGGCCACATCGTGCTGAGCCTTGCGCAGTGCAGCGCCGGTGCCGTTGTGGTTGCTGTACGGAGTGATTTCCACCATATAGAAAGGCATCTTGTTGCCGACGTCCTTCCAGTCTTCACGCCACTGGCGCACGAGCTCGACCATCCTCGGGACGAACTCATCCTCGTGGCCTACGTTGGAGCATCCCTGGTACCAGATGAATCCGCGGGCGGTGTAGCCCTGCAGGGGAACCTGCATACCGTTGTACATCTCATAGGGACGGAGCATATCCATCCTCTGCTTCACGGCCTCTGCAGAAACGTCCTCACCGAAGGCGGCTACTGTCTCCTTGGGCAGCCAGCCCTCCACGCGGGCACCGCCGCGGGCGAACGCAACCACTCCGACAGGAATGTCCAGCACTTCATTGAGTTTGCGGGCGAAGAAATAGGCGGCAGCACTCATCTCCGGAATGCTGTTGGGGTCGGCACAAAGCCAGCCGTCAGTATTGGTCACTTCTTCCTGAGGTTCGTCGGCCTGCACTGTGCGGACATAGAGCATACGGATGCGCTCTCTGGCCGGGGCCTGGGTGATTATTTCATTGTAGCCTTTGACAGGGCAGTTGTCGAAACCCTTGATGGGCATCTCCATATTGGACTGTCCGGAAGCCAGCCAGACTTCGCCGACCAGCACATCATTGATGGTTATGGACCCGCCGTCACCCTTGACGCTGATGGTGTAGGCGTTGTAGCCGGCTGCAGGAGTCGGCACATAAGCTGTCCAATGACCCTTGCCGTCGGTCTTGGCAGTGTATGAAGCCTTGTCCCACGAAGGGGTGACAGTGATGTTTGCGCCGGGGGTGGCAAACCCGAAAACAGCAGCCTGGGAATTCTGCTGCAGGACCATATGGTCGCCGGTGGGATATTTGAGACGAAGTTCTGCGTGCACTGAGAGGCAGGCAAACAATAAAACTGTGATCAGAAGTACTTTTTTCATTGTCAAGTCCGGTTATCGGCTCCGGAACGCCATCTTCAAAGTTACCATTATTTTCACTAACTTGTCGCGACAAATCGGTTCTACTATGAAAAAAGTTATTGCTACCCTTTGCTCTCTCTTTGCAGCTTGTTCAATCCTGTCGGCGCAGGGCTCCGGTGAAAATATTCCCCTGGCAGACCCTTTCATCCTCTGTGAAGGCGGCATCTATTACCTCTACGGCACCGGGGCTGCCGACGGCATCGCGGTGTGCACATCCACAGACCTTATGCAGTGGCAGTGGCCTGACGGCAAGCCGATGTACCTTGCCCTGTCGAAGGAGGATTCTTATGGAGACAAATGGTTCTGGGCGCCTGAGGTCTACCACATCGGCGACCTGTACTATATGTATTATTCCGCGGAGGAGCATTTCTGCGTGGCGACGGCCACCTCTCCGCTCGGCCCTTTCGTTCAGCGGCAGAAGGCTCCGATGCGCAGCGAGAAGGGCATCGACAATTCGCTGTTCATCGACGATGACGGCACTCCCTACCTGCTCTTCGTGAATTTCGACAACGGCAACGAGATATGGGTGGCAGAGCTGGAAAAAGACCTGCTGCACTTGAAACCAGGCACCGGGAAGCTGCTGCTCAAGATGAGCCAGGAGTGGGAGAAAGTGTGGCCTGCCGTAAACGAAGGTCCTTTCATCGTCAAGCACGGCGGAGTCTACTACCTGACCTATTCGGCGAACAGCTACGAAAGCCCCGCCTACGGTGTGGGTTACGCCACCGCGACTTCTATGCGCGGGCCCTGGACCAAATACGAAGGCAATCCGGTGCTGCAGTTCGCAGGCGGCTTTGACGGCACCGGCCACCACGCGCTCTTCACCGACAATTCCGGCCGCCGCAGGATAGTCTTCCATTCCCACAACAGCCGCGGGCGCATCCAGCCCCGCGTGATCCACATCGGCAGCTACGGTTTCACTCCCGGAGGCCGGCTCGAAGTCGGCGAGGACTTCATCAATCCCCAGCTGGTGCAGTAGCGGAGCAACAGTATGGACAGTATCGTATATCAGGACATTACTTATACCCTTGGGGAGAGGGATGGCTTGGCGTGGCTGGATGTCGATGGCACATCGCTGCGCCTGACGAGCCAGCCGTATGAGCCCTGCACGTATATTTCGCGGGCCGACGGTGGCGTGACGACGATACACAATGCCTTCGATACGTCAGTCGTGCTGGAATTGTTTGCAGATGGCAGGACTTTGTCATCCATCACGGGGCGCACCTACTATCCTGGTGATTTTTGCGGAATGATCTGGCATACCGTCAATAAATGGGGCCCGCAGGAAGTGCAGATCGACGTGGCTGAACGGAGTTATATCGAGGTGCTGAAAGATGCCCCGCTGCAATTCCCTCCCATCGGCCAGGATTCCGCCTGTCTGCAGAAGGCGAAAACGCTGGCGGAGGGTGTGACGATCGGAGAACTCCCGCTGGATTTGATCCGGTATATCTATGTAATCCGGCTCCAGGGGCAAGCAAATACGGAGTATCCGGCCTTCGGGCAGCTCAGGGAGAAAGACTACCGCAAGCTGCGCCATTACAACGATATCCGCGACTGGGATCCGCTGGAAGGTGATATCTCCCCTAAACGGAAACCGTTGGAATGGGCCGACTACAAAGCGTTTGCTTCAAAGCGCCTCCTTTGCGGCGGCTCTGCCGGAGCCAGGAGCTGCTTCGGGCCGCAAGACCTTGTGAAAAGATTCATTTACATCCGGGAGTAGGGATTACCCGCAACGGCCGGCGTGGCGGCTATTCCACCGTAATCACATACTGGGCGAAGCGGGTCATAGGCCGCTCGGCGTCATCCCGCACCTCGAGGTTCACGACCAGTCTGTCACCTTTTTCGGCATCGGCCGGCACGGTGAAAGCCGCATTCCAGGTTTTACTGACAGAGACGCTGAGGCCCTCGGCCTTGCCCTGCTTGTAGGTGCAGGATGCTGCCGGGACGTACCACTGCGCTGTCAGGCGGTTGCCGTCAGGATCTTTTGCTGAGCCGCTCAGTTCGACTGTCTGGCCGGGCGCTGCCGTGAAGTCCAGCTGTCCTGCTTCAACTATCGGGGCGTGGTTGCAGTCCTCAGGCTCGCAGACAGCCCAGTCGGCGCGGGCTGCAAGCTCTTCCCACATAACTATGGTGTAGTGGTTGTTGCCGCGGTTGTTGACGTCGCTGCGAAGGCCGATGTTGATGAAGCCTGCGCAGCCGAACTGGCAGAATGCCCACGAGTACGGCTCGTAGTTGGCGCGAGGATAGCCTTTCAGACTCTCAGGACCCCATCCCAGCTCGGCGGAACGGCCCCAGTCCATATAGTCGATGAGCCCATAGTTGTAGATGAGCGGCTCGCCATAGACTGCCCGGCCTTCGGCCATAAGCCATATCTGCTCCGGAAGCTTGCCGTGGTTGCGCTTGTAGGCTTCAAGGTTCCAGGGAGCGTGCATATAGGGCTGGAGCTCTTCGGCCGCACGGCGCGGAGAGTCACTGGCGGAAAAGAACGTGCCGTAGCTGAAGAAGCCGCCGAGGCCGTAGCCTCCGTTCTGCAGGCCCGGGAACATCTGGTCGATCTTGCTGTCGGCGCGGCAGTTGTCTTCGCCGCTGCCTCCGATGCGTACCTTGTCAGTCACCTTCTTGAGGATGCGGTCCCACTCGGGAGTGCCGTGGTAGCGCTCATAGATGCTGTACAGCGCGCGGACGGTGGTGTTGATGCCGCCCCAGTGCTGGATGATGAGAGGTCGCGGGTCGTTGTCCAGGATAAGCTGCATTATGAAGTTGGATCCTTCCGTTTCGAAACGGTAGTCGCCTTCGAATTCGATGTTGCCCACCTTGGTGATGCTTCGGATGTATTCAGGAGTGGGATAGTTGGGATTATTCTTGCTCATCAGCGCATAATCTGCCTCGTAGCAGTCCAGGATTCGCGGCAGCCAGGTAGGGTCGACCGGACGGTACTCGGTCAGGTCGGCGGCAGTCTTGACGCGGTGTTCGCAGTGCTGGGCGTTGCAGCGGAAGTTCGGAGTGATCTGGCCGAGCGTGTGCAGGCCCCCGTCGCCGTTGAAGTGGTACATTCCGGCAGTCCAGACTATGCCTGCTATATCGTACTGGTCGGCATACATCAGGCTCAGGATAAGTCCGTTCATATCGTCGACCTCCAGGTCGGTAGTAATCAGCACGCGAGTCTGCTGGCTCTTGTCCACAGGCTCCGCGAGATACTCTGAGACTGCTGCCTTCGGCGTGCACGCAGCCATCGCAAGCAGAATGAAAAGAGAAATATATTTTTTCATAGGGGCATTAATGTGTTATACATACAAAGATATGCATTTTCTTGGTGCCGCCGCCCGCTGCTTGCGCCGTATTTTTTCCGCGCCGTATTTTTCCCGCGACACAGCGTCCGCCCACGCTCCAAACGCATCGGGCACGGCACGCGCGGCGAGCCACCCGGCAACGCTCTGTCCGCGACACTCGCATACGGCGAACCATCCGACCGGCGATGCTCTGTCCGCGACACTCGCATACGGCGAAGTATCCGGCGACGAAATGAACCTCCTGCGCATTTTTTCATACTGCCGCCGGAAAGCGGCTTTCCGCGGCGGGATTGTGGCGGCAGTATGAACCACACGGCCCCACATCCATACTGTGGTACGGAAATGCCCGAAGCATTCGTGCGATCCTCGTCCTCCTTGAACAAAAATGTCAGCCAAGAAGGCTGTCGTTTTCACGAACGCGGCGAAGCATCCGGC
>JAEEGL012535101.1_pt1 | contig 13860 bp, 12 predicted proteins | sample 9134231 | NCBI WGS metagenome assembly JAEEGL01 (sample SAMN16246548, study PRJNA631951) | gut metagenome | biome: gut microbiome; feature: rumen; material: fiber-attached | host: Bos | place: Iran: Karaj | collected 2018-10
GAAGGGGAAGGACGTCGTCAGCGTCGAACTCTACACCTTTGACGCCGAGTACGTGATCACCTCCGGGAACGGGGTCCGGATTGACTGAACGGCGGAAGACGCCGCGAAGTGAACCCGGTAACCGGAAACGACTGCATGATGCCCCGGGATTCCTCCCCGGGGCAGTTTATGATATGCGGAAAGGAGAACCGTCATGACGGAAGGGAACCCGGCAACGGGCGGGGAGTTCAGCATCCTGGACCTGCATGAACACCCGGAACGGAAGAAGAAAACACCGGCATATTTCCGGGACCTGAACCTGGAAACGGTGGCAGGTCTGCTGACGAACCTGTGGGACCGTTCCCTCCGGGAGTATTTCCTATATCTTCCGGAAACGGCGGAGGATGAAGCATACCGCCGGGCCGTATACGGGGACGTCAAAAAAGACGCCGTATACAACGCGCTGACGGAGTTTGTGAAGCGTATGCAGGACGCAGACGGGCTCCGGCGGGAAAAGGAAAAGGTGTCGGATATCCGGCAGAAGGCGGCCTGGCAGATCCGTGTGACCGAAGTTTACTGCGGCGCCTGCGCGGATCTTGCGGAGGCGCTGGAGGCGGCGGATCTGTCTTCAGAAGGAATGATCCGTTTTCGCGGGATCCTCCGGGAGACCCTGGAAGGGGAAGAATACCGGCAGATGCGGGAGCAGACGGACGAAATCATGAGAAAGATCCGCAGTCTCCGCATGGTGATCACATATGAAAAGGACCGGATCCGGGTTGAACCGGGAGTATGCCCGGATGAATATGAGGCTCTGCCGGAGAAAAAGGCAAAGCCGCTCCGGAACCCGTTTGCCGCCGATCCTGTCATATCAACGCTGGAAAGCGAATGCCTGGATATCCTGAGAAAGAAGAATCCCGGAATTTTCCGGGAGGTCCTCACTTCGGCGGAACGCTGGGGACAATATGAGAATCCGGAGCTGGAACGGTTCAGGAATGAGATCCGTTTCTATCTGTCCTATGCCGGCCTGCAGCGGGAGATGGAGGCGTACGGCTGCTCCTTCGCGACCCCGGAGGTGTCGGATGGGCAGTTGATGGAAGCGAGCGGACTGTACGACCTGGCGCTGGCCTGTGTGCTGAAGAAAAAGGGGAAGAAGGTGGTTGTGAACGACTTCCGCTACGGGGAAGGGGAACGGTTCTTTGTGCTGACAGGACCGAACCAGGGCGGCAAGACGACCTTCGCGCGAAGCCTGGGGCAGCTGGTGTATCTGACCAGGATCGGACTGGACGTGCCGGCAGCGAAAGCCAACGTACCGTTTTTCCCGGACATCCAGACGCATTTTTCCGTCGAGGAAAGCGTGGAGACCGGCCGGGGCAAGCTGAAGGAGGAACTGGTGCGGCTGGCGCCGATGATGGAAGAGCACCGGCAGGGTACCTTCGTGATCATCAACGAGCTGTTCACCACAGCCGCGAGCCAGGACGCGCTGGCCATGGGACGGAAGGTGCTGGAGCATTTTATCGGGTTGGGATGCAGGGGAATCTACGTCACGCATCGCAGGGAACTGGCAGCGGCGCACGAACAGGCGGTCAGCCTCCAGGCCATGCTGGACGGCAACCGGGTCCAGACATTTGAGATCCGGCGGGGAGAGGCGACGGACGTTCCCTGCGCCGACAATCTGGTGAACAAGTACCGCCTGACCTATGAACAGCTGAAGGAGCGCTTATGAGAGTCAATCTGTTGTACAGGGACCGGGAAGCCGGTCGGATGACGGAAGGCGCGTATGACGACGCGGAAAACATTATCCGGGACCTGGGACTGAAAACCCTTTTCGAGGCGGCGGGGCGCAGGCTGATCATCGAGCACGGGGAAGTGAAGCGGGCGGACAAGGAAGATCCTTTCGTCGTCGAAACAATGCGGAGGGTGATGATGCTGCCGCTTATCTCCGGGGAGGAAATCGGATACCGCCAGGCGGTAATGAAGGACACTATACGCCATGAAGACATGCTGCGCGGACTGTACCGGATCTGCTGCGAAACACTCAGGAAGTGGGACGTGCTGGGGCGGGGAACCCGGGATACGGGACAACAGCGCAGTCCGACGGCGCGGTTGATTGACGGGATCCAGACGGTACGCCTCTTCTGCGATGCCCTGACGGAAATGCGGGAACTTTTCACGCGGGAGAGACCCGGATCGGAAAAACCGGAATACCGGGAATTCACATCGGAAGGCTTCCGGGGCCTGTATGAAAGGTTCAGTGAGACGTTCCCCGAAGAACGGGAGCGGGTTATCCGGAGAGTGCTGGACGATACATTGTTTTTTACGGACGGAACGGATTAGGACAACCTGCCGGGGACGGGAACCCGTGCGCTGAAGCCGAAAATTGTCCTGGAATGCGGCCTGGAGGACGGCCTGAAGTTCAGCTCCCTGAAGCTGGCAGAGGTCTCTTCGGAGAGCATCCGGTTCTACCGTCCCGGCACGACGATGAAATCACTCCAGGACCTGTGGCATGCCCGGATCCCGGATTCCTTCCCGGTGGAAAAGGACATGAGGCTGAGCGAACAGGCAAAACAGCTGGAATACGGTGTGACCAGTTACCTGATGGAGAACGTACTGAAAGGAATGCTGGAAGATTTCCAGACGTTCTTTGACCAGCTGAAGCTACAGGCCGCGTTTTACCTGGGGGCCATACAACTGACGCAATACCTGAAGCTTTACGGGATGGATTTCTGCTTTCCGGAGACGGCGGACCGCGAAACGCTGGAGTTCGGGGAACTGCGGGAATGCGTAATGGGCGTGGCACGGCGCGTCACCGTGGTCGGCAACACCTGTACCCTGGACCGGAAGAACCTGCTGATCGTGACAGGCGCCAACCAGGGCGGAAAATCCACTTTTCTGCGAAGTATCGGCATCGCGCAGGTCATGATGCAGTGCGGGATGCCGGTGGCGGCGAAATCATTCCGGAGCGGCATCTATCCCCGGATCTTCGTGCACTTCACCCGCCGGGAGGACAGCTCCATGAACAGCGGGCGTCTGGACGAGGAACTGGGCCGCATGAACCGGATCGTGGAAAACATCGGAGACGGCTCGCTGGTGCTGCTGAACGAGTCCTTCGCGACGACCACGGAAAAGGAAGGTTCCGTGATCGCGTACGACATCGTCCGGGCCCTGAACGAGGCCGGCGTGAAGGTCCTGATGGTCACCCACCTGCTCTCGTTCGCGAAACGCGTGTACGGGGAAACGAAGGACGACCCGGAATCCGCCGTGGCGTTCCTGTCCGCGGAGCGAAAACCGGACGGGGTCCGCACGTACCGGATGATCCCGCACGTGCCGGAAATGACCAGTTTCGGGCTGGATCTTTATGAAGAGATCGTGGAGAAAAAAGCGGCGAAAAAATAAACAGCACGCTTCAGTCATCCGGCATACTGCCTGCCGTGACGGCCAGCGTATCCGGCTCCACATGGCAGGTGAGGAAGAGGACGCGGACGCCGCGGCGGACCGCTTCCTCCATGGCGTCCGCGAACGCCGGATCCGTCTCCCGGTTGGGACGGACCTCCGGTACGCCGTCCATCTGGATCACAAACGCCAGGACTGCCCGGTAACCTTCCTCCGCGGCACGCGCCAGCTCCCGGACATGCTTCGCGCCCCGTTCGGTGGGGGCGTCCGGGAAAAAGCCGGTACCGTTCCGCTCCAGCGTGCAGCCCTTGACTTCCATCAGGTATTTCTGATCGCCCCTGCGCATGAAGAAATCCACCCTGGAATTCCCGAACGTGTATTCCGGGCGGACCTCATCCCAGCGCTGCCCCCGCAGCCATTCCAGCGCCACCGCGTTCGCCGCCTGGCTGTCAATGTTGAACAGCACGCCGTTCCGCTTCCGGACGGCGATCAGGTCGTATTCCGTTTTCCGGCCCGGATGGCCGGAACGGGTCAGCCAGACCTCGCTGCCGGGGACCAGCAGTTCCCTGCAGCGGCCGGTATTCTTCACATGCACGGTTTCCGTTTTCCCGTTCAGTTCCACCCGGGCGACAAACCGGTTCGGACGTTCCAGGAACACCGCCCGGCAGACATTGTCGTACTTCATGCGCGTCTGTCCCGCGGCGGCGCTGCCCGCGCGCGGTTTCATGCCTTCCTGTATCATCGGTTCCTTCAACAGGATTATGGGTTTTTCCGGGTATAAAGTCAAGAGACCGGCGCCCGAGGCTGGACGGAGACGGGCGATTCCGGCGGCGCAGGCTTTACAAACGGCGATTCTGAAGATACAATATATGAAAGAACCGCACGGCACTGACAACACGCGGAGGCATCCGCGGCGGGGCGCGTCCGCTCCGGCGGCAGCCGCGCGAATGAAAACACCATAAGGAGGCGCTCCCATGAAAAAGACACTGTCCCTGATCCTGGCGCTTGCGGTATTCGTATCCGTTTTCGCCCTGATGGCCACCGCGTCCGCGGAGGATAAACCCTGGTACGTGAAAACAGACAACGGCAAGACGCTGAACCTGCGGGAAGGTCCCAGCAAGGATTCAAAAGTGATCCTGAGAATTCCCTACGGCGACGAGTTCTGGGTATTTGAAACCCGGTCCGACGGCTGGGCCTACGGGCACTGGGGCGGCCAGTTCGGATACGTGATGACCCGTTACCTGTCCCAGACCAAGCCCGGCCCGAAGCCGACGGAAGCCCCCCAGACCGAGGAGGAGAAACAGGCGGCCGAGGAACAGAAAAAGCTGAACAAGGAACTGAAGAGCGAAACCGAGGTGTCGGAGCCCTTCTATATCGCGGTCCGCGCGACGCGCACCTCCGGCTGGATCAATTTCCGCGTCGGTCCCTCCAAGATCACGGGCTGGCTTTCCGCTTTCCCGGACGGCAAGGAACTGATCGTCATCGGCGAGACCACCAACTGGTATCACGCCCGGGATCCGGAAAGCGGCAAGGTGGGCTACATCCACAAGAACTACACGACCAAACTGGTCAAGCCGGTCACCTACGGAACCGAAACGGAAGGCTCCCAGCAGCTGGGCAAGCTGGCGGTGAACGGCGAGTTCAACATCACCTGCAAAATCCCGGAGGGCTACAAGCTGGAATCGGTGGACGTTCAGGGAGGCGTGATCTCCGCGTCCGTCCTGCCCGAAGACATCACCCGGCCTGAACTCTACCTGATGATTGCGTACGACGAGCAGTACGGCGAGGTCAACCGGCTGAACGACCTGTCCAACGAGGAACTGGCCGCGCTGGAGGCGACCTTCACCGAGCTGAACGACGTGGATATCACCTACCGGCAGACCGGATACGGCACCAAGCTGATGATCGCCCAGGAGAAGGGCACGGACGCCGACTTCGTGGATATCCTGACGATCTACAAGGGATACATGGTCGAGTTCAGGATGATCCCGAATCCGCAGATCCAGGATCAGACGCTGACGGCCGAACAGATCCAGATGTGCATCGATTTCCTGACCAACGTGGACTTTGTCGAGGCCGCGCAGCCCTGACGGAAAAACGCTGATCCGGAGACGGACAGAAACATTGCTTTACAGGGACCGGCTGCAGCCAGCAGCCGGTCCTCGTCAACAGTAGTCTCTGACAGAACAGACAGAACAGCCGGAGGAGAAGCGCTATGAAAAAATGGTATGACGAAGAATATGAGTTTACGGTGGAGGTCACCGGTTTCCTGCGCGGGGAACATACCGAGAGATACTGCCGCAACGGCGAGGAACCCGGGGATACGTACAAGTGCACCTACGGATGCCCGGTGAACCAGGACGGATACGGAATCTGCTCCAAAACCATGATGATGCTTTATCCCCTGATGGAAGCGGTCAGGAGCGGGGGCGACCTGGAAAACGTCGGCGGCGACGGCAGGTATACGAAGACCGTCGTCTGCCCCGACGGATGCGTCATCTTCAGGCTGACAGCCGTTCCCCTGGGGAACGAAAACTTCCACAAGGGCCATTTCTGGGATTACCCGGACCAGACAGTATAAGAATTCCCGGGGCAAAAGCCCCGGGAACGGTATCCGGGCCGCGGCCCTATCCGGCAAAGCCGCCGGCGGCCTCCAGCCATCTGTCCAGCCAGCTGAGCTGGGAATCGATAAACCTTTCATCGATACAGTCCGTCCCGTCGATCTTCAGTATCGTGGCCTGGAGCTGGAAATGCCGGATGGCCACCCAGTCGGGAAATGAAATGATCTCTTCGCGGCAAGGCGTACGGTATTCCGAGTATCCGGACAGGAAATCCCGGAATACCGTTTTTGCTGTACTGATATCCTTCGGTTTCAGATCAAAATAATCCGTCATATCGCACAGCACCATCATATCGAACATCCGCTGGGCCCGGCAGACCGTGTCAAAATCCAGGAGAAAGAGACGTCCGTCCGCGCTCCGCAGAAGGTTTCCCCTGTGCAGGTCCCCGTGGCAGTTTCCGGTCGGAAGGTTTCCGGCCCTCTCCCACAGGCGTTCCCCCAGTTCCGCGTAAGCGGACAGGCGGGGGTATTTCTTTTTCCGGAGGAAATCCAGATACCGCCCGATGAAGAATTCCCGGCCCCGGGAAACGGGTTCAGCAGGGTACCGGTCCATCAGCCGGTGGAATCTCCCGACCAGGGCTCCCGCCTCAGACGCGCACTTTTCCAGGTCGGGTTCGTCCCCGTCAATGAACTCCATGAGGACGATCAGTTCCTTTTCCCCGCCGGCGGTGGTTTCAAGGATCGCGCGGCCATCATCTGTCAGGATGATTCCGGGGACCGGGAAATCGTTTTCCGCCAGGTACCTCATCACGGAGACCGACTGTTTCGCGGTATCCAGGAAGGCGCTTCCCACCACTTTCAGCCGGTACCGGTTTTCTCCGCCCACGATATACGTACAGCCGCCGCCCTCCCGCAGGAGCTCCAGGGACGGGTTCCGGATGCCGTAATGCGCTGCCAGGATTCCGGACAGCCGTTCTTTGTCCATCAGCGAATTACCTCCCGGAAATCCGAACTGTTTCAGGCCCCTGAAGGGAAGCGGAAGACAGTTCCTGCTCCAGCACGTCCGCGTAACGCTGCACAACCGGCCCCAGGGATTTCAGCCACTGTTTCGTCCCCTCATCATCCTTGAAAGCGAGCGGGTCCAGCCGGATTTCCAGCGTTTTCCTCAGCGGGGCCTCATCGGGGAAGAGGCGGTTTTCCAGCGCCCAGAAGCCGGCCTGCGTTTTGCCCGTCACATCATTATACCTGAGCGTATAGATACAGCGGGCGATATCCAGCAGCCAGCCGCTTGAATATATGGATTCATTTGTACAGACCGCGTACCTGCGGATGGAATCATAATGGGCCCGGACCGCGCCGACCAGTTCCTCCCTGCCGGGAGCGGGAAGGATCCAGGGTTTTCCGCCATAGACCGGTTTTCCGTGCTTCGCCAGCTCAAACCCGGAAAAGGCGTCAGGAGAATACCGGCAGGCGATCCGCTGCCCGCCTGTCCCCCAGTATACCAGCCTGCGGTAACGCTGCCGGCGGTATTCGCCGAGGCTGGCTATGATCCCTTCAAAAGAACGGTAATACGGGTTGCCCGGCTCATCGTTCAACATTTGCTGCCTGAGCGTCAGCAGCTTTTCAGCCTGGCCTTCGGATATTTCCCTGTCGGTGAGCGCGATCAGGTCAATATCGCTCCAGCCCGGCCGAAAATCATCCAGCACTGCGCTTCCGTACAGCCAGATGCCGTACACTTTCCCGTCCATGGCCGTGACGATCTCACGGGCCATCCTGCTGATCGCGCCATCCATGCCGGATATGTTATTTGACACTCGGGAGCTGCCTGATGATTTTTCCGGTCATGATATCGATCAGATACTGACGGCCGTAAAAATCCCTTCCGAGCAGGCCGTCCCCGACGCGCCGGATCTCCTCAAACGGCAGGTTTTTCCGGTTCGGATACTGATCATTCAGCGATTCCACCTGCCAGATTTCCTCCGTATCGCGAAAACCGTAAACATTCCGGGTTTCCGCCTCCGAACCAGGTACCGACAGCAACACAAACGTCAGGTCCTCTTCCTCTATGACCTGGCGGATGCTGCAGGGCATTTCAAATGATACGCCGCCGATTGTCAGGGTATGGCCGTCATGCTGCCGAATCATCCTGTGCTTCCTCCTCTTCAAGCGGTTTTTCGTTCACGAATTCGCCGATGCGTTCTCCCATCATGTCATACTGGATTCCGCCGCCTTCACCCCAACCCTCCACGGCATTGCATATTCCGCGGCGGACCAGGCTGCCGGCGGGAAGGATGACATCCACCCTGTAGCGGGGTACAGCGGGAAGCGCGAACAGATCACGGATCGTTTCGGGAGCCAGTCCGTCCAGCGCGTCCCAGTCCATGACCCAGCCGCCGTACATCCCGGAAACTTCCCCGTCATAGACCCGGGAGAACACCGTATCTTCCGTCAGCCGGAGGACCATCACGTCGGTTCCCGGTTTATACGGAGGACTGTCATATCCCTGCTCCGCCCACCAGAGATTGACCTCCTCCGCGGAAAGCGTTTCAACCAGTTCGTAAGCGAAAGGGATCTCCTCCGGGGATGGCGGAGCAGCCTGTTCTTCCGACGCGGCAAAGGAACCAAGCGGCATGACAAACACCGCAAGAACCAAAGCAATCATCAGGGACCGGATCAGCGTTCTTTCTTTTTTCATGTTGATTTACCGTCGCTTTCACAAAGCTTAGCACCCATATTCTACACGAAAGCGGGCAAAATGTATAGCGACAATCCGGGCTTTCGTCCGGAACCGGTGTTTTTATGCCGGTTGCCGGATGCCGCAGGAGCAACCCGGGACTGACCGCCCAAAAAAATCGGGAAACAGAAGAAAACCGGTTACAGGCAGGGCAAAACATGGTATCATAATCCATGAATAAAAAACTGCGGGGGAGTGCCATACCATGAAAAAGAACTGCTGCTGTCTGCTGCTGATCATCCTTCTGCTGACGGGATGGACGATGGCCTGCGCCGATCCGGACCTGACCCTGCAAGATACATCCCTGCGTTCCGGCGCCTGGGCGGAGGAGTATACACAGATCCTGACGGAACGGTCGGAGGGCATCCGGGGATACGAGGCGTATGTGGCGGAAGTCACGAGCCTCCCTGCCTGCCGGCCCGTGGGACTGGCGGACCTGACCCGGGACGGCATCCCCGAGCTGCTGTTCCTGGAACTGCTGCCGGAAAACGAATACGGCTTCCGGGTGGGGCGGTTCTGGATCTATACCGCGGACTGGAAGGGCGTCCACTGCGTACTGACGATCCAGCCGGAAATCGACGACATGCTGTATTCCAGCTATTATCTGGACGGAAAGGGCCTCCTGACGGTCCATTTCTCCGACATGGAGCAGGGCTGGACGATCCAGTTCAGCCCGGACCGGGGACAATACACCGCGGAGACCACGCTGACATCCCAGGAGGATTTTTCCGGGGAAGGCCCCGACACCTATTACCAGAACGGCAAAAAGATCACAAAGAAGAAATACGAGTCGCTGACGGGAAAGATCAAGTCCGGACAGGGTACTATGATCGGCAGCCTGCTGGTGGACGACGGCGGAACCGGCTTTACCCATACGCTGGATGAAGCGCTGGCTCTCCTGGGCTCCGGGGAGGCGCTGAACGCGCAGTGGCCGGAGGCGGGAAAGGATTCGCAGCATCCCGGGAGCGTGACCGGAGGCCTGCTTCCGGAACTCTCCTTCTTCCGCGGGTCCTTCACGGCGGGACAGAAATACGCGGTGTATTCCGCCCCGTCCGACCGCTCCTGGCGGGGCGCCAGCGGGAAAGCCGCCATTACTTCCGGCAGCGAGATATTCGTGGCCGGGAAGGACGGCAACTGGGTCCTGATCCTGTATGAACTGGGAAACGGGCTCATCCGGGTCGGCTATGTAGATTCGGCGAAGATTTCCGGGCAGTATACTTCCGGCGGTGCGCTTTCATTCGCCCGCACCGAGATGACGCTGACCGAAACCACCGTGATGACCGACGATCCGATCCGCCAGGCCGGGACTATCGGGAAACTGAAAAAGGGCACCAAAGTCACCTGCCTGGCCGAGTACCAGGGCTGGATCTATGTGGAAGCCAAGGTATCGGGGAAAACCGCCAGGGGATTCATCGCGCCGTCCAGCCTGGGACTGGGGAAATAAATGCGACAGTCCGCGGCATGAAACATCAGAATAAATAAAGAAAACGCCGCATCCGTCGTGGACGCGGCGTTTTCATTCATGGCGGAGAAACCGGAACCTGAACCGTGCTTCCGGTGATCAGTCTGTGTATATATTGCGGCGAACGGGTTTTTCGCTGTTCATACAGGACGGCTGACCGTTCCGTTACGCGGCCGGAGCCAGTTCCTCTTCTTCCTCATACGGATTTGCCATCACCGTTTCCCGCATCTCTGTCCAGAACGCGGCGGCGTCCGCCAGGCTGTCATCCGTGCATGCCCGGATCATCAGCAGCTCATAGGCATTCTCGAACTGAGGGGCCCGCATGATTTCCGGCGCTTCCGCGCTGCCGGCGGTTTCGGCCAGCTTCTCCTGCAGCTCAAAGATTTCAATGATTTTTCGGGCTGTTTCTTCATAAATGGCGATTGTTCTGTTCTGGACATCCAATACCGCGGCAGCGCGCTCCGCGACGGGGACACCGTCCGTTTCCTCCGCGACGAGGGGCCAGAGGATGACGGCCAGCGAAAGTTCATCTTCCATCAGATTGCCGTCGGCATACCATTCATCCATCCAGTTCATCGCTGCCGACAGGTATTCTTTGTATTCCGCGGTCTCATAGATTTCCGCGGCCGGCGCGAAAACCTGCGTGAAGACACCGTAGTCGTCCAGGACTTCCAGGCAGCTGGCGGCATAGCCGTTGACGAAGAACCGGGGCATATTGAAGGTGTTGGATACGGGAGCGACCAGACTGATATATCTGGAAACGTTCGCCCGCAGCGCTTCCTCCAGCCTGTCGGAGAAAACGGCGTTGAACCTGGCTTTGAACCTCAGCGCCCGGACGGCGACGGTGGGGTTTCCGGTCATCTTCACATCCGGATCTCCGATGGTATCCAGGATACCCTCGCGGATATCGTACAGGCCGCCGTGATAGGTTACCAGTTCATGGGTTTTCATATCGTAGTAGATGGCGTTGACGGTCAGATCCCGCTCAAAGGAATCGAACAGGTAGTTGTCCGAATAGAGCTGATCCGGATCAAACTCAGGCACACCGGGCATTCCGGCGAAGAAAGCGGGGATATTGACTGTGGTTGCCAGGTCCACGACCTCATCGGGATAATGTAGATAGCCGAACTGATACTCACCCACAGGGTGGAAGGTCAGCATATCCCCGAAGAGTCCGACCTGCTGCTCAATGGTCGCGCTGGTTGACAGGTCAAAGTCGGAAGACCTCATATTCAGCACCAGGTCGCGGACCGCGCCGCCGATAATGTATACGTCGTACCCCGCGTCGAGAAGCACCTGCGCCGCATCCATTGCGTAGGGATCAATGAATTCCACGGGAATCTGATGGACCGATTCGGGAATGCGCAGTTCCGCATAACCGTTTTTCATGACCTCCTCATGGTTGGCGTCGATCAGCGCGTTTACCTCGGGATTTTCGAACAGATTGGCATATACGTTTGTTTCAGCCGCGGCCGGGAAACAAAGCAGGACCAGCGCCGCGGCAAGCAGCAACAGCATGCCTGCCCGGCTTCTTTGCCTGTTCCGGGTTTCGGATAAACGGGAACGAAAACTCATACGCTTCACACCTCCAGATTGTCTGCCGGGAAGGATCCGCTGTGATCTGTCTTTATCATCAGTGTCAGGTGGTTTCTGTCAGGACTCCGGCGTCCCGGGTTTCCCGCATTATTCAGCCCCGGCCGGAACAGCGGCCGTTCCGATGTCTTCCACACGGGTGACCGGGGACGCGCCGAGCCGGATCCTGATGACCGGGACAATGCCCGCGTCGGCGCAGGTCACCGGGATGCCCCTGTTATACAGGTAGCCCATTTCCCCTACATAAACGACGTTATCCCGGGTATACCCGTTGGTCCGGAGGAACCAGAAACCGATACCGTCCGTTTCACCGCCATCGGAGCGCCACGCGCCGCGGGCGGCCGCGTAAGCCGTGGGGACCAGGCGGCGGCCCGGGTCCGCGATCGCGTCGCTCGGGCGGAAGCCATAGCGTTCCGCCTTCTCGGAGCTGAATACTTCTTCCTCCGAGAGGATGAAAACCCTGTCGTGGGTGCCGGAACCGCAGGAGGTGCCGAAGTAATAGTTGTTATTATTGGACACCGTGGAAACAAGGACAGCCCGGAGTTCATCCTCCGTGAAAGCGGTTTCGATAAAGGATCCTGAACCGTACGGCGAATCCCCGGCGCCTGTTCCGTTCAGCCAGCCGCGAAGGCCGGACGTTTCCCAGAACACATCGCAGTATTCCGAATGCCAGGGAACACTGTCCAGGCACCTGTCCGCCATCAGCAGCGCTGTTCCGTCCCGAACCTCCAGAACGCGCCAGATAATCGGATCGCAGCGGAACCAGCGGCCATCCAGCCGCACATACCCTGCGCCGTCAAGGGAAACCTCATCCCCGGCGTTCTCCGCGGCGGTTTCCAGGGCGCTGTACAGCTCCGGATTCACTTCCGCATATCCGTCCGGTACAGAAGAGGCGGTTTCCGCGGCCTCTTTCAGGATTTCCGTCTGCGGGTAGCGGCCAAAGGCAACCGCGTTCCAGACAGTGGACATCCCGCCGGGCGCCGACTCGTCCGGGACGACGACCGGGTTACCGAGATCCGGCACCGGGTAATCCGGCACGCCGGCGTCCGCCGTACGCATGATCTCCGTGGAAACCGTTTCCCCGGCGCCGGTGATTTCCGCTTTGCCGAGGTCAATCCACATTGCGGGCAGGACGCCGGCGTCGCTGCAGGTCACCAGCGTGCCTTTGCTGTAGACATAACCGAAATCGCAGATATAGGTCACGCTCCGGGGTGTATAACCGCTGGTCCGCATGAACCAGAAGGAGTTTCCCGCATAATCATCGACGGGTGACCACCAGGCGCCCATGCACTTTGCATAAAGGGTCGAAGTGAACCGCTTTGCCGGATCATCATAGTCCCTGCCGGCATCGAAGCCGTAACGCCCCGCGTCCGCGCTTTCGAAAACCTCTTCATTGGAGAGAATAAAGAGGTAATCCTCCGTATCCGTTCCGCTGGACGTACCGTAGCTCTGGTTTGCCAGGTTCCTGCACGGGACCGGAAGGATGGCTTCACGCTCCGCGGCGGTAAAGGCGCGGTCGATCAGCCCGATGCCGGTGTAATCGGCGCCCTGTTCATTGGCCTCCGCGCCGTAACCGTTCAGCCAGCTGCGCAGGGTACTCCTGTCCCAGGTCACATCCGTATCCGCAGCGTGGAACGGGACACTGTCCGGCATGCGGTCCGCCAGCAGGAGCATCCTGTTGTCCTGAATATCCAGCACCCGCCAGCGAATGGGCTGGATCATGAAGTAATGCCAGGGACGGTCATAACTCCACAGATAGTGCTGCTCCCGGACGGCGCCCGCGGCCGGCGCGCTGTCAAACCCGACTCTTATATAGGAGGCACCGTCCAGTTCGACGGTTCCGTTTTCCCAGTCCGCGGCTTCCAGCCAGGCAAACAGACTGTCGTCCCGGATCAGATCGCCTTCCCGCAGCGCATAGCTGTCCACGCAGTTCCAGGTGCTGTCCACCACCTCGGCCGACGGGTATGACCCGAAGTATACGCAGCTCCAGGTGGTTTTCCGGCCGGAAGGGCTTTGCGCGTCCTGTTCGACCAGCGGCAGATGGATTGAACCGGCCGCCGGGGATTCCGCCAGGATGGTACCGGCACAGAGAAAGCATAACGCCATCAGCAGACACAGCAGTTTTTTCATCAATATGGTCTC
>JAEEGL014312218.1_pt1 | contig 13860 bp, 8 predicted proteins | sample 9134231 | NCBI WGS metagenome assembly JAEEGL01 (sample SAMN16246548, study PRJNA631951) | gut metagenome | biome: gut microbiome; feature: rumen; material: fiber-attached | host: Bos | place: Iran: Karaj | collected 2018-10
ATTACGAAACTGGAATAAGTCTTTTCGTTTTTCACCGAACACATTCCTACCGAGCCGTCCGAAAAGCAAAGGGCAACTCCATCAGCTGTAGAAAAAGCCTGTTTTATAAAACCAGCAAAAGTAATTTCTTCGTACTCTTTTCCATAAGGACTTACTCTTGTAGCAGAAGTTTTTCCTTCCTTCAATTCTTCATTAAAAAGCAAAAGAGAGCCGTCATTCAATTCCTGCATTTCAATTTTAGCGTTCTGGGTTTTAGTCTTTACTTTCCATTTACGCCTTCCATTTAAATCGTAGCAGGAAACAAAATTTTTCCCCCTTACAAAAACCCTGCCGTCACGGCCAGCTAAAGGCTTTTCTATTACTGCACCTTCTGCCTTTACGGACCATTGTAGAATTCCATCAGGATTTAAAAGGTTTAGTGAAGAATCTTTTGTGACAGCATAAATAAAATCATTTTTTCCAACACTTATATTTTTAGTCAGTTTTTTCCTGTAAGAAGTAGTCCATAAAAGCTTTCCGTCATCACTGAATGCGTTTAAGAAATTTCCTTCAGTAAGAATGATGTAACCGTAAGTTGTTTTAACAGGGGAGGTTAAGGTTCTTCCTCCGGTAACAATTAAAGTGTCTGTAAGCGTTTTTCCCTGTTCTATAATATTTTGCGGATATAAATTCACAGAAATACTTTGAATTACAAAAAATAAAGTAAAGAGGAAATAAAATTTCAGTTTAAAGTTAATCCGTTTCATTTTCTTTTGTAAAATATGCAAGGCTTTCAATATGTCCTGTGTGAGGATAAAAATCCAGCAGATAAATTTTTTCAAGCTTATAGCCTGAGCGGATTAAAAACTTTGCATCGCGCGCATGAGTTGCAATATCGCAGGAAAGGCTTCTGATTTGCGGGATATTTGACTTTTGAAGCCACATGCAAACCTCTTTCTCCATTCCGCTTCTTGGTGGATCAATTACAACCGCATCAAAGTTTCCGTTTTGCTTTATATAGTTTTCTGCATGGTACTTTGTCCATACTTCTCCGCTTAAGCCGTAGCTTTCGTGCTTTGTCCCTGCAAGGTTCTGTTCAGCGTAAACTATGGCAGCTTTATTGTGTTCTACAAGACATACTTTTTCAAACTTATCCGTTAAGAACACAGAGAATGTTCCGCAGCCTGAATACATATCAAGTACATTTTTTCCCTCAAGTCCCTCTGTAATATATGGAATGCATTTTTCAAGCACTTCAAGATTAGACTGAAAAAATCCCTGTACATCGAATGAAACATTTTTACCGCAAATATTTACCGTGCAGAAATTTTCCTGTGACTGGGTAGAACCTGCATACATTTTTTTTATTGGCTTCGTTTTCTTAAGCTTTCTGCCGTTTACAGTGCGGCTTTTTGCTTCGTAGTTTTTTCTTTCATTTCTGACTCTTTCCATTTCAGTTTCTTTTGCAACGATTATTTTATCAAAGCCCACCGGAATAGAAGAAATTTTTTCGCTTCCAAAAATCTGTACCCGGCCTTTTTCTCTCTGTTCAAACGGGACTTCTTCTAAGTATTTATTTATTTCTTCGCAGGCACACAGGCAGTTTTCTACAGGAATAATGTTGTTACTTTGCTTCATCATTAAACCGCCGTCGTGAAACTGGAATCTTGAACGGTAGTTTTTTTCGTTTCCGCAGATAATGTCTATTTTTTCTAAATTAATTCCTTCTCTTTCAAAGGCATTTTTTAAGATTTCACATTTCAGTTCCTTTTGAAACTCATAATCTATGTGCATTAAATTACAGCCGCCGCATTTTCCATAAAGCGTACACTGTGGTTTTACCCTATGTTCAGATTTTTCTATAATATCTACAATTTTTGCCCTGTAAAAATCTTTACAGTCTTCTGTTATTTCAATTTCAACTTTTTCTCCGGGAATTGCGTAGGGAATAAAAACAGTTTTACCTTCGTATTTAGCAATACAGTCTCCCCCGCAAACCATTTTTTCAATTTCAACACATATTCTTTCCATATATATTCAGAGTATCATAAAAATAAATAAATCTCTATTGATTTATTTTGTATGTGTTGTGATGTGGAGCAATCTGTCTTTTCTGGGAGCGGACGCATTGTTGAATAGTATTCACTTTATATATATATGGTGGTTTCGAGAGCCTCAACCACCGCAATTCTTCGTTCAGTCACCGCAATTCTTCGTTCAGTCACCGCAATTCTTCGTTCAACCACCGCAATTCTTCGCTTAGTCACCACAATTTTTCGTTCAACCAACACAATTTAAAAAAAAGTGAGCCAACTGCAATTATTTTTTATTGACAGTCAATATTTACCGTTGTATCATTTATTGTGTGTTTTATGTAAAAAAAATGCATAAAACCATTCGGAGGAAAATTTATGAAAAAAAATTCTAAAAAATTTGCTATTATTGGAACTTTAGCACTTATTGCTGCTATGTTTATTTCTTGTCCAACCAATACTAATTCTGGTACCACTCCAACCCCGGAACCACTACCACCGCCACCACCACCAGGAGAAAAACCAGAATGGCTTAAAGACATTGTTACTTATCCTGATGAATTTGAAAACGACATTGGTATTATCAGCGGAAACTTAGTAGAAGACGGCGATGCTGACGGAACTTCTGCAGCAGCTTCTCCAAAACTTTTGCTTGGTGGAGAAACTGGTGTTACATCAGATCAGGTTGACGGCGGTGCAACAGGTAAATGTTATAAACAGATGCAGACTGGTTCAGGCACCTGGCAGGAAACAAATTTTGACTTAACACCTATTTATGGTCAGGGAAAAAGCTATTTAGTTTCATTTAAATATAAAGCAGATCCTGATGCTGCAAATACTGTATTTACAGGTACAACAAAATACAAGTCTGCTGACGAGCCATTACACGTTTCTTACGCTGCTTACTCTGGTGATGTAAAAATGGTTTGTGCAAAACATGGAGTTGAACACTATGACTTTGCCTATGAAGAAGAAAATGGTGTTTGGGGAACCAAAGTTATAAGTCCATGGGGCGGCCCGTTCTCTACAGATGAGTTCTTCCAGGAAGGTCTTGCAGAACAGTTCAATAATCCTGACTTTACACTTATGGCTCCGGCAACTGCATCAGATACATGGAAAGAATGTAATGTAGTTATTGCATGCGAAGATATTGCAGCAATTATTAACAATACCGGTATGTATTATTTTGGTCTTTCAATTTACATGGGTGAAGAAGCACAGGGCGGTTTCTCATTCCTTCTTGATGATATAGCTATTTATGACTTAAACAGCGAGCTTGAGCAGATGGGAGTTACCTGGAAAGATCCTGCAATACCTGAAGAAGAAGAAGTTGAGGAAGGCGAAGAAGGAGAAGGTGGAGAAGGCGAGGAAAGCGCTGAATAATTAGTTTTTCGCTATAAAAACAGGCAGTCTGGTAAATTATTGTGAGTTTATCAGACTGTTTTTCTTAAATAAAAAAGTATATGGAGGCTTTTATGAAAAAGCTGCTTGGTGTTTTAAGCACTTTATTGATTTTATCAACCCTTTTTACAGCTTGTCCTGATAATACTGGAAATGGTACTAATACTACAGAACCTGAAACTCCGGAAATACCAGAAGTTGTACCTGACAATGCTTTCCGTAACTGGACTGCAGAACTTGATGAAGAAACAGATGAATGGGTAGTTGTTGGTGTTGAAGATCTTCAAAAACTGATTGAAGTAGTAAACCTTGGCAATGCTAATGGCGGAAGCAGTTTACTTGATGAAACAATTTGCCTTGAAAATGATATTGTAATCAATAAGAATGTTCTCACAAGTGATTTATTAGAACCTGCTGAAGATGGTCCTGGAGTTGCAAATTCTGGCCTTATCAATTTAGACTCAATTGGCCGCTGCTACAACAGTGAGAAAGACTTTGATGCAGCTGAAAATGCAGGTCTTAGCGGAAATATGCCGTTTCAGGGTGAATTTGACGGACAGGGACATAGTATTTCAGGCTGGTACAGCTATCAGGGACACCAGGGACTTGGAGTTTTTGGTTGTGTAGATGGTGCTACAATTAAAAATCTTATTGTTTTAGATACATCAATCATTAACATGAACATTTGGACTGCAACCGGTTCACACGACGGCTCTGATGATGACCGCTTTGGTGGCTTGGTTGGTTTAGTTCCAGAAGGCTCTCAGGGTGTTACAATTGAAAACTGTATGTTCGTAGGTGTTGTAGGTTCTGCTGCTGCTTTCGCAAGAGATTCTATGTACGAATATATTGGTGGTCTTATTGGAAGAAGTTATCCTAAAGATGGAGTTTCTACTGCTGAAAACTGCTTCGTTTGTGCAAAAGTGTATGGCGACGGAAATGTTCTTGTAGGTAAAGAAGCTGCTGTTGGTGATGTAGTTCTCTATAAGACTGAAGAAGGTACTGACACTGTTGAAGGCGTTGAACTTAATGCCGAAAACTTTGCCCGCGTAGAAGAAGAAATTGCAAAAATTAAAGAACGTCTTTAATTAGACTGCATTTTTGTAAAGGTAATTAGGGGAAGTTTAAGAATTACTGTCATTCCGAACTGTGTTTGCAATCTGTAGTTATAGAGATGCTGAAACAAGTTCAGCATGACGGATATAAATAACCTGTCATTCCGAACTGGTTTTGAGAATCTGTATTCACAGGTATTGAAATGAATTCTGCATGACAATATCTCTTACACAACCCCAGAATATAAGGAGAAAATATGAAGAAAATTAAACTATTACTTTTAAGTTTAGCTGTAATGGGTTTGTTTGTTGCTTGTCCAAAGCCTGTTGAACCAGTACCACCCCCACAACCACCAAAAGAACTTACAAAAGTTACTTTTAAGCCTACTGATAAGTATGTAAAGAGTGGTTCTTACATTACACTTACTTCAAAAGAAAAGGGTGATATTTACTATCAGCTTGTACCTGCTGGCGGTGAAGCAACCTTAACAAAGGACAATTATACTACAGTTGGAACAAAGTTTAATAAGGGTGTTGCAATTACAGAAAACTCAACACTTTATGCTATTGCTGTAAAAGATGGTGCTTTTGCTCCAGTTTCAAATCAGGAGTATAAAATTCCTGTACCTACTGCAGATTCAGACGCTGTTAAATTACACGATATGATTCTTCCTGCTGGAAGCGGAAACAAAATTCCTGCATGGTCAAAAGCTGCTAATGCTCTTGCAACAGATCTTCCTGAGGTTGTTACAGGCTTTACAACTCCAGAAAGTAACTATACAAAGTTAAGTGGTGCTACAAACCGTACTACAGAGCTTATGGCTGCAGTTGATAAAGCTAATGCAGACAAATCACTTGATAACCTTCCTATAAAGAATGTTATTGTTGTATTTACAGACGGATGGGGTGAATCTGGTGTAGTAGCTTCTCGTGAACACTATAAAATTCAGGGTCAGGAAAACAAGGGCTTGTTTATGGATCACCTTCCATACCATGCTCCTGTAAATCACGACTCTTATGTAAGACCTTACGGTAGCGGCGATGAAGAAAAAGCTGTATGGAAATATGATGCAGCAAATAACGACTGGAATGTAAAATTCTATGATGAAACAACAAATCCTAAAAATGTGTATGAAACTACAGACTCTACAGCCGGTGGTTCAGCACTTAATACTGGATTTACAACATATTATCAGGGTTGTGCAGTAGATACTCATGGTACAGAAGTAAAGAGCATTCTTGAACTTGCCCGTGAAAAAGGTATGCTTGTTGGAAACGTAACAAATGACTACTTAACAGACGCTACTCCTGCAACAGTTGGAATTCACTCACCAAAGAGAAAGGATTCAAACCTTATCAACGGACGTATGTTCATTACTTCTCCTGACTGGATTATGGGTAGAGGCGGATTCTCTGGTTTCATGAATTCGGGTGATCCATTTGGTACTTTCGCAGGTCATGAGCATTCAGCTCCTTATGATGGAATGACAAAATCAATGCTTGAACAGTGGTTTACTGCTAATAAAACAAAGCTTCAGTCATGGGCTACAGCAATGCTTCAAGAGTATGATGGAAAAACAGCAGCTGCTAATTATGACTTTAAGAACTGGAAAACAGACAGAAATATGAAGGAGTATTCAACTGTAAAAGCTGCTCTTGCTGCTCTTGCTACTGATGGTACTATCCGCCCTTACATTCCTCTTGGAGAAGATCCTGCTAACCATTATGACTATAACCCTGATGCATTCAACAAGAAAACTGGTAAGTATGAAGTTGCTCCAAAAATCGGTTATAAGATTGGATACGGCAATAAACCTGGTTATGAAGTTGCATTCCCTAACTTTGCAGAAATGGTTGCTTCTACACTTTATGCTCTTGATAAACGTGGAAAAGCAGAAAACAGAGGCTTCTTTGCATTCATTGAAAATACATCTTCAGATGGATGGGGACATGCTCAGAGAGCTCTTGATATCTTAAACGAAACACAGATTACAGACGAAGCTGTTGCTATTGCTGCTAAGTACGTTCTTGAAAATCCAAATACACTCATGATCGTTTGTGCAGACCATGAAACTGGTGGAGTTAAATATAAGTCTGGCTGGGAGAAAAATGCTGCAGGTGGAAATGTTTATTCAACAACAAGTGGACACAGTGGAGAACCTTATCCATTATTTGCATTTGGTGCAAGTGCAAATGTTTACTTCAGCGATATTCCACAGTTTGATATGAGCCAGTGGACTCCTGATGAAAAAGCTGCTTATGCTATGGGTACAATATATCCAGCACCAAATACATGGGGTGAAAATGGAACTGGTCAGGAAGCACAGCCTAATGCAACACCTGCTGCAGGACCTGCTTATCCAAAGATTCTTAGAAACCGCCAGATTGGTATAAGACTTGGTAAAGCTTTAGGATATACCAATTATGGTGACCTTAACGGAAACGGTGTTCTTGATCCTGCTACAGAAGGAGATTCTATTGTAGATGTTGAAGGTGCTAAGATTGCTTCTAACAAAGTAACTCTTAACTAATTTAACTTCAGCTTGTATATTTTCATAATTTAATTATTTGTGTTATAATCTGTAAGTGGTGATGCCTGTATATTCAGGTGTCTCCACTTTTTTTATGTATAGGAGAAATAAATGAAAAGAGTAGTAAATTGCTTTAAGTTTATAGGAATTTTTCTTTCTGTTTTGTCTTTAGCTGCATGTCCTGGTCCTCAAGGTGAACCGGAAGAAGAAATTCAGTTAGAAAAAGGTGTTGAAGGCGTAGAAATTCCTGCGTGGGATATAAGCATCGAAAATGGCATGGATAATCTTCCTGCGCTAAAGTTTGATGGAAGTTCAAATTTTAATGATGTAATTAAAGAGAATGTTGAAAAACCTTTTGCAAATATAGAAGTTAAAAATGTTATCTTTATGTTTTTTGACGGTCTTACAAAGGATTTAGTTTCTTCTGCAGCAGCAAAATATAACGGTAACCTTATGTTAAACTGCTTACCGGTTAAGATGGATTTTACAGCTCCTGCTTTAAATGAGAATACAGATGCAAGTAAAGTTCTGGGCCTGCTTCTTTCGGATAATCCATATTATAAGCCAACCTGTTCTTATGTTACTAATACTTTAGTATCAAATGATTTATTCAGACAACTTAGAAATGTTGATCCTTCTACAAAAGCCGAAAGAGATATTGTATCTGAAATTGTCTGCAAAGCTCCACGTCCTGTATATTTACTTGGAATTGATACAGAGTCTGGAGAAAGCGAAAAGTTTTCTTCTGATTTAAACGATTTTTATAAGGGAAACATAAAATATGTTAAAAGCTTTAAGGATGCTGTTGACTGCTATGGAAAAGAAGATGTAGTAATTCCTGGTCAAGACGCCCAGCATACAGAAAAAAAATTTGATTATTTGGAATTGAATGGAATTTTCTCTGTTTATCCTTATGGTACAAAGGAGTTCCCTTCTCCAGTTCAGTCTATTGCATTTTCTTTAGCTTATACAAATGCAAAAAAGACTGCAGACGGCTTCTATGTAATGTTCCATAACACTTCAGCTGATTCTGATGATAAAGAATATAAGCTTAAGAATTTTGACGAAGCTGTTGTTGCTGCTGCTAAGTTCGTTCTTGAAAATCAGGATACACTTTTGGTTGTTACTTCTGGTGCTTTAGACGCTTCATCGGTTCCTGCTTATGCCTTTGGTAATGTTCCTGAAGCTGCAAAGGCAAAAACCAATTTAATTGACTTCCTTAAGGCTGCAGTAAATCCGTAATTATTTATGTGTGTACAGATGCTGAAGCAAGCTTGAAATAACGAGCTGCAAATTCAGCATGACAATTAAATACCTGTCACCCTGAATACTTCGACAGGCTCGGTACATCGCTTGTTTCAGGGTCTGTCTGTGTACAGATGGTGAAGCAAGCTTGAAATAACGAGCTGCAAATTCTGCATGACAGGTAAAAATCTTTTATTTCCCTTTCACAGCCCTTCCATTTTCATTTACAAAATCAAGTATTAGTGTTAGAGTTTAAGAATAATGTTTCATTTGTGAAAAATCATTTATGAAAAAAAACTGGCTTTATGCCGGAATCTACGCAGGCTTGAGAAATAGCCGAAAACCGTTTTAGGAGGAAAAAATGGGTCTTTTTAAGAAAAAATTATTGTTAGTTGGTGCATTGGTAATAGGGGGCTTGTTATTTACAGCTTGTCCTGATCCTGAAAATGGAAATACTCAAACAACACCTGAGGTGCCGGTTGTTCCAGCAAAAAACATCACTTTAAAATTTTCAGAAAAAAATAATTCAACATTGGGTGAGGGAAGCCCTATAAAAATTACAATTTCTCCGTATGATAAAGAAGTTGAAGTTTATTATGAAATTGTTGCTAAAGATGGAACTACAACTCTTACAGAAGAGAATTATAAAAATTTTACTAAGTATACCACTCCTTTTACAGCTCCAAATGGAAGTGTATATGCTGTTGCTGTAAAAAATAATTATGTTGTTTCAAAGATTATATCTGCAAAATATAAGATTATAAATGTTGTTGACTACAGCATCGTTAAAGGCGCTGACGGTGATATCCCGGCATGGACAAAATCTCCTGATGGTGTTCAGAATATTCCTGCTTTAGATTTTACAGGAAAGTCTAATAATACAGATGAATTAAAAGCAGCCCTTACTGCAAAGAAAGCAGATCCTACATTCTTCAAAAAGCCAAAGAACTTTATTTTGATGATGGGCGATGGAATGGGTGTTTCTCAGATTGTTGCAGCAACTCAGCACAGAGGTCCACTTTTAATGAATGAACTTCCATACAAGGCTGTTGCAAATACTTTTGTAAGAGAAAATACAACAGGTGCAAGAGGTGAAGTTACAGACAGTGGTGCCGGCGGTACAAAGCTTGCTACAGGTTATAGAACAACAAAACTTTTTGCCGGAATTGATGCTGAAGGAAACGAATTATTAAACTTAAGTGAACTTGCTCGTTCTAAGGGTAAAAAGGTTGGTATTGTAACAAATGCTGAACTTGCAGATGCAACTCCTGCAGACTTTACTGTTCACAATAAAAACAGAAGCCAGGGCTGGACAAAAATTTGTCAGCAGGAAGTTCTTTTTGGTGCAGATCTCTTTATGGGTGGAACCGATGATAGTTTAGATGGTGCTATTTCAAGTTTAAAACCTTTAAGCGGTGCAAAAATTAAAAGGGCTTCAACACTTGAAGAAATTTTATCTAATTTTTCAACTACAGATCTTTTATGGCCACTTTTCCCCGAGGGAGATAAAAAGTTAGGTCGCTGGAATGAATCAAGTAAAACTGTTCCAAGTATGCATCAGCAGATGGCTCTTTCTTTGGCTCGTCTTCAGGCTACTTCCGGCGATAACGGTTTCTTCCTTATGTTTGAAAATACATATACAGACATTTACGGTCACTGGAATTCAGGTTTCGCATCAGTTACAAAAGAAGATAAAAACCACGCTGTAGATTCAACAAGCAGAAATATTTCCGGAATTATTAATGAAGTTAAAGACTTTGATGAATGTCTTGCTATTGCATTAAAGTTCGTTCTTGAAAATCCTGATACTGTTCTTTTAGTAACAGCTGACCACGAAACAGGTGATATGAAGTTTAAGAACGGCTGGGAAAATGACTTCTATAAACTTTCTGCAACCTCAGGAAACCACTCTAACCAGAATGTTCCTATTTTTGCAATCGGATACGGAATGGATAGAATTGGTACAAAGGATGCTTTCACTGTTGATGACTGCTGGCTTTCAGATAATACTGTTGTTGACAATACAATCTGTGGACAGACATTTGGTGATTTAATGAATGATGCACAGGGCTCATTTGGTGGTGACATTGAAAGTGACACAAGAGGCCGTACAAGAGACACCTTTACTGTAAAGGCAAAAGCTGCAAGTGATAAGTTTGAATTTACAATTAACCAGCCAATACTTCCTATGGGTAATAGTAGTGAAGGTGAATTTGTTCAGTTTAAGATTAAACCTTATGACAAAAATGCTGTTATTACAATTAAAGATAATTCAAATGTTTTAGTAAACGGCGTTAAATTTGCTGATAATGATAATGCAAAAGTTGAAAAAAATTCAAAGGGAAATGTTACTACTCTTGTTACCCCGGCTTATACTAAGACTTTTGATGAAACTTCTGCAAAGTTAGATGGCTGGTATCAGTTCTCTATTTGTGCTAAATCAAAGATTAATGCACTTACAGTTTCTATTACAGGCGGTACAATTGCTGCAGATACAGAAGTTTTAATTGATGACTTTACAGTTCAGTACGGTTCAACAAAGGGATATGTTGAAATTACCGGAGACAATGTTACTGCAACAAAGAACTAAGTTTATAAATGATTTAGTTTAAATTTAAAGGGAAGTGCGGTTAAGGCTGTGCTTCCTTTTTTGTATATATTTAGTCTTTATGCAGGTATTTTAATTGACCCCTTTTTTATTTCTATATTATACTTGAAGAATAAAAGACTTTTAGAGAGGATGATATGAAAAAAATATTTAAGAATTTATTTGTTTTTCTTTCAGTTGTGTTTGTAATGTCATTTGTTGCTGCCTGCAATCCTGAGCCGACAGGACAATCTGGACAAGAACCTGTTACACCTGAGCAACCAGAGAATACAACTCCACCTGCAGATGTAACAATTAAACCTAAAGCAACAAAAGTAAATCCAGGTACAAAAGTTACTCTTTCTTCAACTTCTGGTGCTACGATTTACTACGAAATTGTAAAAGAAGGTTCTGCTTCTACTTTAACTGCTGAAAACTATGCTGGTTTTACCCAATACAAACAATCACTTACAGCTGAAGATGGAACTGTATACGCAATTGCTGTAAAGGGTGATAAAACTTCTGCAATTACAAATAGAAAATATACAGTACTTGCAGGAAAATCTAATGTACCGACCGATACATTAAAAGTAGAAACTGTAGATAATACTGTATGGAACGGAACCAGAGATGCTGAAATTGCTTATGAAGCGCCTGCTGACGGCATAACTATTTCTAAGCTTCAGCTTGTTACTGCAGGTCCTGGTGCTGACTGTTCTACAGAAATGACCGTTAGCTGGCATTCACCTGTTCCTGTAAACTATGTGGAATATACAACTGCTGACGATACAAGTTTTGCAAGATCTGGAAAAATCTGGATTAAGGCAGAATTAACAAAGGCCGAAGATTTTATTGGTAGAGATGCTAATGGTAAAGATGTTCATTACGGCTGGGGAAGATTATCAGGCAGCACAATTAAGCTTGATCACACAAGATTTTATGTATGTAAGGCAAAGCTTGAAGGTTTAAAGCCTAACACTGATTATATTTATAAAGTGGGAACAAACGGAGCTTCTCCTTTAAGTGCAGGTCCTTATAAGTTTAAGACTGCAGGAACCAATGGCGGTCAGTATACCTTTTTCTGGGCTTCTGACCTTCACACTCCAAGCGGAGACAGTAAGTATGTAAAACGCATAAGCGAATTAATTGGTTTTGCAAATGCAAATCTTAAAAAGAAGGCACTTCCTGAAGTAAGCTATGTTTTATTTACAGGAGACTTAGTTGAAGAAGGTGCTTATTACAGCAGCTGGCTTTGCTGGGATAAAATTCCTGAACTTAGAGAATATATGTGGGCAAGCTGCGTAGGAAATCACGATTATTATTTTGATGAATCTTACAGAGTTGGTGGTCAAAAAGCACGCGTTTCTCCACGATGGCAGTATGAGTGTACAGCCTTCCCTGATACAAATAAATATACAAAAGATGATACTACTGTAGAAACTCTACCACCTTCTAACTACTGGTATTTGTATAACCGTGTTCTCTTTATAGGAATTGATTCAATGCTTAATGAATCTTGTGACTATGATTATATTTCAAATGAAACAGTTCAAATGAAATGGTTTAGGGCTGTTCTTAAAGAAAATGAAGAAAAGTATGATTATATTGTAGCATTCCAGCACTATGCTTATATTGTAAACGATAAGGTTATGTATGGTAATTATGATGACTGGAAAACTGTTTATGATGAAGCCGGCGTTGACTTTGCTTTATCTTCTGACAGTCATGAATACGACCGTACTTTTGAACTTTATAAAGACAGGGCTATAGATGCTGGTAAAAACGGAACTGTATATGTAACAAGCCCAATGACAGAAGGTTCTGCTTTAGATCCTATGACAAACAAAGCGCCTGGAAAGTATAATTCAAAATCAGAGTTTTATGCTGGTGGCGTTAAAGGCGGTATGTACTTTGTTGTAAATTCTAATTCTATGACTATGTATACAATAGGTAAAAATGGTACTGTTTTTGACGAAAAGACTGTTGGAAGAAAAAAGAGAGCCTGGAACTAATAATTTGCTTGATTTTTTATATAAAATAGATTTATTATAAAATTATATGGGGCTTTATAACGGGTTTATGGGAAACTTGTTATGAAGCTTCTGAAAAAAGGAGATATTTATGAAAAAAACTTTATTATTTGCTGCTGGATTTATGGCTTTAGCTTTGGGATTCTTTTCTTGTGAAACTGAACCTGCTAATAATAACAATCAGAATCAAAACCAGAATCAAAATCAAAACCAGCAACAGAGTCAAACTACTGAACCTGAAACACCTATTGAAGGCTGGGAAAAGATATTTATGATTGATACAGATCCTGCTGCTTTTGCTCCAGGTGATCAGGTAAAATTCCAGTTTAAAATTTCTGGTTTTGACTATCCTGCAGATGCTAATATTGAATTCTATTTCAGTGCTGATATAGAAGATTTTAGTGGTAAGGTATGTTTTAGATCTGCTAATACAAACGAAAAATGGATAGATGGAGATGTTCCAGCTGAAATTGAAGGAGAAACTGCATCTGGAACAGGAACTGTTACAAAGGTTGATGATAAATGGTATAAAGTTCATGCTACAGTAAAGGCTGCTGATAATACAATTGGATTTACCTGGTATAAGAATGAGAAATTACCTGAAGGAAATGACAAAGTATATGTTAAAGGCTTTGTAATTTCTTATACTGATGAAACAGGTGAACTGATTGAAAATGATTATTATAGCGAAGACTTTGTTTATGATGCAGATTATAATCCTAATCCGTTGAAATTTGAATCATGGTATTCTGTAACTGGTCTTCGTGCAACAGAAGTAGATGATTTCTAATTTGTAAGCGTTAATAGCTTTTAGGAATAAGCTGCTGGATGTATTATCTGGCAGCTTTTTTTGTTTGTGCAGGAATTTGTCTGGGTAGAGACCCTGAAATAAATTCAGGGTGACGGACTACTTGTCATTCTGTCCGGGTAGAGATGCTGAAATGAATTCAGCATGACGGTTGTTTATGAATTCAGTATGACTGTATTTTTTGCCAGACA
>JAEEGL016725264.1_pt1 | contig 13860 bp, 10 predicted proteins | sample 9134231 | NCBI WGS metagenome assembly JAEEGL01 (sample SAMN16246548, study PRJNA631951) | gut metagenome | biome: gut microbiome; feature: rumen; material: fiber-attached | host: Bos | place: Iran: Karaj | collected 2018-10
CGCCGTCACTATGGAAAAATGGAGATGGACAGATGCTAAAATACGCCAATTTTGATATCGTCTTCCAGGAAGTCCCTGAAGAAGTGACGCTTGCCATTAATATCACCAACTGTCCCAACCAATGTCCTGGTTGCCACAGCAAATATTTGTGGGAAAACACAGGCAAACAACTGGACTCCAACGAATTGTATCGTCTTGTGGAGCAGTATAAGACAGGTATCACTTGCGTGTGCTTCATGGGTGGCGACAACGAGCCTGAGTCTGTGGCACAGCTAGCCAATCAAGTCAAGAAAGACTATGGTGTAAAGGTAGCCTGGTATTCCGGAAAGAACGAGTTGCCGCAAAACGTTTCCACCGATCATTTCGACTACATCAAAGTGGGACGGTATGTGGCCGAGCTAGGTCCTTTGGACAGCGCGACCACCAACCAACGCATGATGAAACGTCTGGCCGACGGCCGTGTGAAGGACATCACGGAGTGGTTCCGAAGGAACAAGAAGGTTGAAATTGTTGAAAACGAGCCATAAAAAACTCCGGCGTTTGCCGGAGTTTTTTTATTCTTTCACGAATTTTTCGCCATCCCAGATGTACACGGGCAATTGGTCTCCCTTATAGGAGTCAAGCATCACCTTGTCCATGTGGTTATAAACGTTTTCGCAGTCCCACGGATGAAGCCTTACCGTAAGCGACATCGGCGGTTGAAACTCGTAACAAATAAAATCCTCCGGGGATTTTTCGAACATAATCCTGAACTCGGCGATGTCATTTTTGTATTCTTCCGTTTTATCCGGGTTGAGCAACTCGTCCAATGTCGGCATCGGCAAAACATCATTAACCCCCTCCGTCAATTTGCCGTCTTTGTAGTATCTGGTCCAAAAATAATACTCCGTAGCGCAGCCTGGACCGCCGAAATCACGAGTAAAAGCTACAAGATATCCGCCGTCTTTCAACGGGAAACAGTCCAACTCTTGGCCAGAGTTGCAGCCTTCGCATTCTTCTTCAGGACTACCTGCTATTGAGAACGGATTGGGGCTGTAAGTGTCTTTGATTTCGGGATACAGCTCTCTAAACAGTTTTTCCGCCACGTTTTCCGGTTCATCGTTTTCGACGACCGTGTCGGTAAGCTGAGCTTTAACATTGTCAATCGTTGCTTCGACCTTGGTGTCGGCGTTCGTAGTATTCTCGTTGTTCTGATCGTTTCCTCCGCACGATACTATTGTCAGTGCCAAGAAGGATAGGATTGGGATAAACAGTTTTTTCATATCGGTTGTTTTTTAATTTAAACAGTAGAGACGGTGCATGCACCGTCTCTACAAAGGTTTGTCATTAATCATTTGGTGTCAGCGCTGATATCATTTCAGCAATCTTGGCCTTCACCTCGTCGACGAAGTTGTCGGGGTTGAGGTCGGCCTTGAAGCTTTTGTCGCGCGAGGCAAACTCGATGGCATTGCGTTCCAATGTCTTCGGGCTGACCACAATGCGCAGCGGCACGCCAAGCAGGTCGGCATCGGAGAACATCACACCCGCGCTGATGTTACGGTCGTCGTAGATGACCTCCACGCCTGCCTTCTTCAGTTCCTCGTAGATCTTGTCGGCCACGCGGCGCACGTTCTCGTCAGCGACACGCAGGGCGCAGACCTGCACCTGCCAAGGAGCGATGGTGATGGGCCAGATAGGACCGTAGTCGTCGTGGCTCACCTCGCAGACCGAGGCAATCAGACGGCCCACGCCGATGCCGTAGCAGCCCATGATGGGGTATTTCAGCGTGTTGTCGCTGTCGAGGTACTGCATGTTCATCGACTCGGTGTACTTAGTGCCGAGCTGGAAGATGTTACCCACTTCGATGCCGCGGCTGATGGTGATGCTGTGCTTGCCGCACACGGGGCAGATGCCGCCGGCGGTGGCCTTGGCAACGCTATCGTACTTCACCTCACCAAGGTCACGGGCCATGTTCATGCCCTTGTAGTGATAGTTCTCCTTGTTGGCACCCGCCACGAAGCTGTTCAAGGTCTTCAGCGACTCGTCGTAGACCACGGTGATGCCTTCCGGCAAGCCCTTGGGACCGATGAAACAGGCACAGACACCCATCTCGGGGGTGACGGTTGCGGCATGCACCTCGGCGCAAAGCAGGTTACGCAGCTTGGTCTCGTTCACCTCAAGGTCGCCACGCAAGAAGACGATGACCAACGAGTCATCCATGTTACGCTGATAGAGCACGGCCTTGCATGACTGCAGGGGCGACTTGTGCAGGTAGTTGCACACATCCTCGATGGTCTTCTGGTCGGGGGTATAGACCTCTTCCAGAGGCTCAATGGGGTATTCCTCGTTGTGGACGATGCAGTCGGCGGCTTCGCTGTTGGAGCGGTAACCGCACTCGGGGCAAATCACGATGGTGTCCTCGCCAATGTCGGTGAGCAGCATGAACTCATGCGAGATGCGGCCACCCATCATGCCCGAGTCGGACTTGACGGCCACGACCTGAGGCACGCCAGCACGGGCGAAGATGCGGTCGTAAGCATGGTAAGCCTTGGCGTAGTATTGCTCCAAGTCCTCTTGCGAGGTGTGGAAGCTGTAGGCGTCCTTCATCGTGAACTCACGGGTGCGGATCAAGCCGCCACGCGAACGGGGTTCATCGCGGAATTTGGTCTGGATTTGGTAGATCATGAAGGGATACTGCGTGTAGCTCTTCGCGGCGTCGCGAGCCAGCTGTACGGCGGCTTCTTCGTGGGTCATGCCCAGCACCATGTCAATGCCGTTACGGTCCTTGAAGCGAAGCAGTTCCGAGCCGATGCTGTTGTAACGCCCCGACTCCTGCCACAATGAACCTGGCATGACGACGGGGAACATGACTTCCTGTCCATCGATGCGGTCCATCTCCTCACGGATGATGTTTTCTATCTTTTTTGCAATGCGCTTGGCCGGCATGAAGAAGGAAAACAAACCTGTTCCCACCGACTTGATATATCCACCACGCACCATCAGCGCCTGACTGTCGAATACGCAGTCGGCCGGTGCCTTCTTGAAACGTTCGCCTAATAATGTTGCAACTTTCATTTCAGTATTTCGTAATTTATAAGTTTAACCGATTATTTGACGCGGGACTACCAGACGCGAGACTGCGGGACTTTTATCGTCTCGTGTCTCGCCTTCATTCCGTGAAAACAGAACTCCAGTCCCTCAAATCGGCGGCAAAGGTACGGAATTTTTCCAAGCGCAATGATAGTTATTTTTTGCGCTTCCAAGTTTGCGAACGACCTAACAACCCCGCTTTGTCCAACGAACCACGCAGGATGAGTTCATCTGTCTTTTCTTTGTAAGTCACCTTGCCGTGATAGGTTTTTTGGCTTTCCGGGTCATACACCCTGCCTTTCAGTTGGTCTCCATCGACTTTCATTTCGCTGAAGAGTTGGGTGCCGACAACGCCTTCAAATCCCTTAGGATAAGGGGCTTTCATCACCTGAAATTTGCCGTTGGCATCTTTCTCGTAAAGCGTGGTGATGACACATTGATAAGTGCCGTTTTCCTCATAGATGTTGACCGTGGAGCGCATGTCGCCCGTCTTGTCATCGAAGGTATTCCATTGACCGAGCATCTTGCTCACTTGGGCTTGACCCATCATTGCAGTGGCAACGAAAAGAACTAAAAAAAGGAGTTTCTTCATTAGAATAATATTATGGTTTGCGAGAGCAAAAATACAAAAATCGTTCAAAAAGGTAAAAAATACATTCCATGGTTTTACTTTTCCAATTTTGCAGGGTAATGGTTTTAAGTAGAGGAGCAGAATTTTACGTATAAGACGTAGGACGTAAGACGTAAGACGTAAGACAAAAGACGTAGGACGTAAGACAAAAGACGAAAAACAGAAAAGAAAATCCCAAGTCCTAAGTCCCATGTCAAACGAATAGATATTTAATAAGCAGATGAGCGGAATTAGTTTACATAAAGATTTGGCCGTCAGCTATCAGCAGTCAGCCTTGGTGCTACCGAGCTGAAGGCTGACGGCTGATTGCTTACAGCTAAAAAATAACGCAGTTTAATTTTGAACAGTTACTTATAAGTATCATCTTCTCAGAGAAAACCAATACTCCTAAATATGCAAAAAACATCTTTACAAATGCGAATGGCCATGCTTCTCTTGCTGGCAATAGGTTTGCCAATGGCTGCATCAGCCCAAACCGTTACGATTGGCACCGACACTACCACCCATTACGGAGCACCTATCTCCAACCTTTCCAAATACTCCTTGGCTGAGATGATTTTCACCGCCGATGAAATTGGCACACCAAGCACAAATCAAGTTCTCAGCATCGGCTTCTATAGCGATGCGGATGTAATACAGAGTTATTCAATCAATATCTACATGAAAAATGTTGGACAGAGCTCATTTTCAAGCTCGGCTGATTACATTAAGCTCACCTCTGCCGACAGAGTGTATTACAGCCAAACCAACGGAAAGATTAATCCAAGGGCGGGTTGGAACACCATCGTGTTGCCCACACCGTTTGACTACGACCCCGATAGCAACCTGCTAATCGTCGTGGACAAATATGTAGGAACCAGTGGCTATGGCGACTCTGTCTGGCGATACACCTCCACCGCCACAGCGACTGACTCCATTTGCAAAATGCTGTATTCCGAAGGAAGCAGTTGGCTTCTTCCTACGGTAACATCTATCCCCAACTTGGGGCTAAACTACGAGCGACCTAATATACAAATCTCGTTCGACGAAAGCTGTGCCATACCCACCAACCTATCAGCCACACTCACTCCTGGTGATGGCACCATCGCCACACTCACCTGGACCACACATGGCATCGCCAACGATTGGGTTCTACAATATGGTACTGACAACACTTTTGCCGCCAACACATACACTGAGATTTCTTCTCTTTTCAGTGTGAACGAGTCCACCGTAACGGTCAACCTCACCAATCTCACACCCGAAACCACTTACTACGCCCGAGTGAAACCAAGTTGCGACACAGCAGATACCTTATGGAGCAATGTGTTGGAATTCATACCCACCAACGCGTATCCCCTTACGGCATTTGAGGACGGGACCTATACGAATTATTATTTCCCGATGTATGTGCATGGTACGGTGCCTCCTTCTGTTTGTTATAACAAAAGCGAATGCATCATTCCCGCAACCGAGTTGACAGAAATGTGCCATGGAAGTACAATCAGTGCCATGACCTTTTATCCGTCTTCGGTAAGCAACATCTCGTGGGAAAACACCCAACACAAAGTGTTTCTCAAAGAGGTGACTTCCACCACTTTGGGCGGACATTACAGCGGGTGGAACGACGCCACCATTGTTTTTGAGGGTCAATTGCCCGAGCCTACCGCAAATTCAGAAACTTACACCATCACATTCCAACAAAACTACACTTATAACGGAGGTAATCTTCTGATTGGCATCTATAGTATTAATGGTGCAAGCGGAAGCGTAATATGGAAAAGCGTAAGTAGTGCGGAAGCAGGCGTGTCGGCCTATGGAACCAGCCTTTACTCGTATGAAGACGTAAACTACTATGAATACTATCAAAGTAACCGATCCTTCCTCCCAAAGACTACCTTCAGCTACTTTCCTTGCGACACCCCAAAACCCAAGAACCTGACTTCGAGCAACATCACCGCCGATGAAGCCACCCTGAGTTGGGTAATACCCGATGCAATCACGACCATCACGGGCTATCAATACAGCTACAAAAAGATGAACGATGCCGAATGGTCGCAGGATTACAGCACCACTGCCACTTCCGTCACCATCGACGGGTTGGACGAACAAACACGCTATCAGTTCCGTGTGCGCGCCTGTTACGGCGACTTGGGCCAAAGCGATTACACCACTACCAACTTTACCACAGCATTACAGGCCGAAAGTTTCACCTTTGCGGATGTTACGACAGGCGGCTCCTCCACCCCTTTCCTTGGCAACAGAGTAAATTACGGCACCCATGGACAATTCATCATCCCTGCAACAAGTCTTGTCGATATTGCCGGTAGCGACATCAGACGCTTGTCTTTCTACATCAGCACTGGCACTCTCACTCAGACGACAGACTGGGGAGGGGCTCAGTTTGAAGTATGGATAGCCGAAGTCGACAACACCACATTCAGCAGCAACGCGCTCTACCCATGGGAGGATATGACCTTAGTATCCAACTGTGACACACTCAAGGCTATCGACGGCGTAATGCACATTGACCTCGACCCTTATTATTCCTACGGCGGACACAACCTATTGATAGGTTTCAAACAGATTGTCCTGGGAACAAGTGAAAGTATTAATTGGTGTGGCGAGTACGGTCATTCCAATGCAGCTGTGGTTTCATACAAGACTTCTGCAACTTCACTTACTACTATCAGCCGCTCGAATTATCTTCCCAAGACAACCATCTACTACCAAGCCACCGACTATCCAAGAATACTCGATATCTATACGGACACCATCACGAGCACGACAGCTCAGCTCAGTTGGATGGCACCAAGTCCAAACGTCACAGGCTATAGATACCAATACAAGTTATCCTCGGTCTCCGACTGGACTACTGCATGGGAAAGCCTTTCTGCATCTTCCACTTCGGTGATGCTCGAGTCTTTGTTACCCGCTTCAGATTATGATTTCCGCATCAAGGTCATTTATGGCGAGCAGGAGAGCATAGTCACCACGACCAGCTTCACCACCGCCGAGGTACTACCTTCTTGCATAGCACCTTCCCAACTTGAAGTGACCACCAATGCCTTGAGTGCTACACTGACCTGGGTCAGCGAGGCCCCCACTTGTCAGGTGGCGCACTCCATCTATGCCAGTTCCAACCCACAATATAACATTGCAGGCACGACCAATGCCAGCACTTACACTTTGGACAACTTGACGATTGACAAAGACCACTACTTCTGGGTACGAGGCATCTGCGGCAACAACGACTATAGCGAATGGGCGGGACCCATCAGCATTCACATTGGCTATTGCGAGGCAAACCCAACCCAAAGGAGCAATAAAGGTATTGTAGGAGTAGCTTTTGGAAATGGCGACTATACCGTCAACAACTACAACGCTAATGGCCTTCCGGCGCGAAGCCCATACTATGGCAACTATACTAACATGGTGGGAGCCATTCAAGCCGGAGTACAAGATACTATCAAAATCACCACCAACACCAGTTTTTACGATAATTCCTATTGGATTCGTATTTGGGTGGATTTCAACAACAACCTCATATTCGACGATGATGAGAATATCTATAGAGGATGGGCTTGGGACTATGGCGAAGGAACAATAAACGCCATCATCACCATTCCTGCCACTCAAGCGCCGGGTGACTATCGTATGCGCATTGGTGGGTGCGAATACTTGCAAAACGAGAACGACCCCTGTTTGACAGGATATTTACAGGCTGGCTACAACGATTACACCTTGCGTGTGCTTGAAATGCCCGTCTATACCAAGGACATAGCAGGCCATGGCGGCAATAATGGCGGCTACTATCTCATTACTTCACCCGTTGTGGACTCGATTATGCCTTCCGAAGAGAACGGCTTCATCACTGATACGTACGACCTCTATCGCTTTAACCTGTCGCACGAAGACAACGAATGGGAGAATTACAAAACCTTTACCAACGGCTATGAGATAGAAAATGGAAAAGGCTACCTGTATGCCAGCCATGACAGCACTACCCTTATTTTCACCGGTTCGCCTTACAACGACAACGGCGAAGTCATACTAGTCTATGATGCCACCGACGAAAGGAAGTGCTGGAACCTGGTGGGCAACCCGTTCATCTGCGAGGCAATCCTCGACAGGGAATACTACGTGCTGAACGACGACGGCAAAACCATCAATCCCAACGCAGTGCCAGCTACCACTCCCATTCCACCCTTCACAGCCGTATTTGTGAAAGCCGTGTCCATTGGCGATAGGGTGATTTTCACTAAAGTGGTACCTTAATCTTGAGAAACCATTATGCATAAGTAGATGAGCAAATTTAGTTTACATATTGGACGCGAGATTACGGGACTATGACTTGTGACTATGACCATGACTGTTTTGGCCAAGGGCTGAAATTTCAGCATTCCCGTGAAAGCGGTCATAGTCACGGTCAATGGTCATGGTCAAAAAGTCCCGAAGTCCCGCGTCAAAAAACATGAAGTTTAGTTTTGATTCGTTACTTAACAAGAATGTAAAAGTCCAACCAATTCACTGCAATTGAGTATTTTTGCAAATCATTGTGAACAAAGAGTAAAACCATGCCAACAGACCACGAAATCATATCGGCCATGAAAAAGAACCCTAATGAGGGGATGGGGCTGCTTATGAAGGCTTATATGAAGCCCGTCTATTGGCATATCCGTCGATTAGTGGTGGCCCATGCCGATGCACAAGATGCGATGCAAGAGACTTTTGTGAGAGTTTTCCGTTCGTTCTCGCAATATAATGAAAAACAATCGCTTACCGCATGGATTTTCCGAATCGCCACCAACGAAGCCCTACGGCTCTTGGGCAAGCGCAAAGGCAAGACCGAACTTCCGTTAGATGACACCTCTGAAGACCTCTTTGACCTGAAAGCCGATGCTTACGTCGACTACAGCGATGCCGAAGCGGTAAAACTGCAAAAAGCCATCCTCTCGCTGCCCGCCAAGCAGCAGATTGCCTTCAACCTGCGCTATTATGACGACCTGTCATACGAAGATATTGCCCTCGTCACTGGGTCGACGGAAGCCAACGTTAAGGCCAACTACCATTATGCCAAAGAAAAGATTGTAAACTATTTGAAAACAAACGATTAGCTATGGAAAACGAATTGGAGAAAATGAAGAAATCAATGCCCTATACCGTCCCAGAAGGCTTTTTCGATGAAATGGAAAAACGCTTGATGCAGGAAGTGGCGACGAAAAAGAAAAAAACGACCGGTCGTAAGGTGGTACTTTGGACAAGCCTTGCTGTCGCTGCATCATTGGCCTTGCTACTCGTGCTGCACCAAAGACTCGCCAAAACCGAAGAAGGTTCGTTCGAGCAAGTGGAAATGGCGTTCAACCAACTCAGCGATGCCGACCAACAGCTTTTGTTGGAGTATTTTGACGAAATGTATTATCTTGACAATTAAATAAAAGAAGAATGATATGAAAAACTTATTGAAATTCAATTTAATGGCAGTTTTGATGCTGGTATTTTGCACCATGATGACGGCGCAAGACAAACAACAACGTATGAACCGTGAAGAGTTGGCCAAAAAACAAGCCAACTACATTGCCACACAAATGGCTTTCGACGAAACGACCACACAGCGTTTTATAGAGACTTATTGCGCCTACCAACAAGAGGTGTGGGCATTAGGTCCTAATCACAAGGAAGAGCCCACCAACGACGCAGAGGCTGAGCAAGCCATCAAGGAACGCTTCGAACGCAGTCAACAAATCCTCGACTTGCGTGAAAAATATTACGAAGAGTACAGCAAATTCCTGACGCAACAACAAATTCAACGCATCTATGAGCTCGAGCGCAGAGTCATGAACCGCTTGAACAAACATCGTGAGCACAATCGCCAAGAGCATAAAGGGCACGAAAAAGAATAAGAACGATTGTGTATTTTTGCACCGATGAAATACACACAACGCTACCCTACCCCCGAAGGTTTCGATGACCTTTTGATGTGCTCCGACGGTGAGACATTGACGGGCCTTTGGTTTGAAGGCTCACGGGACGAGAATAAACAAATAATGAACCTTGTAGAGACGTGCCATGGCGCGTCTCTACCATCGGTGTTTTCCGAAACCTGCCGTTGGTTAGACCTCTATTTCTCAGGTCATCAGCCTGATTTCACACCTGCCTATCGTTTGAATGGTTTGACCCCGTTTCGCAAACAGGTTTCAGACATCATGTGCGAGATACCTTTCGGTCAAACCGTGACTTATGGCGAGATTGCGAAACGCATTGCGGAGACACGCCATCATGCGCCTCTGCCCACAAGAAAAATGTCGGCTCAAGCCGTAGGAGGCGCGGTGGGATGGAACCCCATTTGCATCATCGTGCCTTGCCACAGGGTGGTTGGAGCCAACGGCAACCTCACTGGTTATGGTGGTGGGATGCATAACAAAATCGCGCTATTGAAACTTGAAGGCCATGACATGAGTCGATTTGGTTTTTGAATCGAAGACGGTCGGCTTTAGAAGTTTTTTACTATTTTTGCTTGTTGAAAACTTCATAATTGACACAACTTACTTTCCGTTGTGGATAAAAACCGTTGGGTAAATTAAGGTAGCCTATGTTTAAAGCATCGAGGATCATCCTATTTTTATTTTTGTCAGGTGTGGCTTTATCATCTTTCGCCCAAGCCATCCACCCAGATGATTTCGGCGAACGCTACACACTGAAACAAGTCGTGGTATTGAGTCGCCACAATATCCGCTCGCCTTTGTCGGGGAGACACTCCGCCTTGCAACGCCTCACGCCTCATGAATGGCACCAATGGTCGTCGGCACCAAGCGAGCTTTCGTTGCGCGGTGGAGCATTAGAGACGATGATGGGCCAATATTTCCGCAAATGGCTCGTCAGCGAAGGGATGATGCAGGAAAATGAAATTCCCGCCGAGGGTACGATGCGCTTTTATGCCAATTCTAAGCAGCGCACCATCGCCACGGCACAGTATTTCTCTTCGGGGATGTTGCCCGTGGCCAATATCCGCATCGAACATCATTGCGAAATGGGCAAGATGGACCCCGTGTTTAACCCTCAAATCACGGATGACAACGATGACTTCAAGGCTTTAGCGCAACAACAAATTGCCGCCATGGGGGGCAAAAAAGGCATGGCTGGCATTGGAGAGAAAATGGCAGGCAACTATAAGCTATTGGAACGAGTGCTCGACATGGAGCAAAGCCGAGCCTGCCTCGAAGGCGACACCTGCCATTTCCGCACCGACGACGCGCATGTGTATCTCGTCAAAAACCGCGAGCCGGGCATGGGCGGTTCGCTGCGCCTCGCCTGTCAAGCTGCCGATGCACTTGTTCTACAATACTACGAAGAACCCGATGCACTGAAGGCCGCCTTTGGCGATACATTGTGTTGGGAAGATTGGGAACGCATATCTGCCATCAAGGACTGGTATGTCGACGTGCTGTTCACTGCGCCTGTGGTGGCACGCCAAGTGGCTCGTCCGCTTTTGCGGACAATGCTCGAAGAACTTCAGAATGACGGGAGGAAGTTTACCTTTCTTTGCGGTCACGACTCCAACATCGGGAGCGTTTTGGCCGCTTTAGAGACCGAGGACTACAGCCTGCCGCAAACTATTGAAAAGAAGACTCCTATCGGCTGCAAATTGGTCATCGAGAAATGGGTAGATGACGAGGGGAAAGCTTTTGCCGCACTCAACCTTGTTTACCAAAGCACCGAACAGCTGCGCAATATGGCATTGTTGGATTTGGAGAACCCACCGATGGTGTTTCCCCTTAGTCTCAAAGGCTTGAACGCCAATGCCGACGGGCTTTATCCCTTTGAGGCTGTTTTGAATAGAATAGACTCTGTCATAAAACGTTAGCCACTACAACTAAAAACGGCTTTTTATTGATCATCAAAGCCACACCACAGACTTTTTATTATTTTTGCAACCGTATTAAAACCAAAACAATGAAGAAAATCGCAATAACCCTTTTGTGCGCTTTGGCCTTTGCCGCCTGCACCAACAACCAACCTGAAAACAACAAAAACAATCAAAACAACACAAATATGGAAAACACAGCAAAAGTCTATCTGACACGCAACATCAGCCCTGAAGCTTTGGTGAACATTTACAAGGCTTTGGGCGTGGAAGCCAAAGGCCGCGTGGCCGTGAAAATCTCAACCGGCGAGGGCAGCAACCCCAACTACCTGAAACCCGAACTCATCAAAGACCTGGTGCAAGAAGTGGACGGCACCATCGTAGAGTGCAACACCGCTTACGGCAACGGCCCTGGCGACGAAAAAGACGAGCGTAACAACTCAGCCGTTCACTGGGAAGTCATTCGCAGGCACGGTTTCACCGATTACTTCCCCGTTGATATCATGGACGAGTACGACGAAATCCGCATTCCCGTGAAAGACCAGAGGCACATCAAATACGATATTGTGGGTGGCCATATCGCCAACTACGATTTCATGATTGCCCTCAACCACTTCAAGGGTCACCCGATGGGCGGTTATGGCGGTGCTTTGAAAAACCTCAGCATCGGTTGCGCCAGCAGCAACGGCAAGGCTTACATCCACTCTTCGGGAAAGATGGAAAAACTCGATATGGCCAAGCTTTGGACACCCGAATACATCGGCGACCAGGATGGCTTCCTTGAAAGCATGGCAGCAGCCGCTCAAGCAGTGACGAACTACTTCCAAAAGAGGCAAGGCATCATCTATATCAGCGTGATGAACAACATGAGCATCGACTGCGACTGTGTCGACCATCCTGCCCCCGTGAAACTTGATGACTACGGCATCCTCGCCAGCACCGACCCTGTTGCTCTTGACCAAGCCTGCGTCGACATCATCAACAACCAGCAGGTGACCGCAACCAACGACCCCACCGACCTGCTCAGCCGCATCGACAAGCAACACGGCACCCACACCATCGAGCACGCTGAAGCCATCGGACTGGGAACCAGGAAATACACCATTGTCAGCATTGATTAATTTGCTGCACTAGTCATGTCTTTGTTTCAATTGTAAAAGTATAATACTTAGTAACTAATCATAATTAAACTACATGTTATTTGACGCGGGACACGGGACTTCGAGACTTTTTGACCATGACCATTGACCATGACTATGACCGCTTTCACAGGGATGCTGAAATTTCAGCCCTTGGCCGAAACAGTCATGGTCATAGTCACAAGTCATAGTCCCGTAATCTCGCGTCCAATATGTAAACTAAAATTGCCCATTTACTTATGGAAAACCCGAAAATTATTATTACCATCAATCGTGAAAGTGGAAGTGGAGGTGGCGAGATCGCCCGTCTGCTGGGAGAGAAACTGGGGCTTAAAGTCTATGGTCGGGCCATGTTGCAAAGCATTGCTGAAAAATTCGACATGACATTAGAAAATATGGATCGCGTCAAAGCCCAGCATACCAATTGGTGGAGCGAATTTTGCCGTTTCTTTCGCCAATTTGACGCCTGTAGCTCTCCAGTTGCATCATCACCAGAGGTCACGCCGTTGACCCTGTATTATGCTGAGGCTCGTCTGCTGCGTGAATTGGCCGAACAGGAGAGTTGCATCATCGTGGGCCGTGCCGGTTTCCACATCTTCCGCGACAATCCCAATGCGTTGCACCTGCTCATCATGGCCGACCGTGACACACGTATCGCCCGCATCGCCGCCAAGCAAAATCTCAGCCCTGAAGAGGCCGCCAAGGTCATTGATAAAACCGACAAGGCTCGCGACACATTCGTCAAAACTGTCGCCGACACCTCGCGCTATGACGCTCGCAACTATGACTTTGTCCTTAATGTCACCAACATACCCACGGACGCGGTGGCGCAGTTCCTTGCCGACAATATTAGGAAGAAGTATCCTTTCTTGGCAAAATTGGCTGTCTTCCACAAGGGAAGAATGGCAACTGCATTGAGTTTCTTCAAACAATCTGGACGGACCGCTCGTGACGAACGCCTCGAACGCATCCGAAAGTCGCCTCATTTTGTGACCGATGAGTTCCAGAATGATGAACCGACCACGCTGTTCACGGGTCAAGGCGGCGTGCTGAAGAATCTTGGAAAGTCCCTCTTTGGGAAAAAGCCGAAGAATCGAGTCCCAAAGTTGGGCGAAATCCCTGTGGTCAAGACCGACTTGAACTGTTTGCCCGAATCGGGTGACTTTTACCTTTGGTTC
>JAEEGL016747220.1_pt1 | contig 13860 bp, 10 predicted proteins | sample 9134231 | NCBI WGS metagenome assembly JAEEGL01 (sample SAMN16246548, study PRJNA631951) | gut metagenome | biome: gut microbiome; feature: rumen; material: fiber-attached | host: Bos | place: Iran: Karaj | collected 2018-10
AGTACCATTTTTTTCATAATATCACCATAATAAGATTATTCTATATTTATATTATACCATAAATATAATAAAAAGAAGCTTTAAAAGCCTCATTTTTAATTCTTTTTAAGATGTTTTTTATTTATAATATTAAATAAAACAAACACAAAAGTAAATAAAATAACACTTAATGATAATACAATAAACATTACTAAAAGTGATACTTTATTATCAAAGAAATAAATATTACAATCAATACCATCTTTTATATTTTCAATAACTTCACTAGGAAATCCTACATTTCCCATTTCTTTAAAAACTCCACTCATTAAGTGATTCTTAATTAAACTAGTTCCATAAGTTCCAGGTAAAAACATTAAGAACTTTTGTAATCCTGCACCAAAAGAAGCAATAGGCATATAAGCTCCACATAAGAAACCATAACCAGCACTAACTATAGTACCAACTGCAGATGCTTGACCATTAGTTTTTAAAAAGAAATTAATACAAGATGAAAGAGCAGTACCAAATAATGTTAATAAGAATACATCAAGAACTAAGAATAAAACATCTCCTAATGTTAAATACCATCCTTGAGTTAATAAATATAATAATGATACTCCTAAAGCAGTAAATGAAACAATTAATGTACTAATAGCTGAAGCAATATAATATCCAGCTGCTAATATAGAACGTTTAACTGGAGCTATTTTAAAGTCTTCAATTGATAAATTAGCTTTATCTTGAATCATTAATAAATTTGAACAAAATGATACAGTAACACATGTTACAGCAAGTAAAGATGAAACAAGTTGGCTTGCAACAGTTGCATCAATTAACTTAGAACTAATATTAAAAGTATTTGGTAATGATGAATTAAAACTACTTTCATAAACATTAGAAAGAAATGTGCCATATAAAACAAGTAATATCATAGGTGTAATTAAAGATGAAAAGAACATTGCTTTATCTTTAAAAAACATCTTTAAATTTCTAATAACTATATTATATAATGTTTTCATTATTGATTACCTCCTTGTAAAACTTTACCAGTAACCTCAATAAATACATCATCTATTTTACCTTTAGTAACCTCATAATCAGTAAACACATCAGGATTTTTAACAATCAAATCAGTTACTTCTTTAGTATTAGAAACTTTAATTTTATATGCATCTCTAATCTTTGTATAAGGTAAACCAAGTGATTTAATAGTTTCATCATTCGAATTATAAATAACAACATAGTCACCAGCATAACTATTCTTTAATGAAAGTGGTGTTCCTTCAGCGACAATCTTACCTGAATCAAGAATAATAATATAATCAGCATCAGCTGCTTCTTCCATATAATGAGTAGTTAAGAATACAGTTAATCCATTTTCTTTTCTTAATTTATATATTGAATTCCACAATAATTGTCTTGTTTGAGGATCTAAACCAGTAGTAGGCTCATCAAGAATTAAGATTTCAGGATCATGTAATAATGCTCTAGCAATATCTACTCTTCTTCTTTGACCACCAGATAACTTTTCAAGTTGTCTATCTAAAAGATCTTTCAAATCAAACATATTAGTTAATTCGTTTAATCTATTTTCAAAATCTTTACCATTAATTCCATAAAGTGTTGCTCTACTCTTCAAATTATCTTTAACAGATAGTTTCTTATCTAAAATAGAACTTTGAAAAACAACACCTATTTTTCTACTAATACTATCAAAATCCTTTTCAACATCTTTTCCTAAAACAGTGATTGTTCCACTATCTTTAGCAAGTTGCCCACAAATCATAGAAATAGTTGTAGATTTACCGGCACCATTAACGCCTAAAAAAGCAAACAATTCACCTCGTTTTACCATAAATGATAAATCTTGGACAGCTTTTACACTACCATAAGATTTATATAGATTCTTTATGGTAATAACATTATCTATATTTTCACTCATAATTATACTCTCCTTTTAGTATTATATATTATACCATAATTTTAAAAAAAGAAAATAAAAAAGTGACTCAAAAATCCAAAAGCCTAGGATTTAAGCCACTTTTTTAAATTTATTATTTATCTTTACAAACTAGTAATGTGATAGACTCTATATGAATGCGGTTAAGATAAATGCTGACAAAATCCCCATTTTCAGGGTGTGCGACAATTGTAGTGCTGACAAAATAGGCATTTATCACTAGTTTTTGGAAACATATCAATCTATTTATCTACTTTAAAGTTAGTGTAATTGTGATATGTTCCTCTGAACTTAATAATTCTTTTAATTCACTATCACTTAAATTTATATGACCAAGTTTTGTATAAGACCAATTAGAGTTATTGTAGAAGATTGATATCTGATTAGAATTATATAAAACTATATCACCAGGTACTACATCAATTCTAGAATCATTAGATGGTAGAGTATAACCAATTGAACCAGTTTGTTCAAATCCACCATATTCACTTAGGTTAAGTGTTAATCCGTTACTAGCTAATTTCTTTAATTCTTTTACTGATTCATTATCTATCCAGTAAACATTAACTATTGTATTATTTATTTTAAGTTCTATTGTTTTATTCATATCTTCAACATCCTCTTTTGGTGTTGTATCAGTTGTAGGTGTTTTATCATTTTCTTTAAAAGGACTTTTCAATAAAACAATGTCAGTTCCTTTTTTATAATTATTTGAGCCAGTATAAAAATCCACTTCTAGTACTATCAATTCTTTAGTAACATCAATTAATTTATCCATCTTGAAATATATATCAAAAGTTTCTAACACTCCTGGACTAATTTCATATCCAATATACTTATAATCTTCATATGCTTTAGTTGTTGAAAAATCAGTTGAACTCATTACGTGTCCACCATCTTTATCATCAATATGAACATTGATTGCATCCCAACCAACTGCACCCATAATATCGTTTAGAGGCAAATAAACACCAGTATGATCTTTTAGTTTAAAATCGTTCTTATCAATTTTATGTGGTTTTAATTTGCTTTCATTTGGTTGCAAAATAGTCAAATTAATGCAAATAAAATATCCATTGACATCTGAAGATAATCCCTTCTTATTATTTACATTAATTGTATCTAAATTTTCAACATTATTAACAATCACATTATAGTTTTCATTATGAACTAGCGCTTTTTCATTTAGAAAATAATTTGTTTCAACAACATCATCTTTTTTAGCAATCTTTGTTGTACCTATAATTAAACCAATAACAGCAGATAATACAACGCCAATACATATAGATGTACATATTTTCCCAATAGCACTATGTATATCAAAAACTTTCTCAAAAAACTCTTTCATGATTTTGCAACTCCTTTAGCTTAAATCTTATATAGTAGCAGGAAAAAGTATCTCTTGTAGTTTCATTTCATGTTTATAGCCATCTTGTGAAAATGGTTGTCATGGAAAGCCTGCACAAATCACATCATGATTAGGTATATCATTTGGAACAACTTTTGTTATATCACCAACAAAATACTCATTTGGCTCTCCATTAGTGAAAATATTGTTAGATGTTTTACTGAAGTTAGCAGTACATGTTTTTCTGCGATCGTCATCTCATTCCGAAGCAAAAACACATTCCCCTCCAATGTTATCCATTGCAATATGAAATCCACCAATCCCAGCAAATAAATCTATAAATTTAAACTTTGTCATTATTTCTTCTCCTCAACGTCTATGTTGTTTTCTTTGAATAATTCTTCTAATTTTACCTTAGCAATTATAGTTGGTTCGTAATGTCAATTCTCCCATTTATTAACAGATGGAAAAGACACACCAAGCAAATCAGCTAGTTCTTGTTGTGATATATTAAATTTTGCTCTTAATTTTCTAATTGCATTTGGATAGTCAATTTGTTTCATTGTCAAACCTCCGTATTAATATAAAAATGGTAATTCTGGATGCTCTTCTATCATTTTTTTCATCTCATTTATTACATCCATATTAGGGGTTGCCCACATATTTTGATTAAAAAGAACATTTATTCTGATACATCCATCTTGCATTTCTTGGATTCCTTCTCGAACAGTTAACCCAGCATTTAAAATTACTGTATAGTCTTCAACTTTTGATATCTTCTTTATATCTTCAGTATCATAAAATACTTTTTTTGCAACAACGTTATTACCATCAGAAACAAAATCACTATTATCACCATAATGTGGGTGTTGTTGCTTCATTAATTCTTGTTCTTTTGCATAATTTATACCATTAATAAGGCGATATAAATCTCTATCATAGTCGATAAAATCTAATGTAATAACATCTGGCAATTTATCTTTGCATAATTCAAAACAATGGATTATTCTTATTTTTAAAACTTCTACAACTTCATTTAATGAATTAAAATCTGAAGAGATATAATTATCATCTTTATGAGCATAATTTTTATCCCTTTCAGTGCATGTGTCTCTATAAATGAAATCTTCATTTGCAAGTATTTTACGTTTTTCTTTTGAAATACATTTATCATAGACTACTTTTAAATTAATATAAAACTTTCTAAGTTTATCATCTACTATATCTCTAACTAAAAGATTGGTTAATGACTCTATATTCAATGAAATAAACATTATATTATCAACGCACTTTTTAGCATCAATAAGATATCTTGTTAATTCCCATTTATTCATTATCATCAACCTCCAATTCACATATCATATTATATCACTTTATAAAATGTTTTCCCATTAATTAGAGCAATTTATTTCGCTTTTTCAAAACTAAAAAAACAAAATACTTCATCAGCATTATATTCACTTTCACCCCTATGTCCTCAAGTAACATATCTAAAAATAGTTTTTGAAAAAAATCTCATTTTTTAAATTCATAAAATGCTGAGTAGTCTCAAACATAGTATAGATTTATTGGTCAACACATCAGCCATATCAATATAAAAAGTGCTGATTTTAAGCCAATTTTTGCCATTTTTATGTTTCCATCCACCATAGTCTTGTATCAACTAATTTGTCATTTTAGTGCTGATAATTGCCTTCAATATGTTCCCTCGTACATCTCGTTTTATTGCTTCAACCCTAAATTGAAAACATTATAATGCTGATAAACTTTTAAAAAGAAAGAGCTCATCTTCATCATTTTTTGATTATTTTGATTTAAAATGGGCATTTTCCCTATATTTTTGTTTAAATTTTGATTATTTGTGAGTTTTTAAGGTTAAAAAAAATATGGTTTCAACGTGAGCTCCGAAGTTTTTAGAAGTACTCCACCAATTAACAACTATATATTTTGGATAATTTGTGAAATGTCAATTACCTCTTTAATTAATTTTTTTACCGCTAAAGTATTAATTCTCAAGTATAACTTGTTTTTCAATGAATCAACACCTTCTTTTTTTGGATGCTCGGCTTCATTATAAAAAGTTTTTACAAAATAAACTACATCTGGTATTTCAATTTTTTCTTCGGCGTAAGTTATTTTATTCGGACCATTTTTATCTAAGAATTGTTGTCTTGATTTGTTATCTAACAATCTATATAATATCTTTTCAGAAGCAATTCTAACTAATGTGCATAACATAAATATATTATATTTATCTGAGTTCATATATTTATTATATTCATTTATGCAAGACTGAATAAACAATTTTGAATTTGGATATTCCTCAACAAAATCTTTTTCAAAATCGCATAGCTTTTCATTAGTTGCAGTATAGTCATCTGGATGATAGTGAAGGTAATATTTCGAAAAAAAATCTTTATTAACACAATCATCTCTATTATATAACATTCGCTCATAAGAGGATTCTTCAGATAATAGTGGCGTATCAAAATATGACACTTTAACATTTTTATTTAAAATGAAATTCTTAAAATAATTAGGATCTAAATGTGTAAACAACATAAAATAATACTTATAATTATACTTTTTGCAATCATTAATCAATGATGACATAAAATATTGGAAAGCAAGCAAATTTGCACCATCAAGGTAATCAAATATTTCATCTATTACAATAACATTAAGCTTTGTTTTAAAAGGATTATACATCAAATGAAGCATTGCTGCTATAAAATACATCAAGTCACGTTCGCCATTTGATACTTTATTTGCTTCTGGCAAAGATAACATTAATACATCTTTTGAAACTTTTATTATTCTACGATTTGTCGTATTTAAACTATTAAATATTTCGTTTATAGATTCTACTTGTTTTTTATTTATTAAAAAGGCAAGATGCTTTTTTAATTCATTTTTATCATATTTGTACTTTTGAAGTTGGATTATATCAAAAACAATATCAGCATCATTTGCATTACCTTTTTCTTTCTTTAACAACAAATATAAATCATTAATAGTTTGTTTTTGTAAGAATTCATTTAAATTTGCAGTGCCAGTTAAATGAGATTTTATCTCATCTGCGGTCCTATTCCCACATTTTTCCACATATGCAATCATATTATCGACATATAAATTAACTCTGATTCCATCTAACTTATCCAACATTTCAATATATTCAAAAAGAAAGGTTTCACTTTCAAACAATTCTGACAAATTATTCAAACATTTTTTCCAATCATTTTTAAAGTAATTCTTTATAGTCTTTATTGAATAATTAAAATCATATCTTTTTTTCACTTTTATTATTTCATATTCTCTAATAGCTAATTTAGCTTTGTTAGAGCTAAATCCACCAAAGTTTTGAGATATATCTTTAGCATATACGGGAGAATTAATCACATTAAAATTAAATTTCTCTCTAATAGAATTACTTTTAATAGTCGCAATATATTGCTCACTTTTATTGTTATTTTTATAATCAATCTCAACACTTGGCGGATTATTCAAAACATCATCGCCATAAATATCCTCATCTTCCAATTGGAATTTACCATTTAGATACGATAATGCTTTTACAAATGTACTCTTACCGGAGCCATTTCTTCCTACTATAATATTTATTTTATTAGGTATTAAACAGTCAAATTTAATACTTTTATTTTGGGTTCCCTTTATATTCTTTATTGTTATTTTCAATATTTGATTTTCCATATAACATTCCTAATCAACGTAAAAAATAATCATTTCTATGATACCATATTTAATCCTTTTTTTTGAGAAAAATTGTAAAAAAATAATCTATAAATTGCTTATATTTAAGCTTTTTGATAAAATTTCAATTGAATTGATCAACGATTATGAATCAAATTATTACTTTAGAAAACTTTATTGAAGCGTCCTTGCGAACTAGTAATGTGATAGACTCGATGTGGGCAGTCTGTGGAAATAAATCGACAAGTATACCTTTTTCAATAGTATATTTACTAGAAAGTAAAGAAATATCACGTGCCATAGTTGCACAATCACATGCAACATAAACAATTCTTTTAATATTACTTAATAATAAAGTATTTACAAGTTTAATATCTAATCCTTTTCTTGGTGGATCAACAATTAACTTTGTAGCGTCTTTTATATTATTTATCTCTTCTTCTGCTTTTCCACAGTAGAATTTACAATTATTAATATTATTTAATAAAGCATTATTATTAGCATTATCAATAGCTTCATTAATAACCTCAATTCCATAAACACTCTTACAATATTTTGATGCTATTAAACCCATTGTACCAACACCACAATAACAATCAATTAATATGTCATCTTTAGTCAAATCACAAAACTCAATAGCCTTTTTATAAAGTTCTAATGTTTGTTCATGATTAATTTGAAAGAAAGATTTATGACTCATTTTAAATTTAACATCTAAAATGTCTTCAATTAAATAATCTTTACCATATAAAACATTATAATCATTTCCAAGTATAGTATTATTAGTACTAGAATTTATATTAACTATAATAGATTCAATATTATTATATTTACGAGTAAATACGTTAGTTATATATTCAAAAGATGTTTTAATCTTATTATTATAATTAAACACTATAAAGACTAACATATATTTATTATCATATGTCTTTCTAATCATAAGTGATTTAAATACTCCAGTATGATTAACTTCATCATATACATCAATATTTAACTCATTTAATAAATTTTTAGTTAATAAAGCAAACTCAGTAAATATATCATCTTGTAAGTAACATTTACTAAATTCAATAATATCATGTGTCTGTTTCTTATAAAAACCAAATATTGCTTTTCCTTTACTATTCTTTGAAAATGGAATAATAACTTTATTTCTATAAGAATAAAAATTTTTAGCTCCAATTATATCCTTAAATTCATAATCTAGATGACCAATTCTTTTAAAAGTTTCATTAACCATCTTCTTCTTAAATTGTAATTGTGCTTCATAATTCATATGCATTAAATCACAGCCACCACAAACTAAGAATTTATTACAAATAGGATTACATCTTAAACTACTATCATTTAATCTTGAAATAACACTACCGTTTCCAAATTTAGCATTTTCTTTTCTTGTAAGTTCAAACTTTCCCTTTTCATTTACAAGAATATTAGGGACAAAATAAGGAATATTATCAAGTTTAACAACGCCTAAACCTTCATGATTAAGGTCAACACAAATATTCTCAACATTACTTTTTAAAATTTTAATTTCTTTTTTCATAATTAAACAAGTTTATAATAATCAATCTTTATAATAGTACCAACAGTTAAGCATCCACCAGCAGCACTACTTGCAGGATACATTAAATGTGTACCATAATCTTTATTAGTCTCATATGTATGAGGACACCATAGATATTCATGTGCATGTAATGTAAATGTCTCATTAGTTGTAGTTGTATTTTGACCAGTATCTTCACAAATTAAAGAGACATAATATTGTTGTTTTTCGTTCATACTGAATACAACTTTACTATATCCAGCATATCCAGCATTATTTCTACCATAAGTATCAGACAAATCAAAATAAATATCTTTATTAGAATCATTATAATATAATGTTCCACAACCCTCGTAATCTCTTGGGACACCATACACCAATCCACAATTATTTATACTTCCAGATCCATATGGACGAAGTATAGATTTAGTTAATCTAGAATTATCTGCTGTAGGATATAGTTTAATTAGTGCGTTCTTACCAATTAAATATACATTCTTTCCAACAGTTATACTAACTCCACCAAATCCAACAGTATTCTTTTGTAACATATAAGTTCCATTACCTAATGATGTAGCACCATTACTAGAATCTTTTCCAGTATAGAAAATAATCTTTTCATCTTTAGATGCTAATCCAACATTTATAGCAAATTTTAATGTTGTATCATTTAATGTTGCATTTAAATATAAAAGTTTATACTCATAAAATACTTCTTTAAGAGTACCAGTAGTTATATCATATATATTACTATCATTTTCATCAACATAACTATAAGTTAAACCAGAAATAATTGGTAGCTTATAATTATTAATAATTTTATCAGGAATAGTATTAATTAAATTATAAATAGTTTGTAAATCAGGATTTAAAATACATTCAACTTCAACTTTTAAACTATTTAATAATTCATAATTTTTAATATTTTTCTTTGTTTCAGTACCAAGTGAATCATATTGACTCAATAATGTATTAATTGATGTCAAATCAGTTTCAGTTAAACATCTATTTAATCTTGATATATTAAAATCAAATATATATGCATTACTATCTGTAATTATCATAGTTGATTCTAATTTTGAATTTAATGGTCCAAATGCTTCATAAACATATTCAATCTCAAAATCATTGATATTATAATTATACTTTCTACTAATACAATTCTCTGATGGTTTAACATTATTTAAATCAATTGAATCTAAAATATCATTATTTTTCTTAATAGTAATTATTGTTGAAAAATAATTACCATTAAAGTTAATAGTAGCATCAGGTGTTGCAAAACTTTCAGTAACATTATTAAAGTTTAGATTACCAATCGCAACTGTATAATAACTATTTGCCTTTATATTAGCATTTTTATTAAACTTAAATATCGTCACTTCATCATTAACACTTAATTCAATCGAATAATCTTTAAGATTAATATCCTTATCAGTTACGTTATATAACAATACATATTTATAAGAATTGACATTATCTAAATTAGAATATCTAACCTCTTTGATTATTAAATCATTAGCAGCATCTAGTTCTTCGAAATATGCTTCTTCTTTTGATTTTAAATAATTAATACTTGTTGCATATTTTTTAACTTCATTATCAAATGTATCATATTCAAATAATAAATCTTCAATTTGATTTAAACTATTACATCCGAATGCTACTTTAGTATTAAAGTTAATTGCAGCATTTAATTTATCTTCATCAAAATTAACATTAACTCCATTAGATCCTTTAATATATGATGTATAAACTTTAGAATAATTCTTTCCATCTTTTTCTAATGTTATCATATAAGATACTGGAGTAGTTTCAACAGGTTGAGCTATAACCTTACCAGTATTATCAAGATATGTTGGACATAATGAAGTAAAAGTAATATTATAATCACTAAATTCCTTTAATACAAAATACTCACCTTTAACAAGATCAATAGCAACAGAATATAAATTATTATCTCTTAATGTATGAGGACAATTTTTACCCATTAAATCATAATGTTGTAAAATATTATCGACAGTCAAATCATATTTATCAAGTAAACTAGCAAGTAATTTACCCATATTCATCCAAGTTCTATATAAATCTGATCCATAATTAACACATGTTTCAATACCAATTGATGATGAATAAGACTTATAAGTATCACCTTGCCAAGTAACTTCATCATCAGGAACTGAATGAATAATTTGATGATCATCAACAGTATAATGCCAACTTCTAGCTCTATAATTAATACTTTCTTGACTAACCATATAATTAGCATGCATTGTAGCATCAGCACCAGCATTAACATTTGCAGTATCATGATAAATTATCCAATCAATACCAGTAAGTTTAATACCAGTTCTTGGAATCTTTAAATTTTCTGCTGCAGTTAACATTTCTTCAGTTGCTGTCATTCCATTATATTGATTGTTTGTAACAGAAATAAGTTTTTCTGTTACTTTTAAATCTGTAAAATAATAATTAAATACACTACCATATACCATTTGTTGTTTGGTTTCAGCACCATATGATGTTACATTTTTAACAAGAACATCTTTAATATACAAAGAATCAAACTTCTCAAATGGATCAAAACATACTTCAAGATCAAATGAGTCACAAATAGTTTGTTCTTTAAAAAAACATACTGTAATAGTACAAGTACCTAATTTCTTAGCAATAAGTTTATTATCAAATATTGAGCATACTTCTTCATCACTACTTGCTAAAAATAAATCTTCGTTTGCATATGCTTCGGGAACAAAGATATTTAATTCGTGTTCTTGACCAATTTTTAATTCACTAATCTTATTTAAAATTGTTAAAGATTTAGGAACCATAACAGTAAAGTGTAATGTAAAAACCTCATCACTTGTAGATAGTTTAACTGTTATTGTACAAGTTCCAGCTTTTAATCCTTTAACATAATTATTATCAAGAATCTCACAAATATCACTATCTTCTTCTGATATTTGTAAAACTAATTCACCATCTTTCTTATTAAGAATAGTATAATCAAGTTCCTTTTCTTCGCCAACGTAAATATTATAATTTGTTTGATTCATAACTAATTCTTCTTTAGGATCAGTTTTTGAATCATTATTCTTGTTTTCTTTACAAGAAATTAAAATAAAAGCTAAAATTAAAACTAAAAAAATTGTAAATATTTTTTTCATACGATTCCTTTCTTATATTACATCTATAGATATTATATCACAAATAATATTATTATTTAATCAAAATAAAAAAATATTAGTAGAAAATTTTCTACTAATATTTAAATTATTCTTTATCTTCTAATTTTAGTAAGAATTCAATTGCATCAAGATAACTTTGGAACTTTTTTCCTTGGAATGTTTTCATACAAACTTCAGAAATAACAGAAATTTTTCTAAAATCTTCACGTTCTTGAATGTTGCTCATATGAACTTCAATAACAGGAATATCAATAGATGTAATAGCATCTCTTATAGCATAAGAATAATGAGTAAATGCTCCAGCGTTTAAAATAATACCATTATATCTTTTTAATAAAGCATATTGCATAAAATCAATAATTCTTCCTTCATGATTTGTTTGAACAACTTTAACCTTACAATTTTTAGCTTTACAATAACCTTTGATAATATTAACAAGATCTAAATAAGATCTATATCCATAAACCTCAGGTTCTCTAAATCCTGTTAAATTAATATTTGGTCCATTGATAATTAAAAAATTCTTTTTCATGTCTTTACCTAATTACTTTCATTTAAAAATTTAAAAATACCTATTTCATCTTCTCTTGGTAAACCTTCAAAAGCATTTAATTGCTCAAGTTTCTCAACAAGTGCTGATGAAATATGTCCTCTTGTAGCGGCATCTTTTATTGAAGTAAAAGGAGTGTTTCCTCTATTTGTAACAAAAGATTTCGCAGAAATTTCACCAAATGAATCTATTGCAACGAAAGGAATTCTTAAAGCATTTCCTTCAATTACAAAATTAACGGCATCACTCTTATTAACGTGAACAGGTAAAAAAGTATAGCCACGTGCCAACATCTCAAGTGCAAGTTGTAAACCAACTAACATCTTCTCATATTTCTTTGAACTAGAAGAAACATCTTCATTAGAATCTTCGTCATTAGTTTCTTTAGCCTTACCAAACTTAGATAATTCTTTTACTTTAGCATAAATACCATCATATCCAGATTGCATAGTTGCTACATCAAATGCATCAGTTCTCTTTGAAAAGAATCCAGAATAGAAACACAATGGTTTATATAATTTAAACCAAGCAATACGTAGAGCCATAATAACATATGCAGTAGCATGTGCCTTAGGGAAAAGGTACTTAATCAACTTACAACTATCAATAAACCATCCTTCGACATTATACTGACGCATAATCTTTTCATGGTCACTAGATAATCCTCTACCCTTTCTAACACTTTCCATTATTTTAAAGGCATGTTTAGGTGGAACACCTTTTTGAATTAATCTAACCATAATGTCATCACGACATCCAATTAAATCATCAAAAGGAATCTTTCCATATCCTTCTTTCTTACCTAAGAAATAATCTCTAGCATTACCTTGCCATACATTAGTTCCATGACTTAATCCTGAAATTTTAATTAGTTCAGATATTGTCTTTGGTCTAATTTCAACAAGCATGTTCTTAGAAAGTTGTGTACCAAACTCTGGTAAACCAGATGAACCAACTTCTGAATTTATTTGATCAGGTTTAACAGAAAGAACTTCTGTACCATTAAACAATTCAATAATCTTTTCATCACAAATTGGAATATCTTCAACTCTTGTAAATGGGAAATCACTAGGATTTGCCTCGACAAAATTCATTAAATATCTTATCATAGTAGGATCATCATGTCCTAAAATATCAAGTTTTAATAAATTTGCTTCAAATTTATGATAATCAACGTGAGTTGTTTTCCAATCACTAGTTATATCATCAGCAGGATATTGTACTGGAGTAATCTCATTAATATCTATGCCTTGAGGAACAACAACGATTCCACCAGGATGTTGTCCGGTTTGTCTCTTTATTCCTTCAATATATGGAGTCATCTTATCAACTTCACATTTTCTTATTAACTTATTATTCTTAGCATAATAATCAGTAATATAGTTTTCAGCTGTCTTATGAGCTATAGTTCCAATTGTTCCACCACGGAATGTATTATTAATACCAAATATCTCACGACAATAACTATGAGCTCGAGGTTGATACTCACCACTAAAGTTCAAATCAATATCGGGAACTTTATCTCCTTCAAATCCTAAGAATGTTTCAAAAGGAATATTATATCCATCACCAATC
>JAEEGL010171432.1_pt1 | contig 13859 bp, 13 predicted proteins | sample 9134231 | NCBI WGS metagenome assembly JAEEGL01 (sample SAMN16246548, study PRJNA631951) | gut metagenome | biome: gut microbiome; feature: rumen; material: fiber-attached | host: Bos | place: Iran: Karaj | collected 2018-10
CTCATTGGCCCGGTTCCAGCTCAGGCAGAGGCTGCGCATGCCCAGGTCCGCCGCCTTCTCCAGGCGGGCGGGGTCGCAGTCCAGCACCTCCGCGCCCTCCACGCTGATGAAGGCCGCGGCCTTTCCTTCGGCGATGGCCGCGTCCGCCTCCGTCCCCGTGCGGCAGAAGCGCACGTGCTCCCGGCAGGCCTCCATTTCCGCCAGGAAGCGGGCATGGAAGCGCTCAAAGATATCCCCCTCCCGGAAGAAATCCCGGGTGCCGAAAAAGGCAAAAAACTGGGCGTAGCCCTCCATGGCGGAGGCCCGCTCCAGATCCACGTGCAGATCGCTGCGGTACAGGGCTCCCGGCTCCCGCTTGGAGAACAGCAGCCCCAGAAGGGTATCGCAGTGTCCGTCGAACAGCTTCATGGCTTAAAACGCCTCCCTGATGAGATTCATGCGGGCGACCCGCTCCCCGTCGGGATCCAGGTAGACCTCCACCACGTCGAAGCGGCAGAGGGGATCCGCCAGGCCCTGCTCCCTGGTCCACTGCTCCGCCGCCAGGCGGAGCCTGCGCTGCTTGGCGGGGGTGACGTATTCCGCCGCCGGAGCATAGCCCCCGGTCTTTCGGAGCTTCACCTCCACAAAGACCAGCTCGTTTCCCTCCCTGGCGATGACGTCCAGCTCTCCCAGAGGGCAGCGGTAGTTCATGCCAAGGATCTTCCATTTCTTCTTTTTCAGCCAGGCGGCGGCCTCCGCCTCTCCCCTGGCCCCCAGCAGCTGCGTCCGGCCCATCACGCCGACCCCTTCAGGAAGCTCAGGCGATGGATGGGACAGGGGCCCAGGGCGCGCAGGGCCTCATAATGGGCCTTCGTGCCGTAGCCCTTATGCCTGGCAAAGCCGTAGCCGGGATACACAGCCTCGTATTCCACCATGAGCCGGTCCCGGCTCACCTTGGCCAGGACGGAGGCCGCGGCGATGCAGGCATACTTCCCGTCGCCCCCCACCACGCAGCGGGCGGGCACGGGCAGGCCCGGATCCCGGTTGCCGTCCACAAAGGCGCAGTCCGTCTTCCGGCCCAGCCCGGCATAGGCCCGGTTCATGGCCAGGAAGGTGGCCCGGAGGATATTCAGCTCTTCGATCTCCGCCACGTCGGCCCAGGCCACGCACCAGGCCTCCGCCTCGGCGGTGATGCGGGCATAGAGCTTTTCCCTTGCGCCGGGGGTGAGCTTCTTGGAATCGTTCAGGCCGGGAAGCTCCAGCTCCGGCGGAAGGATCACGGCGGCGGCGCAGACGGGTCCCGCCAGAGGGCCCCGGCCGGCTTCGTCGATGCCGCAGACAAGGCCGTATTCCGGCTCCGCCCTCAGCATTCCGGCTCCTCCAGGGTGATGCGGCCCAGGCTTCCCGCCTGGAATTCATCCAGCAGCACCTTGCTCATGCGCTCCGTATCGATCTCGCCCCCGGAGATCAGGAAGCCCCGCTTCCGTCCCGCCGCCTCCAGCAGTCCGTGGCCGGAAAGGCCCTCCGTATCCGTCAGCTTGTACCGGGCGCAGAGCAGGTCCCGGTAGTCCCGGTTCAGCCGCTCCGCCAGTCTGGCGGCCAGGGCCTCCAGGTCCAGGATCTCCTCCTTCACCGCGCCGGTGAAGGCCAGGTGCTCCCCCACAGCCGGGTCCTCGAACTTGGGCCAGAGGACGCCGGGGGTATCCAGCAGCTCCAGGCTCCGGTCCACGGTGATCCACTGCCGGCCCCGGGTGACCCCGGGCCTGTTCCCGGCGGCGGCGGCCTTGCGCCTGGCGGCCTTGTTGATGAAGGTGGATTTTCCCACGTTGGGGATCCCCACCACCATGGCCCGGAGAGGTCTGCCTCCCTGGCCCTTGGCGGCAAGCTGCTCCAGCCTTTCCCGCAGGAGGCTCCGGAGGGCGGCGGAGAGCTTATCCACGCCCCGGCCGCTGCGGCTGTCCGTTTCCAGCGCAGCTACGCCGCAGGCGCGGTAGTATTTCAGCCACCGGGCCGTGGCGGCGGGGTCCGCCAGGTCCGCCCGGTTCAGCAGCACCAGCCGGGGCTTCCGTCCCAGCAGCTCGTCCAGCGCCGGGTTCCTGCTGGAGCGGGGAATGCGGGCGTCCGTCAGCTCGCACACTGCGTCCACCAGCTTCAGATCCTCCTCCATGCCCCGGAGGGCCTTCGTCATATGGCCGGGAAACCAGTTCACCGGCACCGCTTCCCGCTCAGCCACGGGAATCCACCCTCCCCGCCTTGTTCAGGGGCCAGACCCGCAGCAGCACCTTGCCCAGCACGCAGCGCTTGTCCACCTGGCCGATGCGGTTGCTGCGGCTGTCCGTGCTCTCGTTCCGGTTGTCCCCCATGACGAAGATGCAGCCCTCGTCCACGGTGAGGGGCGTGTGCATATCCAGGGCGCGGTGCGTCAGCTCCGCGATATAGGGCTCGTCCAGCTGCACCCCGTCCACGGTGACGATGCCTCTGTCAAAGTCGATATCGATGGTCTGTCCCTCGGTGGCGATGACCCGCTTGACCAGGCTCTCATCCCCGAAGCTCTTTTTGGTGAATACCACGATATCCCCCTGCCTGGGTTCGTTGTACAGACGGGAGATGATCACCTTTTCCCCGTTCAGCAGCGTGGGGGTCATGCTGCCGCCGTCCACGCTCACCACGCGGACCACGAACAGGAAGATCAGGATACAGATCACAATGGCGGAGACGATGCTCTCCAGCCACTCATAGGCGCTGAGAAGGCTGTTCTTCTCCTGCTCCGGTTTTTCGGTTTTCTGCTTTTCCATACCGTTTCCTCCCAGAACTGCTGCCATTATCCGGCAAAAACACAAAAGAGGGGCGCTGTGCGCACCCCCCTCCTGCTGCTTCTCAAAGCTTTTCCTTGACCTTCGCCTTTTTGCCGACCCTGTCCCGCAGATAGTGCAGCTTGGCCCGGCGGACCTTGCCGCGCCGTACCGTCTCGATAGACGCGATGTTGGGAGAGTGGATCGGGAAGACCTTCTCATAGCCCACGTTGTAGGCCACGCGGCGGACCGTGATGGTCTCGTTGATGCCGCCGTGCTTACGGGCGATGACGATGCCTTCAAACACCTGAATACGCTCGCGGTTGCCTTCCTTGACCTTAACGGAAACGCGGACCGTGTCGCCCACATTGATCTCGGGCAGTTCAGCCTTCAGGTACTGATCGGAGAGCGCTTTAACCAGATCCATAGTTCTTGTTCCTCCTTTCAGAGCAGGTGTTCGTACCGCGCCAAACGGCATAGGACCACCCTTCTACGTCCTGCAAGCCTGCTTGCAGACCTGTGGATTCTATCATAGCTTTTGGGGAAATGCAAGCATTTTTTCTACAGAAATTGCTCCATATCCGCCGTATACAGGGCAAGGCGGCGGCAGCGCCTGGGCAGCGGCGCGGAAAAGAGGCCGAGCGCCCGGGTCACGTCCCCGGTGTTCACCGTGGGGGACAGGGCGCTGAGGCGAAGGCGCAGGGTCTCCCCCTCCCGCTCCAGGTCCCGGATATGAGGGGCGATGTCCAGCTCCGCCAGCCCCCGCTTCGTCTTTTTCTCCACCACCAGCGGACCGGAGCGCAGGACCCGCTCCGCCTCCTCCGCGCCGGCGTCGAAATACAGCGCCCAGCCGGTCCAGCCGATCTCCCCCACGCCCCGGCGGGGGACGCCGGCGCTCAGGACCCGCAGCCCCTCCGGCAGCACGGCGTTCAGGGCGCCGGGCAGATCCTCCGGTCCGGAGAGCAGGGATACGTCCAGCACCTCGCACACGCTTTCGCAGCCCAGCTGCAGAGGCATGGCGATGGACATTTTCGGGTGGGGGTTGAAGCCCTCGGAGTGCTTCACCGCGGCGTCCGCCCGGATGAAGGCCCGCTGGAAGGTGCGCAGCACGTCCAGGTGGGACAGATAAGCCGCCTTTCCCAGCTTTTCAAAGCGCAGGCGCAGCTCAGGCACGGCAGACCCCTCCCTTCAGCAGCGAAGCGGCGCCGCAGCCCAGGCACTGCCGGCGGCAGTCCGGGCTGACCCTGCCCTCCCGGGCCAGGTGCAGCTCCCGCAGGAGATGGGCCTTCGTCACCCCGTCGTCTATCACGTCCCAGGGCAGGAATTCCTCCTCCCCCCGCTCCCGGCAGACATAGAAGTCCGGGTCCAGGCCCGCCTCCCGGAAGGCGGCGAGCCAGTCCTCCAGGGAGAAGAACTCCTCCCAGGCCTGGAGTCCGCCGGAGCGGCGGAACAGGTTCTCCAGCACGCTTCCCAGCCGCCGGTCCCCCACCGCCAGGGCGGCCTCCACATAGCTCACGTCCGGGGAATGCCAGTTATAGGTGATGCTCTTGTTCCGGATGGCGTCCTTCAGCAGCCGCTGCCGACGGGTGAGCTCCTCCATGGAGCACTGGGGACACCACTGGAAGGGAGTCATGGGCTTGGGGATGAAGCAGGAGGTGGACACGGTGATCCGCACGCCCCGGCTCCGGTTTGGGCTGGCCTCCCGCCAGACCTGCCATACCTTCTGCGCCAGGTCCGCGATGGCCAGCACGTCCTCGTCCGTCTCCGTGGGCAGGCCCAGCATGAAGTACAGCTTCACGGCGTTCCAGCCCCCGGCAAAGGCGGTGCGGCAGGACCGGAGCAGGTCCTCCTCCGTCACGTTTTTGTTGATCACGTCCCGGAGCCGCTGGGAACCCGCCTCCGGCGCGAAGGTGAGGCCGCTCTTGCGCACCTTCTGCACCCGCTGCATGAGTCCCATGGAAAAGTTGTCCGCCCGCAGGGAGGGCAGGGACAGGCTCACGCTTCTGGGCTCGCACCAGTCCAGCAGGCCGTCGCACAGCTCCCCCAGCTCCGGGTAATCGCTGGTGCTGAGGCTGGTGAGGCTGATCTCCTCATACCCCGCGTAATGCAGGCTCTCTATCCCCTGGCGGATCAGGGTCTCCGCCCGCTTGGCCCGCACCGGGCGGTACACATACCCCGCCTGGCAGAAGCGGCAGCCCCGGATGCAGCCCCGGAACAGCTCCAGCATGGTCCGGTCATGGACGATCTCCGTGGAGGGAACGATGGTATGCACGGGAAAATACGCCCCGTCCAGATCCTCCACGATGCGCTTGCGCACCCTGGCGGGCACGCCCTCCGCCGGAACAAGGCCTGCCTGCCGCCCGTCCGGCAGGTATTCCGGGGTATACAGGGAGGGAACGTAGACCCCCCGGAGCCCCGCGGCGGCGCGGAGGAACCGGGCCTTCGTCCAGCCCTCCTCCTTGGCCCGCATCAGCAGGGCGGCGACCTCCCGGTCCGCGTCCTCCCCCTCCCCCACGACCATGAGGTCCAGGAAGTCCGCAAGGGGCTCCGGGTTATACATGCAGGCTCCCCCGGCAAAGACGATGGGGGTCAGGCCGGGCCTGTCCGCGCTGCGCAGAGGGACGCCCGCCAGATCCAGCATGTCCAGGATGCCGGGAAAGGACATCTCATATCCCACGGAGAAGCCGATCAGATCGAAGTCCCGGACGGGGTCCCCGCTCTCCAGGGCAAAGAGGGGCAGCTCAGCCTCCCGCATGGCCCGGGCCATATCCTCCCAGGGCTCGAAGACCCGCTGGCACCAGACCCCGTCCATGCCGTTCAGAACGCCGTAAAGGATCCGCATGCCCAGGTTGGACATGCCGATCTCATAGGTATCCGGAAAGCACAGGGCAAAACGCAGGCGCGTCTCCTCCGGCTTTTTCCTGATCTCCCCGTATTCCCCGCCGGTGTACCGGGCGGGCTTCTGCACCTTGGGCAGGATGGCTTCCAGCTCAGGCCTCATGCGCGATCTACTCCCTTGGCAGGGGAGGCTCCGCTCCCCCGAATTCGCATCATCATACACGATTTCCCGGGAGAAATCAACTCCCGAGCCGCCAGACGGCGAGCCAGACGCACCAGAGGAGCCACAGGGGCCTTCCCGAAAGGCCCAGAAGGGCAAAGAGCAGGATGCAGATCCCGTCCGTCCAGCGGGAGATGCGGGCGGAGACGCCCGGACCCAGGAGCAGAGACCCGGCGAGCCCCAGGAGCCGTCCTCCGTCCAGGCAGGAGGCAGGGAGCAGGTTCACTAAGGAGAGGGACAGGCTGCTGACGGCGCAGAGGCGCAGGAAAGGCGCGCTCTGACTCCGCAGCAGCAGCCAGAGCAGGAGCCCCGCCCCGGGTCCCGCCAGGGTGCGCATGAGCTCCGCGCCCTCCCCCGCTCCGGCCCTGCAGCGGATGCACAGGCCGGAGGCGTCCAGCCGCAGTCCCGCGGGCAGCTCCCCCTGGGCCAGGATCGCCCACAGGTGCCCCAGCTCGTGCACCGCCGCGGCCAGGCCCATGGCCGTGAGGCAGGGGGTGCCGCAGAAAAACCAGGTGAGGGTCAGCAGCAGGAGGAAGTCCCCGGTGAGCTCCACCCGGAGGCGCTGCGCCTCCCTGTCCGAAACGGCTCCCCGCTGTGACATTTCGTTTGACATGCTCCTCTCTTCTGTTATAGAATACTGTGTTAAGAAATCGTTTTCATGAATGACGGAGATACCCATGGACTATCGGGACGAAGCCCCGGAGATCATCCGGGATTTTCTGCAGTACCATGAGGTGGTGCGGGGCCATTCCGCCCGCACCATCGACGAATACTATCTGGACCTGCGCACCTTCTGCCGCTTCCTGAAGCAGCGGAGGAAGCTGGTGCCCCGGGACGTGCCCTTCAACGAGATCCCCATCGGGGACGTGGATCTGGGCATGCTGGCGGCGGTGACCAAGTCGGAGGTCTATGATTTTCTCAGCTTTCTCAGCAGGGACCGGGTGCGGCAGCAGCGCAGCCGGGACGCGGAGTACGGCCTCAGCACGGTCTCCCGCGCCCGGAAGCTGGCGACCCTCCGTTCCCTGTACCAATACCTCACCGTGAAAACGGGCAAGCTGGAAAAGAACCCCCTGGAGGGCTTTGACAGCCCCAAGACCCGGCGGGCCCTGCCCAAGTACCTGAGCCTGGAGGAGAGCCGCGCCCTGCTCAGCAGCGTGGGCGGGCGGAATCCGGAGCGGGACCGGTGCATCCTGACCATTTTTCTCAACTGCGGCCTGCGGATCAGCGAGCTCACCGGCCTGGACCTTTCGGACCTGTCCCAGGACCGACTCCGGGTCCTGGGCAAGGGGGGCAAGGAACGGGTGGTGTTCCTGAACGCCGGCACCCGGGAGGCCCTGGACGCCTGGCTGGCGGTGCGGGACCCGGATGCGCCGACGCAGGCGCTGTTCATCTCCGAGCGGGGGGAGCGCATTGCCCGCAGCACGGTACACCGGCTGGTGAAGGTGCATCTGGGGGAGGCGGGACTCAGCCAGGAGGGCTGGTCCTCCCATAAGCTCCGGCACACCGCCGCCACCCTCATGCTGCACAACGGCGTGGACGTGCGCACCCTGCAGGAGCTGCTGGGGCATGAGCATCTGAATACCACGGAGATCTACACCCACGTGGAAAGCACGGATCTGCGGCAGGCGGCGGACGCCAGCCCTCTGGCCTCCTTCCGGCCGGACGGGGAGGAGGACGACTGATGGTCTTTTCCAGCCTTCTGTTCCTCTTTATCTATCTCCCCGTGACCCTGGGGGTGTACTTCCTGGTCCCCTCCCGGTGGCGGAACCTGTGGCTGTTCGCCGTCAACCTGGTGTTCTACGGCTGGGGCGAGCCGGTGTATATCCTGTTGATGATATTCTCCATCACCCTGAACTATGTCTGCGGTCTGGTGCTGGAGCGGCGGCGGGATAAGGGAAAGACCGTTCTCGCCGTCTGCATCGTTCTGAACCTGGGCCTGCTGTTCTTCTTCAAATACTATGATTTCCTGGCGGCGAACCTGGGCAGGCTCAGCCTGTTTTCCTGGATGAAGCCCCTGGGGGTCTCCCTGCCCATCGGCATTTCCTTCTATACCTTCCAGACCATGTCCTATCCCATCGATGTTTACCGGGGCCAGGCCCAGGTACAGAGGAGCTATATCCGCTTCGGCACCTTTGTGGCCCTTTTCCCCCAGCTCATCGCCGGTCCCATCGTGCGGTACCGGGATATCGCGGATCAGCTGGCGGAGCGGCGCATCGGCCTTGACTCCTTTGCCTCCGGCGTGCGCCGCTTTGTGATCGGCCTGGGAAAAAAGGTCCTGCTGGCCAACTCCGTCGGCGCCCTGTGGGACGTGTACAAGGCCATGGACCCCGCCGCCCTCTCCGCGGCGGACGCCTGGCTGGGGGCCGTCGCCTTCACCCTGCAGATCTATTTCGACTTCTCCGGCTATTCGGACATGGCCATCGGCCTGGGGCGCATGCTGGGCTTCGAATTCCCGGAAAACTTCCGGTATCCCTACCTGGCCCGGAGCATCACGGACTTCTGGCGGCGCTGGCACATCACCCTTTCCTCCTGGTTCCGGGACTATGTATACATCCCCCTGGGGGGCAACCGCCGTGGCCTTGCCAGGCAGCTGCTGAATCTGCTCATCGTGTGGTGCCTTACGGGCATCTGGCACGGGGCAAGCTGGAATTACCTGCTGTGGGGCCTGTATTACGCCCTGCTCCTGATCCTGGAAAAGAGCCTGCTGCTGAAACGGCTGGAAAAGGCCCCCGCCTGGATCGGCCATGTATACGCCCTCGTTCTGGTGGTGCTGGGCTGGGTGCTGTTCAGCCTGGAGGACCTGGGCCAGTGCGCCGCGTATCTGGGCAGCATGTTCGGCGGCGGGACGGGTCTCGTCTCCTCCGTGTTCCTCTATTATCTCCGGAGCTACGGACCCACCCTGGTGCTGCTGGTCCTTGCGGCCACGCCGCTCCCGGCGCGGCTGTATGCCAGACTGCCGGAGGCGCTGCGGGGCGCCGCCGCGCCGGTGCTCATCCTGGGGTGCATGGTGCTGGTCACCGCCTACCTGGTGGACAGCAGCTATAACCCCTTCCTGTATTTTCGCTTTTAGGAGGCCGGGACATGAAACGCGCGTCCAACATTGCCCAGATCCTCTGTTTTCTGCTGTTCCTGGTCCTGTTTTTCCTGCTTCTCCTGCTCCTGCCCCGGAGGGAGTTTTCCGAGCAGGAGAACCGGTATCTGGCCCAGCCGCCCCGTTTCCGCTTTTCCGCCCTGGTCTCCGGGAGCTTCACCCGGGATGCGGAGGACAGCATCACGGACCAGTTCCCCCTGCGGGACCGGTGGATCGGCCTGAAGTCCCGGCTTGAGCGGGCCGCCGGAAAGACGGAGAACAACGGCGTCTTTTTCTGCAGCCGGGATACCCTGATCTCCCGCTTCCCCCAGCCGGAGGAAAAGCAGCTGCGGGACGCCCTGAACGCGGTGAACGCCCTCACGGAGAACACGGACGTGCCCGTGGCGCTGGCCCTCATCCCCTCCTCGGCGGAGGTGTGGCGGGACAGGCTCCCCCGGAATGCGGACACCGCCGACCAGGCGGCGCTGATCCGGGAGCTGTATGCCGGCTGCGATGCGGACACCGTGGATATCCTGGGGGCCCTGGAGGCCCGCCGGGAGGAGGAGATCTATTACCGCACGGACCACCACTGGACCACCCTCGGCGCCTATTACGGCTATGCCGCCACCGCTCCCGTCCTGGGGCTGGAGCCGGCGGAGAGGGACAGCTTTTCCCCGGTGACCGTGACGGACAGCTTTTACGGCACGGCCTATTCCTCCTCCGGCGTCCGCTGGCTCGGCCCGGACAGCATTGAGCGCTGGGTCGGCGCGGAGGGCGTGAGCCTGTTCCGGGGCCCGGAGGAGACCCCCGCCCCGGTCTACGCGGAGGACAAGCTGGAGACCAAGGACAAGTACGCCTACTTCCTGGGGGGCAACACCCCCAGCCTTATCATCCGCACCGGCAATGGAGGGGGCAGGCTGCTGGTGATCCGGGACTCCTACTCCGACTGCGAGCTGCCCTTCTTTTTTGCCCATTACGGCGAGATCCACGTTCTGGACCTGCGGTACTACCGCCAGAGCGTGCAGGACTACGTCCGGGAGAACCGGATAGACCGGATCCTGGTGAATTACAGCCTGTCCACCTTTGTGAGCGATCCCTCGGTCTACCTCATGGGGACCTGAGTCCAGGCTGCCGGAGCCCGCTCCGGCGGTCATAGAGAGAAAGGACGATGCTTATGTTCCGCAAATCTCCCCAGTTCCTGCCCCTGCTGACGCTGCTGTGCGCGGCGGTGCTGCTGTTCTGCGCATGGCTGCTGCCCATGCCGGATACGGTGAAGCTGGTCCTGTGCCTGGTGAGCTTTCTCTGCGCCTTCTGGCCTCTGGCTCTGCCCGCGTGGCAGGATCTGCGGCAGACCAGGCGTCCGGGGTATCTCCTGCTGCTGGCCGCCGCCTGCCTGCTCTGCATCTTCGCCGGCGCGCCTCTGGCGGGCGCCGGGGCCATGCTGCTGTACCGTCTGGCGCTCCTGGTGCTGGAATGGCGGCGCAGCCGCACCGCTCAGGTGGTGAGCACCCGCCGGTCCCTGGCGGAGCTGGGCAAGGACTGCGCCGATTTCGCGCCGGAGGGCACGCCGGACACTCCCCTGGGCAGATTCCTGCAGCTCTGGCTCCCCTATATCATGCTCATTCTGGCGGGGCTGGCGACGATCCTCTCCGCCCTGCTCACGGACAGGGGCGCCGCCTACGCCCTGCGCCGGGCGGCCATGCTGCTGGTGCTGGGGAACACCCTGCCCCTGTTCTATGCCTTCGGCCTGTGCGATTACGCCTCCGCCGTCTGCGCCGCGGAGCAGGGCGTCGTCATCAGGGACGGCGTGCTGGACCGGCTCTGCAGCGCAAAGCTCTGCTGCCTGCAGCCGGAGGAGGGCCTCCTGCGGGAGGGCGACCGGATCGTCTCCGTCATTCCGGAGCAGCTTCCTCCCATGGGGCTGCTGGAGCTGGCAGCCAGCGCCTGGTCCTGCTCCCCCAGTCCCCTGTCCGACACTCTCTCCGACCTGCTGGGCAGGCGGCCCGATCCCATGCTGCTGGAAAAATACCAGGAGCTGCGGGATTTCGGCGTGCTGGCCATGGTGGGAGAAACGGTGGTCATCAGCGGCAGCGCGGAATACATGCAGCGGGCGGGTCTGCCCCTGAGCCCCTTCCGGGACGGCAAACAGACCGTCCACGTGGGGGTGAACGGGCGGTATGCCGGGTGCATCCGGCTGGATCAGCCCGAACCGGAGGAGACGGAGCTGGAAAAGGCCACCTGCGCCTGCGGTCTCTACCGTTTCCGGGATCCGGAGCAGGCGGCGGACGTGGACCCGGACGAGACCCTGCTTTATGCCTCCGAGGACGGGGACCGGAGCCCCGCCGGGGAGAACGGGATCTATGCCGCCCTGGGCGGCTTCGGCGCAGATGCGGAGATCAGCACCGTGGCCGGGGGCCGCAGGGCGATCCTCCAGGTGCTCAAGGCCCTGCTGAACGACAAGAGCGCCCGCCGTCTCTGCTTCCTTCCCGCCCTGATCCTGAAGGGCGTCCTGCTGCTGCTGGCGCTGGTTGGGATCTGCCCCGTCTGGGTGAGCGTGCTGGCGGAGGCTGTGCTGACCGCCGCCTCCTGCAGCGTCGCCCAGCAGGCGCTGAATACGGAGATCTGAAAATACGCTTTCCCCGGCTCCGGGCCTCTGGCCCGGAGCCGGGGCGTTTTTCAGCTGCAGAAGCGGTGCTTGCCGATGGTGAGGATGAGGGGCCGCGACCAGATCCACTTGCTGGTGGCCGTGGCGGGGTTAAAGTAATAGATTGCTCCGCCGCTGGGATCCCAGCCGTTCAGGGCGTCCCGGGCCGCCCGGTAGGCGCTCTCCGCCACCGGCTGGTCGAACTGCCCGTCCGTCACGCAGGAGAAGGCCCCCGCCTGATAGATCACCCCGGAGATGGTATTGGGAAAGGACGGATGCTCCACCCGGTTCAGCACCACCGCCCCCACCGCCACCTGGCCCACATAGGGCTCGCCCCGGGCCTCGGCAGAGATGAGCCGGGCCAGCAGATAGAGGTTGTTGCCGCTGCTGTCGGCCTCCTTCACGGCAATGCCCAGCGAGGAAAGGGTCTCCGGGCCGCATATGCCGTCCGCCTTGAGGCCCTTGTCCCGCTGGTAGCGCCGCACTGCGGCAGCGGTGCGGCTGCCGTATATGCCGTCCACCCCGGCCAGGTAATAGCCCCCCGCCTCCAGCTTCTTCTGGATCTGGGTCACCACCGTCCCGCTGGAGCCCTGGCGGTAGACCGCCGCCTCGATCCGCTGGGCCAAGCCGATCATGGCGATATTCAGCGCAAAGAGCAGGGCAAGGGCAGCAGCCGTCCTTTTCCGGTCCATCACGTTACCTCCCGTATAGTAAAGGTCCCTGCGCATAGTCTGCGCAGGGACCTCGATCCTATTGCCGGAAAAATCAGAGGGCCTTGGTATCCCGTTCCTCCGTGATCTTTTTCAGGAAATCCTCCAGGCTCATGTTCATCTGCTCGCTGGTGCGGGTACGCACGGCCACGCTGCCGTTCTCCACTTCCTTGTCGCCGATGACCAGCATATAGGGGATCTTCTGCATCTGGGCTTCCCGGATCTTATAGCCGATCTTTTCATTGCGCATATCGGTCTCCACCCGGAAGCCATGCTCGTCCAGGATCTTTTCCAGCTCCCTGCAGCGCTCGCCGCTGCGGTCGGTGATGGGCATGATCTTCACCTGCACCGGAGCGAGCCACAGAGGGAAGGCGCCGGCAAAATGCTCGGTGATGACGCCGATGAAGCGCTCGATGGAGCCGAAAACCACCCGGTGGATCATCACGGGGCATTCCTTTTCCCCGCTGCTGCTGACGTACTCCAGGTTGAAGCGTCCGGGAAGCTGGTAGTCCAGCTGGATGGTGCCGCACTGCCAGGTGCGTCCCAGGCAGTCCTCGATGTGGAAGTCCAGCTTCGGGCCGTAGAACGCGCCGTCCCCCGGATTGATGGTATAGGTCTTGCCGAGGCTGGTGATCGCGTCCGCCAGGGCGTTTGTTGCGATCTCCCAGTCCTCCTCCGTGCCGATATGGTCTTCGGGCATGGTGCTCAGCTCAATGGTATAGGGAAGCCGGAACAGGGAATACACTTCATCAAAGAGCTGGGCGATGCGCATGACCTCGTCCTTGATCTGCTCCTTGGCCAGGAGGATATGGGCATCGTCCTGGGTGAAGCACCGGACCCGGAACATGCCGTGGAGGGCGCCGGAAAGCTCATGCCGGTGCACCGTGCCCAGCTCGGAATACCGCAGGGGCAGCTCCCGGTAGGAGTGGGGTTCCAGGGAATAGACCAGGATGCTGCCGGGACAGTTCATGGGCTTGATGGCAAAGTCCTCGCCGTCAATGATGGTGGTGTACATGTTCTCCTTATAGTGATCCCAGTGTCCGCTGGTCTCCCAAAGGGTGCGGCGCATGATCTGGGGCGTCATGATCTCCAGATAATCCCATTTCCGGTGCACCTGACGCCAGTAGTCAATGAGCGTATTGCGCAGGATCATGCCGTTGTGCAGATAGAAGGGGAAGCCGGGGGCCTCGTCCCGGAAGGCAAACAGGCCCAGCTCCTTGCCCAGCTTCCGGTGGTCCCGCTTCTTGGCCTCCTCGATGCGCTGCAGATAGGCGTCCAGCTCCTCCTTCTTGGGGAAGCAGGTGCCGTAGATGCGCTGGAGCATCTTCCGCTTGCTGTCCCCGCGCCAATAGGCGCCGGTGCAGCTGGTGAGCTTCACCGCGTTGCCCTTCAGCTTGCCCGTGCTCACCAGGTGGGGCCCGGCGCAGAGGTCCGTAAAGTCCCCCTGGCTGTAGAAGGTGATGATGGCGTCCTCCGGAAGGTCCTGGATGAGCTCCACCTTATAGGGCTCGTTCAGGCTTTCCATATACTGAATGGCCTGGGGCCGGGGCATCTCATAGCGGATCAGGGGAATATTCTCCTTGATGATCTTGCGCATCTCCACTTC
>JAEEGL010182101.1_pt1 | contig 13859 bp, 9 predicted proteins | sample 9134231 | NCBI WGS metagenome assembly JAEEGL01 (sample SAMN16246548, study PRJNA631951) | gut metagenome | biome: gut microbiome; feature: rumen; material: fiber-attached | host: Bos | place: Iran: Karaj | collected 2018-10
CGGAAGGTCAGCGTCATGCTGCCCGGCGAGATGGCGGGCAGCGAGGTGCATGTCTACGGCTTCGTGCACAGCATGCAGGGGGCGTGGAGCGAGACGGCCTACGTGGGCTGCCTGACGCAGGAGGACAACGGCGAGGAAACGGCTGAGAGCGAGGCTGTTGAGGCTGACAACACCGCGGAAGTTGCCGGAGGGAGTGAGGCGGCAGCCGAGCGGCAAGGGCTGCCGTCGGAGCGCCGCGAGGCGGTCACCAAGGCGCCGCCGGACTACCCGTTGAAAGGCAATGTGCCATAAGCGTTTACGCGACGTGAAGGTGTAGAAACAAAAATGTTGGCCACAATACAATAATAAGGGCGGACCAACGTTAAGAAAAGGATATGTCGGACAAGTATTCAGACCGCAGCCGTGTGGTGAAGGCCATCTTCATCGTGGTGGGCATCCTGTTCATAGGACGCCTCGCCATGCTGCAGCTGTTCGACCCCAAATACCGCGACCTCGCCAAGCGGCAGTCGCTGAGGAACGTGACGCAGTATCCGGCGCGCGGCTTCATATATGACCGCCACGGCGAGCTGCTGGTGCACAACGAGGCGGTGTACGACCTGATGGTCATTCCGCGGATGGTGAAGAACCTCGACACGGCCTATTTCTGCGAGAGCGTGGGCATCACACGCGCCGAGTTCGACGACCACATGAAGCGTGCGCGCAAGTATTCGCCCTATTCGGCGTCGATATTCATGAAGCAGATCTCGAAGGAGGAGTATGCCAAGTTCGAGAACAAGATGTTCCGTTTCAAGGGTTTCTACATCTCGCAGCGCACGCTGCGCATCTACGACCGACCGATAGCGGCGCAGGTGCTGGGCTATGTAGGCGAGGTGGACCAGGCCGACCTGGACCGCGACCCGTACTACAAGAGGGGCGACTATATCGGCAAGAGCGGACTGGAGAAGAGCTACGAAGAGGTGCTGCGCGGCGTGAAGGGCAAGAAGGTGATGCATGTCGACGTGCACAACCGCGAGATAGGGCCCTACCAGAACGGGGCCTTCGACACACTGCCCGTGGAGGGTGCCAACCTCTACACGACCCTCGACGCCGACCTGCAGCAGTATGCCGAGGATCTTATGGCTAACAAGCGCGGCTGCGTGGTGGCGCTCGAGCCGGCGACCGGCGAGGTGCTGGCCATGGTGAGCGCGCCGACTTACGACCCCAACCTGCTGGTGGGCCGCATACGCGGCGGCAACTACCTGAAGCTGAACGCCGACATCGCCAAGCCGATGCTCAACCGAGCCCTGATGGGCCAGTATCCGCCGGGATCCATCTTCAAGGTGGCGCAGAGCATGGTGGCTTTGCACCTGGGGGTGATAAAGCCCGAGAGCGGCTTTGTGTGCGACAAAAGCCTCGTGGGGTGCCACAACCATCCGTCGGCGACCTGCGTGCAGGAGGCCATCAAGATGAGCTGCAACCCCTACTTCTACCAAGTGTACCGCCGTGTGATACAGCAGGGCAAGTACAAGAACATATACAAGGACTCGCAGTACGGCCTGACAGTGTGGCGCGACTACATGCTGCGCTTCGGCTTCGGGCAGAAGCTGCCTATAGACCTGCCCATGAGCGGCGTGCAGAAGGGCAACATACCCGACACAGCCTACTACAACCGCTGGTACGGCAAGGAGCGGTGGGCTTTCTCGACCATCTACTCGAATTCCATCGGGCAGGGCGAGGTGACGGTGGTGCCGATACAGATGGCCAACCTGGCGGCCATCGTGGCCAACCGCGGATACTATATCACGCCCCACATGGTGCGCTTCTACGGTCCCGACTCGGTGCGCAACGAGAAATACCTTGAACGCCATGAGACGGGTATCGAGCGCGAGTACTTCGATATAGCGGCGGCTGGCATGTACGACGTGGTGCATGTGGCCGGCGGCACGGCGCGGCGCGCGCGTGTGGAGGGGCTCGACGTGTGCGGCAAGACCGGCACGGCCGAGAACTACGGCAACGACCACTCGGTGTTCATCTGCTTCGCCCCGAAGAACGACCCGAAGATAGCGCTGGCCGTGTACGTGGAGAACGCACAGGGCGGCGGCGGCACCTGGGCGGCGCCGATAGCAGGCCTGCTGGTGGAGAAATACATCAACGGCGAAGTGAAGCGAAAGGACGTGGAGAAGATGTACCGCGAAGTGGAGCCCTGCCAGAAGCTGCCGCTGACAAGAAGGGTGAAGAAGAAGAAATGAGGGAGTGCGGGGAGTTCAAGGAGTTCAAGGAGTTCAAGGAGTTCAAGGAGTGCAGGGAGTGCAGGGAGTGCAGGGAGTGCAGGGAGTTTAAGACAATAGAGCAATGTACCAAGAGAAACTGAAAATAGACTGGTGGACTGTGGGGCTGTGGGCCTTTCTCGTGGTGTTCGGCTGGCTGAACATCTACGCGGCGACCTACAACGAGGAGCAGGCGGCGCTGTTCGACCTGTCGACCTTCCACGGCAAGCAGCTGCTGTGGATCGGCGGCGCGGTGCTTATGGCGGTGATCGTCATGCTGACCGAGCCCCGCTTCTTCTCCAACACAGCATACATCATCTACGGCGCCGTGCTGGCGCTGCTGGTGGTGACACTGTTCATAGCCACGGTGTCGCACGGCGGCAAGTCGTGGATCGACCTGGGATTCTTCCGGCTGCAGCCGTCGGAATTCGCCAAATTCGCCACGGCGCTGGCGCTGGCCAAATACATGAGCGCCATCGATGTGGAATGGAAACAGATGCGTACCCGGCTGGTGTCGCTGGCCATCATAGGCATACCGGCGGTGCTGGTGTTCCTGCAGCACGACACTGGGTCGGCACTGGTGTTCCTGGCATTTGTGCTTCCGCTGTTCCGCGAAGGGCTTTCGGGCGCCATCCTCGTCGTCGGCGTGGCGGCGATAGCGCTGTTCGTGCTGGCGCTGCTGGTCAACAAATACATACTGCTCGGAATCCTCGCGGTGCTGGGGCTGGCCTACCTCTTCCTGTGGCTCAACAAGCGGTCGCGCCGCGACTATGTGAGGGTCGTCGCCGTGCTGGCATGCTGCGCGGCCTTCGTCTTCTCGGTAGACTTCGTGTTCAACCACGTCCTCGAGGCCCACCAGAGCGAGCGCATCAACGTGCTCCTGGGCAAAAGCGACGACCTGCAGGGGTCGGGCTACAACGTGTACCAGTCGAAGATAGCCATCGGCAGCGGCGGCATCATAGGCAAAGGATTCCTGCACGGGACTGTTACCAAGGCCGACTTCGTGCCGGAGCAGCACACGGACTTCATCTTCTGCACCGTGGGAGAGGAATGGGGCTGGATAGGGTCGTCGCTGCTGGTGGCGGCCTATGTGTGGCTTCTGGTGAGGCTGGTAGGCATGGCCGAGCGGCAACGGTCGCGGTTCGCGCGGTTCTACGGCTATTCGGTGGCAAGCATACTCTTCATACACCTCTTCGTCAACGTCGGCATGGTGCTGGGACTGGTGCCGGTCATAGGCATCCCCCTGCCCTTCTTCAGCTACGGCGGCTCGTCGCTGCTGGCGTTCACCGTGCTGCTGTTCATCTTCATACGCCAGGACGCCACCAAGAACCAGCTACTGTAACACAACCAAGCAAAAAAACAACCAAACAACAATAATGGCCAAGAAAACCACCCCCGAAGAACACTGCTCCTTCTGCGGACGCCCGGCGTCGCAGGCCGGGATGCTGCTCAGCGGCATCGACGGCTATATCTGCGCCGACTGCGCGCAGCAGGCCGGGAAGATATTCCTCGAGCACGCCGCCAAAACACCCAAACCGTTCAGCATAGACAACAACGACATACCGAAGCCGGCAGACATCAAGAGCTTCCTCGACCAGTATGTCATAGGACAGGACGACGCCAAGCGGGTGCTTTCGGTGGCGGTGTACAACCACTACAAGCGACTGAAGTACAACCAAGAGCACGGCGACAAAAACGACGTGGAGATCGAGAAGTCGAACATAGTGATGGTCGGCGAGACCGGCACGGGCAAGACGCTGCTGGCCCGCACCATAGCGCGGCTGCTGAAGGTGCCCTTCTGCATTGCCGACGCCACGACGCTGACCGAGGCGGGCTACGTGGGCGACGATGTGGAGAACGTGCTGGTGCGCCTGCTCCAGGCCGCCAACTACGACGTGCCGTCGTGCGAACGCGGCATCGTCTTTATCGACGAGATAGACAAAATAGCGCGCAAGAGCGAGAACCCCAGCATCACACGCGACGTGAGCGGAGAGGGCGTGCAGCAGGCACTGCTGAAGCTGCTCGAAGGAGCCGAAGTCAATGTGCCGCCGGAGGGAGGACGCAAGCATCCCGAGCAGAGGCTCATCAAGATAAACACGCGCAACATACTGTTCATCTGCGGCGGCGCCTTCGACGGCATCGAACGCGCCATCGGCGCACGCCTCAACAGCAATGTCATAGGTTTCAAGGGCGACGAGACACGCCAGCAGCTCGACCGCGAGAACATGCTGCAGTATGTGCAGCCCATGGACCTCAAGAAATTCGGTCTCATACCGGAGCTGGTGGGCCGCTTCCCGGTGCTGACATACCTGCAGCCCCTCGACCGCGACGCGCTGCGCCGCATACTCACCGAGCCCAAGAACGCCCTGGTGAAGCAGTATGTGGAACTGTTCAAGATGGACGACGTGCAGCTGGAGTTCGCCCCCGAAGTGCTCGACATGGTGGTGGACCGCGCCGTGGAGTATCACCTCGGCGCCCGAGGCCTGCGTTCCATCATGGAAGGCATCATGACAGACCTGATGTTCGACCTGCCCAAGATGGAGAAAGGAAGCAAATACACCCTCACACGGGAAATAGCAGAGCAGAAACTGAAATTATAGGGCCGCCCTGCACCGACAGGGAGGTGCCTTTTTTGGTGCCAAAGACTGATTTTTTTGGCCATATAAAAAAAAATTAGTAATTTAGCACCTTGAAACGACGCATTGGAAGAGCCCGCAGAGGTTCTCCAATGAGTTGATTATGATATTACAACACACCAAAGAATAAATAGAAATATATATATGAAAACGCTCAAAAAAGGTCTTTTACTGCTTTTTGCAGCCATGTTTTGTATTGCCGGAGCGTCGGCACAGAAGAAAAGCATAGCCCAGAAGGCCGACGACATGTTCGACCAGTACCGCTTCTTTGACGCCGCCAAGGAGTACGAAAAAGCCTATGAGAAAATCAAGGACAACAAGGCTGAGAAAAACCGCGTCTACTTCCAGCTGGCCGAGTGCTACCGCCTGATGTACGACTACCCCCGCGCCGAGCGCATCTACAAACGACTGGCCAACGAAGGCTACCAGAATACCGAGCGGAAACTCTATTTCTATCTGGCCGAGATGTGCCGCTTCGAGGAGAAGTTCGACGAGGCCGACGACTTCTACCAGAAATACCTCGACATGGAGCCCAACGACTCCTACGCCGTGAAGCGCAAAGAGTCGCTGATATACGCCAACCAGCTGTCGAACAACCGCACACGCCACGAGATAAGCAAGATGAGCGACTGGTGCACCGACTTCAACGACTGGGCACCGCGATTCTTGGGCAACGACACCACCAAGATAATATTCACCACCTCGCGCTTCGCCGAGGGAGAAGGCGGCGACGCCGACCCCTGGACCAACCAGGCTTTCTCGGAGCTCTACACCGTATTCCAAGACCGCAACGGCAACTGGAACTCCAACCCCGAACCGTGGGACAAGACCGGAAGGATAAACACCGAAGTCAACGAAGGTGAAGCCTGCTTCTCGCCCGACGGCAACACAATCTATTTCTCGCGTTTCGACATCATCGACAACGAGACCTCGCACGCCCGCATATACACCGCCACGAAGCGTCCAGAAGAGGTGGGCAAGAAAGGCAAGAAAGGGCAGAGCAGCAACAAGAACAAGAAGAAACACTCGAACGCCACCCCCTGGGGCGTGGCGCAGAACATAGCCGAAGCAGCAGCGGCGGCCAGCGAGGTGAAGCCCGGCGAATGGAACGAGCCCACGGTGCTCTACCTTGGCGACACGGCCTATAACTACCTCTACCCTGCCATCAGCAGCGACGGCCTGACGCTCTACTTCGCGAGCGATATGCCCGGCGGATTCGGCGACTACGACCTCTGGAAGGCCACCCGCAAGAGCACCGCCGACGACTTCGGCCGCCCGGTGAACCTCACCTCCATCATCAACACACGAGGCAAAGAGGTGTTCCCCGTGCTGCGCAACGACTCGCTGTTGTATTTCTCCTCCGACGGCCACCCCGGCGTGGGCGGATACGACCTCTTCAAGAGCAACCTCAAGCCCAACGGCAAATGGAGCGCCCCGGAGAACCTCGGCATCCCCATCAACTCGTCGTACGACGAGATGTCCATCATCTTCTACCCTGAAGAGGTGACCCCGACAAACACCGTGGAGCGCGGCTACTTCTCGTCGAACCGTCCGTTCGCCGACCCGCACAACCGCCACCTCGCCAACCAGGCCAAGAACCAGACGCCCCCCATCAACAACGATATATTCTACTTCACCCTGCCGGACCTGAACTACGCCATCGAGGGTACCGTGCGCAGCGAGAAGTCGATGCAGCTGCTCGAAGGAGTGCGCATCCGCCTGGTGGGTTCGGACGGCTCGGAGAACGAGGTCCGCACCAACAAGAAAGGTTTCTACCGCTTCGACAGCACCCTGGTGCACCGCGACGTGGTGTACAAGATGTACCTCTCGAAGAAAGACTACTTCAGCCTCGAAGGCTCGGAGAGCACCAAAGGATACAACACCAACAAGACCCTGGTGCACGACTTCCGCATGGAACCCGTGCCCAACCGTCCGGTGGTGCTGCCGCAGATACAGTTCGACCTGGCCAAGACCGAGCTGAAAGACGAGTTCATGGACTCGCTGATGGATCTCTATATCGTCATGGACAACAACCCCAACATTGTTGTCGAGATACGGTCGCACACCGACTGCCAACCCTACATAGGCCTCACCAACGACACGCTGTCGCAACGGCGCGCCCAGACGGTGGTGGACTACCTGGTGAGCCGCGGCATCGAACGCGAGCGACTGGTGGCGAAAGGTTATGCCGACCGTGTGCCGCGCGTGCTTGAGAAAGACGTTGTGGTGAACTACAACGGCCAGCAATTCCCCTTCTATGCCGGCACGGAGATGAACTGCGACTATATCTCGACCCTCAGCGGAGACCGGCAGCAGGCGGCCCACTCGCTCAACCGCCGACTGGAGTTCCTCGTGCTGCGCACCGACTACGTGTCGCGCCGCCTAATAGAGAACATGGCCTCGGCGACACCTGTGGCCCAGCAGACCGAGGACGGCCGCGTGATAGACCTCGTAAACCGTCCGGTCAGCGACGAGTCGGAGGACAGCGAGAAACCCATGATAGTCCACGACGAGAGCGTGGTGCCCGTCACGATGGTCAACTCGACCCGCGGCGAGATAGCCTGCATCGTCAACGGCTCGCAGGTGCCCATGCTCATCGACGAGCGCTTCAAAGAGCCTGTGGCGATCTCGTGGGAGGAGGCTATGAACTTCCTCTACCAGGGACGCATAACGAAAGACGACTTCCCGCGTCGCGACCTCTCCTTCGACGCTGAAGGCAACATCATCGACAAAGAAATAATCATCTTCAAGGAGATGCAGATCGGCGAACAGCGCCAGAAGAACGTCGAGGTGGTGGTCGTAAAAGGCGTGGACTACAAGTTCATCATCAACCGCACCGGCCTGCGCCAGTTCGGCGACTACGAGTTCGACAAACAACGCTCGAAACTCATCTTCTTTGACGAATAACACACTCATCACCATCCTCGGCCCCACGGCAACCGGCAAGACTGCCCTCGCCGCCGAGGTGGCCTATCGTCTCGGGGCCGAGATAATCAGCGCCGACTCGCGACAGGTGTTCCGCGGCATGGACCTGGGCACAGGCAAGGACCTTGCCGACTATACGGTGCACGGCACCACCATACCCTACCACCTTATAGACATCTGCGACCCGACGGAGGAATACAACGCCTACCGATTCATGGGCGATTTCCGCGAGGCATACAATAATATTGTATCGCGCGGGCGCGTAGCCATCATGTGCGGCGGCACCGGCATGTACCTCGACGCCGTCATCCGCGGCTACCACCTGGCCGACGCCCCCATTGACCCCAAATACAGAGCTTCGCTGGAGCCATACAGCGACGAGGAACTCACCGCACGACTGGCGTCATACATCAACCTGCACAACCACACCGACACCGAGACCCGCGACCGGCTTGTACGGGCCCTCGAGATACAGGAATTCGCCCAACGCCACCCCGAAGCATACATACACATGCCTGCAATGGAGCACCGCGTGTTCGGCATAAAATTTCCTCGCGAAATGATTATCGCCCGTATCGAGAAACGCCTGCGCCAACGACTCGACGAAGGCATGACAGAGGAGGTGAAACGGCTGTTGGACAACGGCGTGTCGCCCGAGCGGCTGATGAAATTCGGCCTTGAATACCGCCACGTGACACGGCTGCTGCTGGGCCAATGCACGCAGGATGAGATGTTCCGCGACCTCTTCACCGACATACGCCGTTTCGCCAAACGACAGATGACCTGGTTCCGCCGCATGGAGCGCAACGGAGTACCAATAGAATGGATCGACGGCACCCTGCCCACCGACACCAAAGCCGACATCGTCGCAGGCACATGCTGACAAGCGAGCGCCAACTTTTCAACCTTCCAACCCCTTGCCCTGCCAATCATTAATGGCGGCAGGGTATTTTTTGTTGATAACTATTTGCCGCCAGCTCGTTTTTTTAATCTAATTTAGCAAAACAAAACGAAGCACCCGTTTCGGGATAATCAATTACAAAAGAATAACATATAAATCATCGACTGTCATGCAAGGCGACTTGTTTTCGGGACTTGCCCCCAAGGAAGAACCCAAAGAGAAGAGACATTACACACCTGACGAAATCATGCGTTCCTCGGTGGAATATTTCCACGGCGACGAACTGGCCGCCAACGTGTGGATGAACAAGTACGCCCTGCGCGACGACGACCACATCTTCGAGCTCAACCCCGACATGATGCACCGCCGTCTGGCACGCGAGTATGCCCGTATCGAGAACAAGTATCCCAACCCGCTCAGCGAGGAGGATATCTACCAGCTGCTCAAGGACTTCAAATATATAGTCCCGCAGGGCAGCCCGATGAGCGGCATAGGCAACAACTTCCAGGTGGTGTCGCTCAGCAACTGCTTTGTCATAGGCAACCAGGGCAACAGCGACTCATACGGCGGAATCATGAAAATAGACCAGGAGCAGGTGCAGCTCATGAAACGACGCGGCGGTGTAGGCCACGACCTGAGCCATATACGCCCCGGCGGCAGTCCCGTAAAGAACGCCGCGCTCACCTCGACCGGCATAGTGCCCTTCATGGAGCGCTATAGCAACACCACCCGCGAGGTGGCACAGGGCGGACGCCGCGGCGCCCTGATGCTCTCCATCAGCATCAAGCACCCGGACTCGGAGAGTTTCATCGACGCCAAGCTCGAACAGGGCAAGATCACCGGTGCCAACGTGAGCGTCAAGATCACCGACGAATTCATGCAGTGCGCCATGGCTGGCAAGCCCTTTGTGCAGCAATACCCCATCGACTCGGCCAACCCCACCTATACCAAGACCATCGACGCCCGCGCACTCTGGAACAAAATCATAGCCAACGCATGGCAGAGCGCCGAACCCGGCGTGCTGTTCTGGGACACCATCATACGCGAAAGCGTGCCCGACTGTTACGCCGACTACGGCTACCGTACCGTCTCGACCAACCCCTGCGGCGAGATACCCCTCTGCCCTTACGACAGCTGCCGTCTCCAGGCCATCAACCTATACTCATACGTCGAGGAGCCCTTCACCAAGAACGCCCGATTCAATTTCGACCTTTTCCGCGAGCATGTGCGCAAAGGACAGCGCCTGATGGACGACCTCATAGACCTCGAGCTTGAGAAGGTGGACCAGATATTGAAAAAGATCGAAGCCGACCCCGAGAGTGACGAAATCAAATCGGTGGAGCACAACCTGTGGCTCAACATCAAGATGAAGTGCCTCGAAGGCCGCCGCAGCGGTTTCGGCATCACCGCCGAAGGTGATATGCTCGCCGCCCTCGGCCTGCAGTACGGCACCGACAAGGCCACGGACTTTGCCGTCAAGGTGCAGCAGACCCTGCTCTGCGCCGCCTACGGCTCGAGCGTCGAGATGGCACGCGAACGCGGCGCTTTCCCCATCTACAGCGCCAAACGCGAGGAGAACAACCCCCTCATACGCCGCATAGCCGAAGCCGATCCCGAATTGTACAAAGAGATGGCCAAGTACGGCCGTCGCAATATAGCACTGCTCACCATAGCCCCCACGGGCACCGTCAGCATCTGCACCCAGACCACCTCGGGTATCGAACCCGTCTTCCTGGTCAGCTACAAACGCCGCAAGAAAATCAATCCCAACGACAAGGACAACAGCAAGCAGACCATCATCAAGGATGAGAACGGCGACTACTTTGAAGAATACAATGTGTTCCATCCCAAATTCCTCGACTGGGCGAGAGTGAACGGCCACGATGTGGAGGAGGTGAAACACATGAACGATGCCGACTTGCAGAAGCTCATAGAGCAGAGCCCCTATTTCCACGCTACCAGCGCCGACATCGACTGGGTGGCGAAGGTCAAGATGCAGGGCGCAATCCAGAAATGGGTCGACCACTCCATCTCCGTCACCGTCAACATACCCAAAGAGACCACCAAAGAGGTTGTTAGCCGCATCTACGAGACCGCATGGGAGAGCGGATGCAAAGGCTGCACCATCTACCGCGACGGCTCGCGTACCGGCGTCCTCGTTTCGAACAACGAAGGCAAGAAAAACGACAGTCCATGCTTCGGCGAAAGCAAAGCCCCCAAACGCCCCAAGAAACTGGAGGCCGAGGTGGTGCGCTTCAAGAACGAGAAAGAAGACTGGATTGCCGTAGTAGGCATGTATGAAGGCCGGCCGTATGAGATATTCACCGGTCGCGCAGAGAACTTCCTCCTGCCCAAATGGGTTGAGAAAGGCTGGGTGATCCGCGTCAAGGAGAAAGGCGACGAGCATGCACGCTATGACTTCCAGTTCCTCGACCAGGACGGCTACCACATCACCATGGAAGGTCTTTCGCGCATGTTCCGCAAAGAATACTGGAACTATGCCAAGCTCATCTCAGGCATTCTGCGTCACGGCATGCCCATCCCCAACGTGGTGGAGCTTATCGGAAAGCTCAATTTCGACACCGACAGCATCACCACGTGGAGCAACGGCGTGGCACGCGCACTGAAACGCTACATAAAGGACGGCACTGAGACCGGCGAAGTATGCCCCGACTGCGGCAGCAAGCTCGTCTACACCAGCGGATGCAAGAGCTGCCCGCAGTGCGGCTGGAGCAAATGCAGCTAAAAACAAGCAATCTTTTTCTTAGCAAGCACACATATATGCACATGCAAGAGGCTGCCCCAAGGGCAGCCTCTGCTGTTATCTATTTGTCGCAAACCAGTCCAAAAATGGTTTTATCTGTAGGCAGGGACCTGATAAGAGACAAGGATGGCGTAGAGACAAAGAGAAAGCCCCGCAACTGTAATCAGATGCGGGGCTTGAGGTTAGGAACCAACGGGTTCGCTTACTCGGCCTTGGGAGCCTCTTCAGCCTTGGGAGCTTCAGCGGCGGGAGCCTCGGCTTTCTTGGCACGCGAACGGCGGGTGCTCTTGACGGCCTTCTTGGTGGCGTCCTTGAGCATGTTCTCGTTGTAGTCGACGAGCTCGATGATGGCCATCTCGGAGTTGTCACCGTGACGGATGCCGGTCTTCAGGATGCGGGTGTAGCCACCGGGGCGGTTGGCGACTTTCTGCGATACCTCGCGGAAGAGTTCGTTGACGGCCTCTTTGCTGTGGAGGTAGCTGAAGACGATACGGCGGTTGTGGGTGGAGTCTTCTTTCGAGCGGTTGATGATGGGCTCGACGTACACTCTGAGGGCTTTGGCTTTGGCGACGGTGGTCTCGATGCGCTTATGCATGATGAGCGAGGAGGCCATGTTGGAAAGCATAGCGACGCGATGGGCGTGGGTTCTTGACAGATGATTTACTTTGCAACCGTGTCTCATATTCTTTGTTATTCTTTATCAAGTTTATATTTTGTGACATTCATACCGAACTCGAGGTTCTTGGAAGCCACGAGGTTCTCCAGTTCGGTGAGAGATTTTTTACCGAAGTTGCGGAACTTCAGGAGGTCGCTCTTGTTGAACGACACGAGGTCACCCAGGGTCTCGACTTCGGCGGCCTTCAAGCAGTTGAGGGCGCGGACGGAGAGGTCGAGGTCGATGAGCTTGGTCTTGAGGAGTTGACGCACGTGGGCCGTGGTCTCGTCGAACTCTTCCTGCACGGGCTTGGTCTCAACATCGAGGGTGATACGCTCGTCGGAGAAGAGCATGAAGTGCTGGATGAGGATGGTAGCGGCCTCTTTGAGGGCTTCCTTGGGGTGGATGGAACCATCGGTCTCGATGTCGAAGGTGAGCTTCTCGTAGTCGGTGCGCTGTTCGACACGGTAGTCGTCGACGGCGTACATGACCTTCTTGATGGGGGTATGGATGGAGTCGATAGCGATGACACCGATGGGATCGGTGGGGCGCTTGTTCTCATCGGCGGGGACGTAGCCGCGGCCTTTGTCGATGCTGAGCGTGATGTGCAGCTCGGTGGTGGGCTCCATGTGGCAAAGCTCGAGTTCGGGGTTGAGGACCTGGAATCCGTTGAGGTTGCTGTTGAGGTCGCCGGCCTTAAGGATGGTCTGTCCCTTGACGGTGAACGAGACGCGCTCATGGTCGGTGTCCTCGAGCTGACGGCGGAAACGGATCTGTTTCAGACGGAGGATGATGTCGGTCATATCCTCGACCACTCCGGGGAGGGAGGAGAATTCGTGGTCGACACCGTCGATCTGAACCGAGGTGATGGCATAGCCTTCAAGCGAAGAGAGAAGGACGCGACGCAAAGCGTTACCGATGGTTGTGCCGTAGCCAGGCTCCAGGGGGCGGAATTCGAAGGTGCCACGGAAGTCATCGGCTTCGAGCATAACCACCTTGTCGGGTTTCTGGAATGATAAAATTGCCATTTGTTATCCTTTCTTTCTTTTTTGGGTTTATGTCCGGACCTTGGGTCGGGACGATTACCTCGCTGAGAGGCTAATTACTTCGAGTAGAGGTCAACGATGAGCTGTTCGTTGATGGTCTCGGGGATGTCGCTACGCTGGGGGTAGTTGACGAACTTGCCGCTCATGGAAGCGTTATCCCACTCGAGCCAGGGGTAGTTGTTGGCACGGGAGGCCAGGGCGTCAGTGATGACTTCGAGGGATTTGCTGCGTTCGCGGACGGAGACGACATCACCCTCACGGAGAGAATAGGAGGGGATGTTGACGACTTCGCCGTTGACAGCGATATGACGATGGGAAACGAGCTGACGGGCCTGAGCACGGCTACGGGCGATGCCAAGGCGATAGACGACGTTGTCGAGGCGGGCCTCGATGAGTTTCATCAGTTCCTCACCGGTGATGCCACCGCGACGGGAGGCTTCAGCATAGAGTTTACGGAACTGGCGCTCGAGGATACCGTAGGTGTATTTGGCTTTCTGCTTCTCGTTGAGCTGGATGCCGTATTCAGACACCTTGCCGCGGCGACGGTTCTGGCCGTGCATACCGGGTGCGTAGGGTTTCTTCTCGTAGTTTTTGTCCGGGCCATAGATAGGCGCGTGGAATTTTCTTGCAATTTTGGTCTTCGGACCTGTGTATCTTGCCATTGTACTGTTTTTCTTTTTGTTTGA
>JAEEGL011200747.1_pt1 | contig 13859 bp, 9 predicted proteins | sample 9134231 | NCBI WGS metagenome assembly JAEEGL01 (sample SAMN16246548, study PRJNA631951) | gut metagenome | biome: gut microbiome; feature: rumen; material: fiber-attached | host: Bos | place: Iran: Karaj | collected 2018-10
GAAGGCTTCGAGGCCGAACACTTCGACGATGAGGCCACCCTTGGTGCGGCTCTTGACGTAACCGTTGACGATTTCGCCGCTTTCGTAGGCTTCGTTGACGCGATCCCACGACTTGAGGATGAGGGCTTTCTTGTGCGAAAGGACGAGTTGGCCGTTGGGGCCTTCTTGGTTTTCGACGTAGACTTCCACCTTGTCGCCCACCTTCAGGTTGGGGTTGGTGCGGAATTCAGCAACCGGAATAACACCATCCGACTTGAAACCAATGTTGACGACGACTTCGCGGTCGGTGATGGTCACCACAGTGCCTTCAATGACCTCGTGGTCAGCGATTTGGTTCATTGTGCCTGCATACTTGTCTTCAAGTTTCTTGCGCTCGTCAGCCGTGTAGTTGTCGAACTTCTTGTGCGAAGAGGTCCAGTCGAAATCCTCGGCGGGAACCGGCTTCGGTCTTGGGGTTTTCACTTTCTTCTCAACCGGCTTTTCAGCAGCTTGTTCAACGACTGGCTTTTCTTCTGCTGGCATGGCCTCGTTGATGATGTTTTCGTTTTCTGCCATTTTTTTAATATTTGTTTTTGTTGTACCCGCAAGCGTTCCAGAACCCCGCCGCGAGGAGGTTAAACTTTTGATTACCAACCCAAACCGCTGATGTTGCCATCAATCTGGAGTGCAGTTTGAATTGGGCTGCAAAGATAGAAATAAATTTGATATGTTTTTCGAGGCTAATGAATTATTTTTCAAACTCATAGTTTTCAGTCATTAAACACATCTGATTGACACCGCAAGCCCCTATCCTGACCTGCGCCTTCGACAACCTCCCCTTAGGGAATCTCCTTAATCCTTGGTATAGTGGAATTGATTGGTTCGTCATTAAGGAAGGGGGCGATAACTCAATGATCGCGTCTTAATCCTTGGTATAGTGGAATTGATTGGTTCAGTTATTGGGGTTTATTGTGATAACACCACAATCGCGTCTTAATCCTTGGTATAGTGGAATTGATTGGTTCAAATGAAAAACAAAATAGAGTCATGTGTACAGGTGTCTTAATCCTTGGTATAGTGGAATTGATCGGTTCCCCTGAAGCGGCATGCGTCACCGAAATCGCAATGTCTTAATCCTTGGTATAGTGGAATTGATTGGTTCAATAAAAGGCTTCAAAGAAAAAATGCCATGGATGTCTTAATCCTTGGTATAGTGGAATTGATCGGTTCGCATACGTGAAAAGAATTGATAAGGCCCTAGAAATGTCTTAATCCTTGGTATAGTGGAATTGATTGGTTCAGCAACAATCCAAATATTGTCCATCCAGAACAATAGTCTTAATCCTTGTTATAGTGGAATTGATTGGTTCTGAATTCTATAGTCAAAGTAGCAAAAAAGGAAGAGCGTTTTAATCCTTGGTATAGTGGAATTGATTGGTTCTCATATGAAGGAGACGGCGTATCTGAAGAGCACTTGTCTTAATCCTTGGTATAGTGGAATTGATTGGTTCATCTATGGGTTGTAAGAAGAAGCCAGTGCTTTTGTCTTAATCCTTGGTATAGTGGAATTGATTGGTTCACGATGAGGACATCAAAACAGAGGTGTTAGGGTTAATGTCTTAATCCTTGGTATAGTGGAATTGATTGGTTCTTGGTATTGCTAAGAATCATGCCATTAAATTAATGTCTTAATCCTTGGTAAAGTGGAATTAGTTTGTTCATCTTGTTGTTTGCTGTCGTAGCGATGGCAACAAGTCTTAATCTTTGTCTTAGTGGAACATATTCGAACAACTTGATCTCCAATCATTTATTTCTTAACAGCAATATGTCAAAGAACCTTAAAAGTTTTATTCATACTAACTTCATCCTCTTTCTAAAATTTTTCGCAAAACTACAATTTATTTCAATACAAATCCAGTTTGATTGAGGTTTCCCTTTACAAGAGATTCCCTCCGGGAGTGGCGTTACAGTGTCTGTTAATTGAGGCGGCTGGTGAAGCCCACGAACCGTAAACGCCACTTGCCGCCGCCTATGTAACCCTTTGACAACCTCCATTCCCCTTGGGGAATCTCATTAATCCTTGGTGTTGTGGAATTGATTGGTTCATCATTAGCAGAGATTCGTGAAGAGCTAGTTGATCGGCTTAATCCTTGGTATAGTGGAATTGATTGGTTCCTACATCACAGCCGGAGCCATCAATCAAATTCAGTAGTCTTAATCCTTCGTATAGTGGAATTGATTGGTTCAACGGACATATTCAGTATTTCTGCTATACTGATGGGTCTTAATCCTTGGTATAGTGGAATTGATTGGTTCAACGGACATATTCAGTATTTCTGCTATACTGATGGGTCTTAATCCTTGGTATAGTGGAATTAATTGGTTCATCGATAAGTTTCGTCACAACAAACCTACAAATGTCTTAATCCTTGGTTTAGTGGAATTGATGGGTTCACTATAGCTGTTGATTTTGATGGGACTTGTGTTACATCTTAATCCTTGTTTTAGTGGAATATACCGTGACTGCGATAAGAGGGTGGCCTATTGCATAGACAACCTGTCTTAAACCTTGTTTTAGTGGAATGTACCGTGACAGCATTAGCTATTCTGCCTTTGAGTTGGCTGAAATGTCTTAATCCTTGTTTTAGTGGAATATACCGTGACAGTAATTGGGAAAATCCTTGGGATGATAGCCGATGGTCTTAATCCTTGTTTTAGTGGAAAGGATGCAATATGTCAAAGAACAGTAACAGTTTGAACCTCATCGTATTTCCGCGCCAATCGCCTTCAGATATGCATTGATATCAATGGCCGGAACTGTGCCAATAGATTTCAGACAACTCACCAATTGGAGGAAAAAAGTAAAAAGCGATACATCCTTATCACTAAAACTTATGTCTTTTACCTTGCGGCTCTGATAAATACGCTCAATACATTTTCTGTTGGCATTTATATCTGAAAAATCAGTTTCTTTCAGTTTAAGTTCGTCGTAATCCACATAAAAACTACCCGATTCACAGCAACACCCCAAGTCTATCGTTTGGTATCCTTTTAATTTGGAAAGGTGTTCCTTAACTGTCTTTTCGTCTTTATAAGAATTTGTCGTTGTCAAAACTCCACCGATTATCTTTGTAAGCAAACGAGCCTCCTCTACCCTTCCAGATGCTACCATTTCAATGCTCGTTCGTTTTAGTTTCCTTACGCTTTCTATCTTTTCTGCCGCATACTTGATATTTCCGTTGATATCTTGCTTAACTTCAAACACGGCATACACACTCTCTGCAGGAATATACATAAAACCGTCTTGATTGAATATGAACGGAGTATACATACCATCATAGATGACAACATCCATTTGCTCGCTCACTGCTCCCTCAGCATCGATGACAATAGCCTTATCTACCTTATATCTTTCGGGAAGGTAAGTTCTTAGGAATTCTATCCAATGCTGCTCAGTTGCATCGCCCATACTACCGGCATGACTAATAAAACTTCTGTTTACTATTAAACTGGACAACATTTGTTCCTGCAATCCATTGAACATATTCCTTAATTCGATCGTTTTCATTTTGATATACTCTTTTTGAAACAACAAAAATAGGAAAAAAAGTGAAACGCCAAGCAAGTTCGCGGGCACTACACACAGACTTATCATTTTAATCCTTGTCTTAGTGGAACATATTTGAACGGCCGTTGGTTATAACTGGTTAACATGCCAGACTGTCGTCTTAATCCTTAGCATAGTGGAATTGATTGGTTCTAAATTCTGCAAAAATTATGCAATTGTACTTTCGTCTTAATCCTTGGTATAGTGGAATTGATTGGTTCATCATCGAAGCATGTTGTGTTGCATTGACACTCATGTCTTAATCCTTGGTATAGTGGAATTGATAGGTTCAAGGATGTTTATCTGGACTTCTTGGGAATCAAATGTCTTAATCCTTGTTTTAGTGGAACATATTCAAATACATACTCAAAAATTGAGAAAGTAAAGGAAGAATAGTAATCTTAATCCTTGTATTAATGGAATTTATCAGTTATGCAAACAAGCGGGGGCGTTTCTCTTTGTACACCGCGTCTTAATTTTTGTATTAGTGGAACATATTCGAACTTTGTTTGGTCAACAGGTGAAAAAAACACCAACCATGTCTTAATCCTTGTCTTAGTGGCACATATTCGAACGTTCTGCGACTTTGATTCTATCACAGAAATCATGTTTTAATCCTCATTGTAGCAGAAATCGGTCTCGGAGTACATCACAGACCAATTAAATGATGGTGTTTACAAGACATCTTAATCCTTGATTTAGTGGAATAGAAAGGACATTATGTACGACGGCACAACTCAATACCAGATGTCTAATCCTTGATTTGTTGGATACAGGTCTAAAATACTAGTAATTGCCTATGATAATCATTATTTCAAAGAACAAAACGAAGAAAATTGGCTAAAACGAAAACATTGGATTTTTTAGTTTTAATCCAAGCTTTGAAAGAAAGTGAATAATTCGATGACAAAAAAAACGGTTTGGCAAACAGTTGTTAATGCCATTTTAAATCCGATCACTATGAAAGGATTTTCAAAGGGTTTTCCGTGACCTGTATGATTTCATTTCTGATATTTTCAGGCAAATGAGTCGTATTCTGATCTCTTGCCACCCCATTGGTGACAGCCTGAACATTAAAATCTTTGCGCCTGACTTTGTATGTCTTGCCAGTCGTTTCTAATTTAAAGGTTTTCCACGTTCTGCCCCATAGCCATTTGCCGACTGCAATAAGAATGGAAGCGTCTGCAAGAAAGGCAAGTAAATGTATAGGCCAACTTGACAATAATGAAGTAATTGTTTGACTCATAATGGATGGTTTATTATTTGATTATTAGTTTTGATTTAATTTGTTTTGACAGTCTTTTTCTTTTACTCTATCTCTATTCGAAACATGAAAAACAGCTTGAAAAGCTTATTCCAATAGTGTTAGTTTCACAAAACCCAACAATTCGCATTGGTCATCAACGCGTCTCGTTTTGGGGAAATCGTATTGTTCGTATTTCTGGTTATCGCGTCTCGATGCCGGTGTCACCAAAGATGCGAAATTATCCAAGTTTTCTGTCCACGCGCCAGTAATGAATCGCCAACCTGAGCCATGACCAATGCGCAAGACACATTCCTTGCCTTTCTCGCATTTTTTGGTTATTTGAAGCAAGTCATTGATTTTGCCCAAATAATCTGTCACCGCTTCCGAGTCATCATCCGATTCACGCTCTTCCCAATAGTCCACTTCCGTATCAAGGAGATGTTGGGTGTGAGCATTGATGGTCTCGAAAAGAGAAGGCAGCGAAAGCATACAATTCGGGATGTCTTGTACCTTGCCTTCGTTTCTTGAGAGGTTGTATCCAGTTAAGTTAAGCCTCATCTGAAACTCGGATGAATCTTCTGGTCCAATAGCCTCAATTAATTGCTTTTTTTCAGTGTCCCAAAAACTTTGCCGCTCTCTTTCATTAATATGGACCATCCTTAGAGCCACTTCATATTTTTTGCCGAAATAGGCATCACCTACTTGCATAAAACGAAAGACATCTTTATTCGGATTGCTGCCAAATAACTCTGATTCAACTTGCTCAGCAGTAACTCTTCCTTTATTGTTTTTCAGTTTGTTTTCCACATCAGGCACATTATTAGCCAAGGAAGCCATGACTGCCGTTCGAATTGCACCTTTGATGGAACTACCAGGAATATAAGGAATACCACGCCCGTCGTGAATCTGTTCTTTTAGAGTATCCGAACTCTTGATTTCGTCAGCCCAAAACAGAATCATCCTTTTGGCGTAATCGGCAATAGTGGCCTGTGGGGCAAACCTTTTGATGATTTTGTATACGGAATTGCCATTTTCGATTGCGGCAACCCAATAAGAAATATTCTGTTTTCCGATCAATTGGGCTATTTTTCGCAAATCGGTTAGTGCCAGCATGTCATAGTCTTGATATTCGCCTAAGACAAAATCAGCACCATATTGTAACTCATTTCCGGAACCGACATGCACAGAAGTAAGGGTTTCAATCTTTATTTTACTCATAGTGTTTCCTTTCTTGTTGTGTTTCAGCCAAGAATGATTGGCAAAAACAATGCCCTTCCACAACGCCACACCGAGTGGTCCAACTTTTCGGCCCAGTCTATTTCTGGCTTCAAATCAATGTCAACCTTGCCTTTAACATCTAGTCCGTTGCAAGTTGATTTAAAAACCGATGCAGCAGTGAAAGCGTATATCACATTTTTGCGTAATGTATTGTGAGGCGGAGTAGTAATCCATCCCCCACGTCGTTGAAAGTCGTATGCAACTTCATCAGAATCCAGCATTTCCCGCAATTGTACTTGAGATTCAGGGACAAACGAAGACAGAGACAGGGTATAATCAGCCTTGTCGGGTATTTCAATCTCAACCGAAGAAGGCTCAAATTCAAAATAACCATTGCCTACATTTCGGTCGGTACCGATGCCTTCATGCTGAAGAAGTGTTAAAGATTGCTCCAATAGTTCCAAGTTGCCTTTTGCAATGAAGAACAATCCGGAATAATCCTTGAACACAATCCTGTCCATGTAAAAAATCTTTGTATTCTCCTCACCATTACGCGATATGATCACCCTGGGTGATACTTGTGAAACAATGAAATTCTGGTCAATATCCTTGGTGGTCAAATATTCACCATCAAGTTGACTGATGTTTGCATCATCAAACAATCGGTCGCCATTTAAAACCTTGGAAAAGGAATGAGCATCAAGCCAAGCCACTTTTTTCACCTTCTTGCGCTCTTTGATGGCATTGTCCGAATCCGGCAACAATTGTTTCAAGGGTTTGGGGAAAAACAACACAGCCTCCGAATCCTTATTCTTTTGATAAAAAGGGAACAGACCGCTGATGGTGCATCCCAAATCGCCTTTTTCTGGGACGAGCTTGCCCAATTTCGCCAAACATGAAATCAAAGCGGCATACATCGTATCAGAAGCCATTGTCTTAAGGCTGATACCATAATCATCGCGCACATCGCCTAAATGCAACGGCGTGGTGAAATGCAACTTATAAAGATTCAGTTTTATCGTTGCCATGGCTTAAGCATTCCAATTGTTTTCATCCGACAACTCGGTCTCATTCCAAGGCTTTTCAAAACTGATTTGTCCGCTGCCACGAGAGCCGCTACCACCAAGATAATCGTTTTCGAGAGCATTCATTCCCTTTCGAAGCAGTTCCTTCAAATCATCTTCGTTGTCATCATCCCAGATATTGATAACGAATTCTACATCAAACGAAACACCTGCCGGAACACGTTCCATCTGTCTTGGATTGGCTGTGGCAGTCACACGATCAATGGTGTTTTCCCATTTGTTTTCAGTGAATGGCATATCAAGGTCGTCGCATTTTTGAAGAAACTCGACAGATTCTTTAGTAAGGGTTGCGTCTCTCACGATAAGTTTTGAAGGTGTACCCTCTCTTACGGTTTTGCCTTTGTCCTTTTTATCAGTAATGCCAAACAAGTTATTCACTTCTTTGTCTCCACCAATTTCTGCGGAACCTGCAATCTGCTCAAGCAGGCAGCGCATTTTCCCTTTTAACGAACTACCAGGAATGTAAGGTTGACCTTCTTTTGATGCCAATTTGATAACAGGGTTGTCAAGTCCACCGATTTCGACGCTGTCGGTGTTGCCTCCAATATGTAAGCCAGTGACCAGATTCAGTTTCGTGTTTATTCTGATTTTCTTTTTTAATTGTTTCATGACCGTTTCTTTTAATTGTTGTCGTTAAGTTTACTTTCTTCAGCTGCTTTGTGATAAGCAACAATGGCTTCAAACACTTTGATGAAGTTGTGGAATCGTGTTTCCGACTCTTCTTGCGAGTCAGCTTTCACGCAATCAATTGCTTTTGAGATTACATAATAAAAGTCATTTATCCTTAATTCGTCTTTGAGTTTAGGATAACGAACTTTTGAGCGAGCACGACCAACTGCATACGCCAATTTTGGTTTTAACAAGACAAACTCAGTTTCATCATAGCCGTTCATTTGTTGCTTTTTAACCTCGCCAAAAAATCTTCGTAGTTGGCTGGTTGTCAACTTAACATCTTTGCTGCATTTTCCTAGGTGCTCCCCAAAGTCTTTTGCGAATTCAACGGCAGCATCAGTCACTTTTACCTTGATTTCGCTTTCGGGAATTAATTTTGTCCAAGACATAGTTGTTATTTATTATTGGTTATTAATTTGTTGAATTTTGTTGAATTTCTCTCAATTCCAATTCCGCCCAGCGTGCTGCAATTGACATTAGGCGGAACTTTTCAGGTGTCAGTAGTTGTTTGTCGCGCAAATCTTTGCAGAAATTATATACGGCAGCATTACTTTTTTCTTTACCCATAAAACGAGTCAGATAATAAGTGGTGTGCCACACATAACTCAAATCCGGCTTGTGCTCCATGTTCCCTTTTCTGTTTTCTTCTTCAACGGCCTTGTTATGTTTCACCATGTTGGCATAGGCCATTATTTTATGCAGAATGCTACGGGATAATCCGAAATTGTTAATCAATGTGACGAATTGTTCCTTGTATGATTTTACATAGTCAAACTCATCCTTCCATGAAATCGTTTCACCAAAGATATTGAAAGCGTTCTTTTTACCATGGTTGTATCTCTTTGCTGAATCTTCAGCTTCACCAGACATTTCTGCTGCTTTAGCAATCGGAAACTTTGAATTGACTATGGCAATACCACCAGATATTGACAGTGTTTCATCTTTCAAATCATTCTTACAAAAGTCCTTAAACTCCTTTTGGACTCGCTCGGCAAAAAAGATTACTTTATCCCATCTGCCAACGGCAAAAATATCATCACCTCCGGCATATACTATATTCAAATAGTCGTCAAAAGATTTTTGAATGTTGTGGAGATTGCCCTTTTCAACGTCAAAAAACAGATTCAGAGCACCAGAAAATCTCTTGTATTCCATCATGGAGCCAAAGCCTTGAATGAATCTCGTACCTAAACCATCGACATCCATTCTTAAAACTCCCAAATACGAATCCTCCGCATATTCTTCCAACGTTTTGAAATGCTGTTGGTCTCTAAGTCTAATGCCCAAATCAATTTGTTTGCCGACAGATTCCAATACCCATAGACTTTCTTCTCCTTCATTGAATCTAAATGGTATCTCTTTAGCGTTTTCTATTCCTGTGATTTGGCAGACATTCGCTTCACCACCAACTTGTTTGACATCAAAAAAGGCTTGCGGTTGTTCAAGCAATACAGATTTGAATTTCTGATTCTGCAAAGCGTTGAATTTCTTTGCTATATGCCTCCAAAGAATACCGATATTTCCTTTCTCATTTTCGACCTTAACTAATTCTCCGTCATAAAGGAATGGCACATAGTCAATATTCATTGACAACTGTCCTTGATGTTCATCCCATAAAGTTTTTTCGTACTTGTGTCGAATGTTCGCAATAGCATTTCTGATGCTGTCAGTGTCTGGCACTTGCAAATAGAACTTGCCCCCAGAGCAATAAATACTCATTTCATTCTTGTCAATTGACGGTTTGTCCAGTTCAGGAATACTTAGTATTTCATTATATACCTTCTCCGTGAAATCCTTCAAATACTGCGAGCGACCTTTCAAACTGACCATCGCCTTTTTCGAAGTAATGTTGTAGATAAACTTTTGAATTCCTGACAAATCGCCTCCTACAAAAAGCATTTTTTCATTCATATTATTGATAAATTTATTCATCTGTTTTGGTTGTTGTTTTTTTATTCCTTTTCATGGTCACGGTTCCCCTGCCTATGCTCACTCCTTTACCTACGCCAATACAATTGGGTAGAGTGATATTGGTCTTGAAGTCCGCATCAAAGGCCGTCATTCTGACGCCATCAAAATGGTGGATAAGATATGAATCGCCAAGTGAAGTTATCGTACATACAATTTTTTGCCGCAACTCGTAATCCAACCCCAAACCTTTGGCAAATGACCGAAGATTACCAGTAAGGATGGACTCAAGCAATGCGACTTGCTCCTTCAAGCCTTCCGTTGCCTTGTATCTTTTATAGTTTTCCTCATTAAGCGGCAACCACTTGCGAATACGGTAATCAAACATGTCTTGCCACACTTGCACAAGGTTCTGGTGCGCTTCAACCGATTCCACCTCCAAATTGACAACACGCGAACCCAATCGAATCTCTTGTGGGCATTTCTGGAAAAACCGTATGACACGATCCTGCTTCTCCCCTTCGCCTACACAAACAATAGCAGCTTTCCCTTTAATCCTCTTGTATTGGACTACGGGATAAGCATATTCGCAGCCTCCGGAAAGTGAGTGGTTGGTAACATCCACCGCCGCGCGAAACCACTCCACTTCCTCATCAGAGATTTCGTTCTTGAAACAAACAATCAATATCTTAACTTTTTTCATTACTATTCAGCTTTATCTCAATACGTTGACAACGAAGCCTCCAATCCTAATTGCAACTTGCAAAAATAGAAAAAAAACTGTAAACCCCATATTTATTTGTTTTTTTCCACTCTTTTTCATAAACCCCACCATCCATCTCCAACACCTCAGGCGAAATGGTATCCTCTTTTGGTACAAATCCTTTCCCTTTTAAATGATTAAGAAATAAACCAAACTGTTATTCATTTCGGTAATTTCTTTTAACATCCGGGGTTTACTACATTTTTACTGCATCATAAAGTTATCAACACCCCAATGTTGAAAAAAAGTCGAAAACAAAATGGGTGGCACCCGCTTCAGTCACCAACAAATTCCTAATTTTGAAACTTGGAACAATTATATCTCTTATTGATGTTAAACCATTAAGTATCAAATAATTAAATTTTTCTTCAAATGAAACAAAAACTGACTTTTTTGCTGACAGCCTTTTTGCTGTTGATGGGAACCGCCTTGTTTGCCCAATCGAGGACGGAAGCCTCCATCGTCTTCTCGGAGCAAGGGTTTGAAAACGCCCAAGACTTGGACGGGGTAGTCATCGACATTGACAACAATGTTACCGTCGTGTTCAACAAAGGCACGGGCAACAACGTGCCGAAGTATTACAACACCGGCACGGCCATCAGGGCCTACGGAGGCAACAATTTTGTGGTCGCCTCCACGGGAAGCATCAGTTCCATCACGCTCTCTTTCGCCTCTGGAGAAGGCTCCAATGAAATCACCACCGATGTCGGCACTTTTGAATCTCCCACTTGGACGGGCGAAACCAACGAGGTGACGTTCACCATCGGAGGCACTTCGGGACACCGCCGTATCCAAGCCATCGCCGTGACCTACGACGCTGGCGGACAGCAACAAACCGTGGCCACCCCGACCTTCAACCCTGCCGGAGGTTCCTATTTTGAGGCCCAATCGGTGAGCATCAGTTGCGCCACCGAGGACGCCGAAATCCGTTACACCACGGACGGCACCAACCCGACCGAAAGCAGCAGCCTCTACACTTCCCCCTTGACCATCAACGAAACCACCACCGTGAAGGCCAAGGCATGGAAAGAAGGCTACACCGCCAGCAATATCGCTTCGGCCACCTACACCTTCCCCACCCTGCTAACCATTGCCGAAGCCCGCGCCCTTGAGGTCAACGAGTATGCTATGGTGCAAGGTGTGGTCAATTTTATCGACAACCGCAACATCTATGTTCAGGACGCTACGGGCGGCATCTGCCTATTCCTGAACAGCGGCACCGTTCCTTCAGAACTTGCCCTTGGCGACATGGTGCAAGCCTACGGAAAACGCGCCAACTACAACGGCCTCAAGGAGTTGTCGAACATCAACGGCAACAATTCCAGCGAGTTCAGCATCCTTTCCTCAAACAATCCGCTGCCTTTGGTCACCAAGACCATCGCCGAAATCAACGAAGGCGGCGACGAAGCCCTGCAATGCACCCGCGTGATGATTGAGGCGGCCACCATCGGGACCATCAACACGAGCGGCAACACACCCTTGACGCAAGGCGAAAACACCATTAATATATATAAGGTGCCCGCCTTGACGGGCATTGAGGAAGGCGATGTGGTGGATGTGATTGGCGTAGTGGGTTATTTCAATGCAGCCCAAATCCGTGTGGCGTTGGCCTCGGATGTGACTTTGAACACGCCCGCCCAGCCCGAACCCGAACTGAGTGCAATTCCCAACGAACTCACGGGCTTCACTTACACATACGAAGAAGGTCCTTCCGAAATCATGGATTTCCAGTTGAGCGGCAACAACCTTGTCGGCTCCGCTTTTGTTTATCCTTCGGAGAATTTCGAGGTTTCCATTTTGGGCGGGAGTCTTTTCTCTGCCGAAAACCCCATCGTCATTTACAACTCCGGCCATTTCAGCAACTTCAACATCCATGTGCGCATGAAAGCAGGTCTTGAAGTCGGCACTTACAGCGAACAGGTTTATGCTGTCACCGAAGGAGCCGACACCTTGTTTATTAATGTCGCGGGCGAAGTGACGGGCGGCGAGCCTACCCCGCCTACCCCACCCACACCAGAAGGCGAATATGTCCGCATCAGCGATTTGAGCCAACTCACGGAAGGCAGCTATGTGGTTTTTGCTGCACGCTTTGATGAAAACGCCACCGACTATTACGCCATGAGCAACCAATCGTCGGGCAAGCCCACGGGCGTGTTGTTCACCTCTACTACCTCAGAAGGCAACGAGATTCTTCCCACATCCATCACGGACGTGGAAAGCGACTATTATTGGACGGTCGGCGTGACAGACAATGGCTATACCTTCACCAATGCCGCTGGCGAAATGATTGGTTGGTCAAGCGGCACCAACTTCTACACTAACGGCGACAATACCGAATGGACGGTTGTCATCGAAACTGCTGGCGAAAGTGCCATGATGCCCGGATATACAGGTTTTTATATCACCAATGTCAACACTCCCGGCAGAGGTTTCGCCTTGAATAGCCAACACAATTACGGCGCGTATGCCGTATCAAACAATAACAACAGCGGCTACAATTTCTACCTTGACCTCTTCTTGAAGGGCGAAGGTGGCGAGCCGCCCGTACCGCCCACACCCACCGTGGCCACCCCGACCTTCACCCCTGCCGCTGGCACTTATTATGAAGTTCAAGAAGTCACCATCAGTTGCACAACCGACGGTGCCACCATCCATTACAGCACGGTTTCAGCAAACGGCCCTTGGACGGAATACACCGAAGCTATCAGCGTGGAGGAAAACATGACGATTTGGGCCTATGCCGAAAAGGAAGGCTACAATGACAGCGATATTGCCGAAGCCACCTATACCATCCAACTTGGTGCAGTCACCATCTTCAACCAAGACTGGGAAGGCGAAATGAACGGCTGGACATTTGTCACCGTTGAAGGCAACAAGCCCTGGACTGTCGGTGAGCATCAAGGCAACCATTACGCTTACGCCAACGGTTACAATGGCGGTGTCAATGAGCAATGGTGCATCTCCCCCGGTTTCAACATGCACGATTATGACAATGTAATCTTGTCGTTCAGAAATGCCAAGAACTACACTGGTCCGGATTTGGAACTGAAATACTCAACCAATTACGATGGTGTTGACCCGACAACAGCCAATTGGTGGACATTTGATTTCAACATGTCGCCGGGGTCATACACATGGGTTGAGTCAGGCGATATACACATTAGCATTACCCCATATCCAGCCCACGACTGCTACATCGCTTTCAAATACACCTCAACAGAAACCGAGGCAGCGGCTTGGGAAGTTGACGACATCACACTCATTGGATTCACCACTGTCCCGAATCTTACCGCAACACCAAACTCATTGTCAGGGTTCACACATGTTGTAGGTGAAGGCCCGTCAGAATCACAGTATTTCACTTTGTCGGGAGTCAACATC
>JAEEGL011167755.1_pt1 | contig 13858 bp, 15 predicted proteins | sample 9134231 | NCBI WGS metagenome assembly JAEEGL01 (sample SAMN16246548, study PRJNA631951) | gut metagenome | biome: gut microbiome; feature: rumen; material: fiber-attached | host: Bos | place: Iran: Karaj | collected 2018-10
AAAAACGAAAACGTTTATATCATAGAGGTCAATCCCCGCTCGTCAAGAACGGTTCCGTTCCTCTCAAAGTCAACCGGCTACTCCTTAGCCGACATAGCCACAGAGGTCATTATGGGCAAGACCCTCAAGGAGCAGGGCATATTCTCGCTCTACCCTGAGGAAAAGAAACGTTACTATGTCAAAGTTCCCGTATTCTCATTCAACAAGATAAAGGGTCTTGACGCCTACCTTTCCCCCGAGATGAAGTCAACCGGTGAAGCCATCGGATACGATGACAAGCTTCACAGAGCGATGTTCAAAGCGCTCACCGCCTCCGGAATGAATCTCCAGAATTACGGCACGGTGCTTGTCACTCTCGCCGATGAGGACAAGGCGGAAGCTCTCCCGCTCATCAGAAGATTTTACAATATGGGCTTCAACATTGAGGCAACTATCGGCACGGCAAACTATCTCAGGGCAAACGGTATTCACACAAAGGTCAGAGGCAAGATAAGCGAGGGCAGTGATGAGATTCTCGAATCCATCCGCGCAGGCTATGTGAGTTATGTCATAAACACAAGAGCCATACTCTCGGGCGTTCACTATGATGACGGCATTGAAATCCGCCGCTGCGCTACGGAAAACAATGTCACAATCTTCACCTCTCTGGATACCGTCAGAGTTTTGCTCGACGTACTTGAAGAAACAACTATAACAATTTCAACCATAGATTCCTGAGGTTAAATATGAAGCAAGGCATATTCACCGTAATATCAAATGACCGCCTGACGGATAATGTGATGAAGATGACCCTTTCCGGTGATACGTCCGCCGTGACGGCTCCCGGCACTTTCATCAACATTCTCATTGACGGGCTCTATCTCCGCAGACCTATCTCGGTCTTTAACTGCGAGGGTGACAGAGTCACGGTAATATACAAGATTGTCGGCAGAGGCACTGAAAAAATGAGCCTTATGCCCGAGGGAACTGCCCTCGATATTCTCACGGGGCTGGGCAACGGCTACGACACCTCGGTTTCCGGCTCCTCCCCTCTGCTCATCGGCGGAGGCGTGGGCATACCGCCTCTTTATTTCCTAGCGAAAAAACTCATAGCGGAGAATAAAAAGGTCTCCGTCATTCTCGGCTTTAACACCGCGGACGAGATTTTCTGCTCTGACGATTTCGGGGCGCTCGGCTGTGATGTGAAAGTTACAACGGTTGACGGCAGCTGCGGTATCAAGGGCTTCGTCACAGCGGCTATGAATACGGATTACTCTTATTTCTACACCTGCGGGCCCGAGCCTATGCTCAAAGCGGTATATTCAGCCTCTGTCACGGACGGTCAGTTCAGTTTTGAGGAGAGAATGGGCTGCGGCTTCGGAGCGTGTATGGGCTGCTCGTGCAAAACAGTTACGGGCTTCAAGCGCATCTGCAAAGACGGACCTGTGCTGCTCAAGGAGGAAATATTATGGGAAAAATGAGCGTAAACCTTTGCGGTATAACCCTTGACAATCCCGTTATTCCCGCCTCCGGCACCTTTGGCTACGGCTATGAATTTGCCGATTTATACGATATAAACCTGCTCGGAACCTTTTCTTTCAAGGGCACCACCGCTCAGCCGAGATTCGGCAACCCCACTCCGAGAATCGCGGAGTGCTCCTCGGGAATGCTCAACGCCGTCGGTCTTCAGAATCCTGGAGTTGAAAAAGTCATTTCCGAAGAAATTCCGAAGTTAAAACAGTGCTTTCACAAAAAGGTGATGGCTAACGTCAGCGGTTTTTCGGTTGATGAATATGCCTATACCTGTGAAAAGCTCGATAAATGCGATGAAATAGGCTGGCTTGAGATAAACATCAGCTGTCCGAATGTTCACGGCGGAGGAATGTCCTTCGGCACTGACCCGGCTGCCGCGGCTCAGGTTACGGCGGCGGTTAAGAAGGTGACTTCAAAGCCTGTTATTATGAAGCTTTCACCCAATGTCACGGATATCACGGCAATAGCGAAGGCGTGCGAAGCTGAGGGCGCGGACGGCATAAGCCTTATAAACACCCTTCTGGGTATGAGAATTGACCTGAAAACAAGAAGACCCGTGCTGGCAAACACAACCGGCGGCCTCTCGGGGGAAGCGGTTTTCCCTGTCGCCCTGAGAATGGTTTATCAGGTAGCGGGCGCTGTCAAAGTGCCCGTCATAGGTATGGGCGGAGTTTCAAGCGCGGAGGATGTAATCGAGATGATGCTCGCGGGCGCAACTGCAGTCGAAGTCGGCGCCGCAAATCTTGTCAATCCCTATGCGTGCAGAGACATAATAGCCGCTCTGCCCGGAGTTATGGATAAATACGCAATAACAGATTTAAAAAGTTTAACAGGAGGCAGAACCGATGGGTAAGGATGTCATTATTGCCTGCGATTTTCCGGGCAAAGAGCAGACCTTCGCTTTTCTTGATAAGTTCACCGGCAAAAAACCTTTCGTAAAAATCGGAATGGAACTTTTCTACGCCGAAGGGCCGCAGATTGTCAGAGAAATAAAAAACAGAGGCCACAGGATTTTTCTGGACCTTAAACTTCACGATATACCCAACACTGTAAAGAAGGCCATGGCAGTGCTTTCATCCCTCGATGTTGACATCTGCAACCTTCACGCCGCAGGCACGGCGGCAATGATGGAAGCCGCGCTCGAAGGACTCACAAGACCGGACGGCTCCCGCCCCCTGCTTATAGCAGTCACCCAGCTCACCTCCACGGACCAGGAGCGTATGGAAAATGAACTGCTCATAAAAGAACCCATTGACAGAGTTGTCATGCACTACGCCCTGAACGCGAAAAAAGCAGGGCTTGACGGAGTGGTCTGCTCACCTCTTGAGGCGGGAAAAGTTCACGAAGTCTGCGGGCAGTCTTTCCTGACGGTCACTCCGGGCATCAGATTTTCAGACTCCTCCGCAGGAGACCAGAAGAGAATCACCACCCCCGCCCGCGCAAAGGAAATAGGTTCCGATTACATAGTTGTCGGCAGACCGGTTACTGCCGCTGAAGACCCCGTTGAGGCGTATGAAAAATGTCTTGCCGATTTCGTCGGCTGAAAGGATGAACGATATGGAGAAGCTCATAGCGCGCGATCTGCTTAAAATCAAAGCTGTATTTTTCAGGCCCGAGGAACCCTTCACCTGGGCAAGCGGAATTAAAAGTCCCGTCTACTGCGACAACCGCCTGACCCTGACCGCTCCCGAAGTGCGCAATGACATAGAAAACGGGCTTGCCTCCCTAATCAAAGAGAACTACCCCGATGCTGAAGTGCTGATGGGGACCTCAACCGCAGGTATAGCCCACGCCGCGATCACCGGTCATATTATGGGCTTGCCTATGGGTTATGTCCGCTCCGGAGCAAAGGACCACGGCAGGCAGAATCAGATTGAGGGCAAACTCGAACCCGGTCAGAAGGTCGTTGTGGTTGAGGACCTGATTTCAACCGGCGGCAGTGTTATCGAGGTCGTTAATGTGCTCAGGGACGCCGGAGCGCAGGTGCTCGGCATCGCCTCAATCTTTACTTACGGAATGAAAAAGGGCATTGACCGCCTCGCCCAGGCGGAAGTTAAAAATGTCTCGCTCACAAACTTTGACGTCATTGCCGAGGTCGCGGCTCAGGAGGGCTACATAAAGCCCGAGGATGTCCGCCGCCTTATCGCCTTCCGCAACAACCCGTCCGATGAAAGCTGGATAGGGGGAAATGTATGAGAAGTCTTATAAACATTCTTGATCTTTCAACACAGGATATTGAGGAACTGATAACCGTTGCCAACGATATCATAGCCAACCCGGAAAAATACCGTGAAAAGTGCAGGTACAAGAAGCTTGCCACGCTCTTTTATGAGCCGTCAACAAGGACCAGGCTCAGCTTTGAAAGCGCGATGCTTGAGCTGGGCGGCAGTGTAATCGGCTTCTCGGAGGCAAACAGTTCATCCTCCGCCAAAGGGGAGAGCGTTGCCGATACCGCCAAGACGGTAAGCTGCTACGCCGACATCATCGCCATGCGTCATCCAAAAGAAGGCGCTCCGTTTGTAGCGTCGCAGAACGCAAGCATTCCCGTCATTAACGCGGGCGACGGAGGTCACAATCACCCGACTCAGACGCTCGCCGACCTGCTGACGATTTACCGCGAAAAAGGCGGCTTTGACAATCTGACGCTCGGCTTTTGCGGCGACCTCAAATTCGGCAGAACCGTTCACTCGCTCATTTCCGCGATGTCAAGATACAAGGGAATACAGGTTGTGCTCATCTCTCCCGAAGAGCTGAAACTGCCGAGTTACATAAAAAAGGATGTGCTTAAAAAGAATAACATCCCCTACACCCAGACAACGAGCCTCGAGAATGCCATTGCAGACCTTGACATCCTCTATATGACCCGCGTTCAGCGTGAAAGATTCTTCAACGAAGAGGATTATCTCCGCCTGAAAGACAGCTATATTCTTGAGCCGGGTAAGCTCAGAAACGCAAAGCCCGACCTTGCGATTATGCACCCTCTCCCCAGGGTCAACGAGATAAGCGTGGCGATTGACAGCGACCCGAGAGCGTGCTACTTCAAGCAGGTGCTCTACGGAAAATATATGCGCATGGCGCTGATATTAAAACTGCTCGGGGAGGCGGAGAAATGAACGTTGATTCAATAAATAACGGAATAGTTATCGACCATATTACGGCCGGCAGCGGAATGAAGCTGTATGAACTTCTCGGCCTTGAAAACGCGGACTGCTCCGTTGCCATAATAAAAAATGTCACAAGCCGTAAAATGGGCAAGAAGGACATCATCAAAATTGACGCGGACATACCCGTGAATATCGATATCATCGGCTTTGTCGACCCAGGCGCAACCGTCAACATCATAAAGGACGGCAAACTCATTGAAAAGCGCGAAATATCGCTGCCCCTGACTCTCACCGATGTCATAAAATGCAAAAATCCACGCTGTATAACCTCGGTTGAGCAGGAATTAAAACATGTTTTCCGCCTCACCGATGAGAATAACAAAATCTATCGCTGTGTCTATTGCGAGACAAAGGCGAATATCTGAAAACGGATGTTCTGTTTATACTGCGAAACCCCTGCCGCTGTGAAACAACGGCAGGGGCTGATTATTTATGCGGTTTTCGTATTATGTTTAAGTTGCGCGCGCTTCGCTTTGCTTTTCCGCCTCCGGACGCAGGAACCGTCTGCGCTTTACAAGATAAATAATGACAAGCGGAATATCCGCAAGCAGCCACGCGGCGGGCGCCGCATAACAAACGGCGTTGAAGCCGATGAGTTTTGAAAAGATAAAGGCAACGGATATCCTGCCGAGCAGTTCTCCCGTGCCGGCAACGGCATTGGCGTAGGTATAGCCCATACCCTGCAGGGAGTTCCTCATAACAAAGAGGACGGCAACCAGGCTGAAGCATTGAGCCGTGGCGAGGAGATAACGCTTTGCGGCCGCCATCACTGCAAGGTTGGTTCCCTTCATAAACAGGGAGACAACCGGTGTGCCGAAGCTGAGAAGCAGAGTGCTCATCACAAGCGAAAGAACAACATCGAGAATGAAAATTTTGCGAACCGCCTCAATAATTCTTCCGTAACGGCGCGCGCCGTAATTCTGGCCGACAAAGGTCTGATTGGCAACGCCGAGACCGGAAAGCGGAATGTTTGCCAGATTTTCCACACGACCCGCAGCCGTGAATCCCGCCATAACATCCTTGCCGAAGGAGTTTACCGCGCTCTGCATGCACATTGAACCGATAGATGTGACGGTGAACTGCATTGAAACCGGAATCCCGAGTTTAACCTGCTCCCGTATAGCCGCGGGATCGGGTTTCAGATCCTGCAAACGTATATGGATATCCGGATTGATTTTAATTACATAAAAACCTGTCATCGCAGCAGTCGCAAAGTGAGAAATAAATGTGGCCGCAGCCGCGCCCTCAACGCCCCAGCCGAAGCGTCCGACGAACAGCAGATCAAGCGCGAAGTTCATCAGCACGCTCACGGTGAAGAAATAAAGCGGTTTTTTACTCTCGCCGACGGCCCTTGAAATTGCCGTGAAATTGTTGGAGAGCATCTGGATGGGGACCGCAAAATACAGGATGTTCACATACGCCGCCGACAGACCGATAATGTCATCCGGTGTGCCGATAAGCCGCAGAAGCGGGGTCGAAACGATATGGGCAACAACAACAATTACCAGTCCTATCATAAACGAAGCGACTATTGATGAGCCGGCGTAGTGAGAAGCCTTTTCCCTGTCGCCCGCGCCGTAGGCGTGAAGCACCGGTATTGTGAAACCGCTTGTAAGGCCGACAGCCGCGCCGATGACAAACGAGTTGATCGAAGCAACGTTTCCGACTGCCGCAAGCGCGTCTGTGCCGACATATCTGCCTACTATTATATTGTCAACCAATGAGTAGTTGTATTGAAGCAGACTCGAAAGCATAATCGGGAGCGCAAACGGAATGATGCTTTTGAGAATACCGCCCTCAAGCATATTGATTTTACGTCTCATAATCCCTGCCCGACAGACAGTCGGACCCTTTCCTGTTTATTGGGCAAACCGCGTGTTTGCATATGTGCCGCGATTTTCCCCGCGGCAATTTCAATTATAATATCACACTCGACGCGCTATATCAATTCAAATCGGGCATTATAATAAAAAAAGCAGACTTATATGCGGAGGGTTTGCAAACCGGAGAATTTCAGATAAAAAGCAACATAACCCGAACGTTTCACCTGTAACGGTGATGTTCGAGTTATGTTTTTCTGGCCCGCCCGAAGGGACTTGAACCCCCGCTCCCCGGAATCGGAATCCGATGCATTATCCAGCTGTGCTACGGGCGGATATCTGACCGTTTCTGTAGAGCCTCGGGCGGCAAAGCAAAAAGCGACGCGCCGGAGTCCTTGAAACGGCTATTTATATTCAATATATGTTGTGGGTATCGATTTCGGCTTCCACTTCTTTGAGCAGCATATTTATCGCCTGCTGCTTTTCCGCCTTGATTACGCAGGCCGCGGCTCCGGCATGGCCTCCCCCTCCGAGACGTTTGCAGATTGCCGAGGCATCAATATCGCCGTGGGTTCTTACCGAAGCCTTGAATGAACCGTCTTCGAGTTCACGCATCACCACTCCGACAAGCACACCCTCAATCTGCCTGGGTATATTGGCGAGCTTCACGGTCTCGCTGTCATCGGAGCCTGTCTTTTCAAACATATCGCGGGTTACGCAAATCAGGGCGCATCTGTCCGAGAAATAAAATCTCATAGTGTCAAGAGCGAGACGCTCAAGGGCGGCGTAGGTCTTGGTCTTGGTTTCAAAGAAAACCTGAATAATATTGTAACTGTCCGCGCCGAGGCCGACAAGCTTTGCCGCAATGTCATAGGTGCGCTGGGTTGTGTTTGAGTAGCGGAAACAACCGGTATCAGTCGTGACTCCCGTAAAAAGACACGAGGCTATGATGGGAGTTATCTCAATATTCATAAGCCCGAGAAGGATGAATATCATCTCCGCGGTTGAGGCTGAGTCGGCTTCAAGGCAGACACGCTGAGCATAAAGGATATTCGACGCGTGGTGGTCAATGCAGAGATCGACCCTGCCGCCGTAAAGCGCGTCATATTTCTCGCCAAGCAGTTTGTTATCCGCAACATCAATCGTCACAACACACTTCGGCTCAAAATCGGGCTCATCGTAATCCGCGAACATGAAGTCATAATCCTTTGCGAATTCATCGCCGCATCTGATGATAATCCTTTTGCCCTTAGACCTCAGGCCGTAGGCAAGAGCAGCGGCGCTGCCGACCGTATCACCGTCCGGAGAGGTGTGACAAAGAAAGACATAATCATCGTTTTCAAGCAAATATTCAGCTGTTTCGCGAAGATCAATTCTCATCTGCTTCGTCCTCAACAATAATATTATTAAGCATACCGGCAATCTCCATACCTTTTTCGATGGAGTCATCGGCGTAGAATTTAAGCTCCGGAGTTTTTCTCAGATGGAGACGTTTGCCGAGTTCACGGCGCATATATCCCGTTGCCGATGTAAGGCCCTTGACAGCCGTGCGCGCGGTTTCAATTCCGTCAAGCGCGCTGACATAGACCTTGGCGTAGGAGGCGTCTGAGCTGACATAAACATTGACCACTGTCAGCATTTTATCCATAACTCTCGGATCCTTGAGCTCGCGGGTTATCGCTGCTATTTCCCTTTTTATATCTTCGGAAACTCTGTCGATTTTATACCCGGCCATCAGGCTCACCTCTTAGTCTTTATATTCTTCGGTGACAAATATTTCGAAAATGTCGCCCTCTTTGATATCGTTGAACTTGGCAAGGCCGATACCGCAGTCATAGCCGGAGGCAACTTCCTTGACGTCGTCCTTGAATCTGCGCAGGGATCCCATTTCGTCCTCGGCGACAATCACGCCGTCTCTGACAACTCTGACCTTTGCTCCGCGGGTAACCTTGCCCGAGGTAACGTGGCAGCCGGCGACATTGCCGACAGAGGAAATCTTGACAACCTGTCTGACCTCCGCGGTGCCGATATCAACATCCCTGAATTTCGGAGCAAGCATACCTTTGATGGCCGCCTCGATTTCGTTGATGCAGTCATAAATGACTCTGTAACATCTGATGTCAACTCCGTCACGCTCTGCGTTCTCCGCCGCAACGTTATCCGGTCTTACATTGAAGCCGACAATAATTGCGTTTGAAGCGGTGGCGAGCATAACATCGCTTTCGTTGATTGCGCCGACGCCTGAGTGAATGACCTTGACTCTGACTTCGTCGTTTGAAAGCTTGACAAGGCTCTGCTTGACGGCTTCCGCCGAGCCCTGAACGTCCGCCTTGATAACGATATTGAGATCCTTGAGCTCGCCGTCTTTGATGGAATCAAAGAGGTTTTCAAGGGTAACCTTCTGGAATTCTTTAAACTGCTCTTCCTTGGCCTTTGCCTTTCTCTGCTCAACAAGCTCTCTGGCAAGTCTCTCATCATTGACCGCGTCGAAGCTGTCGCCTGCCTGAGGAACCTCCGCGAGACCCATGATTTCAACGGGAACGGAAGGACCTGCGTGGTTGACTTTGCGGCCCTTGTCATCGGTCATAACCCTGACTCTGCCCACGGCGGTGCCGGCGACGATGATGTCGCCCGAATTAAGTGTTCCGTTCTGAACAAGGAGGGTGGATATCGGTCCTCTGCCCTTGTCAAGCCTTGCCTCGATAACAACGCCCTTTGCCGAGCGGTTGGGGTTGGCCTTGAGCTCCTGCATTTCCGCAACAAGCAGAACCGATTCAAGGAGTTTATCTATGCCCTGCTTTGTGACAGCGGAAACGGGCACACAGATGGTTTCGCCGCCCCACTCTTCGGGAACGAGCTCATACTCGGTGAGCTGCTGCAAAACTCTGTCGGGGTTGGCGGTGGGTTTGTCCATCTTGTTGATTGCGACTATAATCTGAACACCTGCCGCTTTTGCGTGGTTGATAGCCTCAATGGTCTGAGGCATAATGCCGTCATCGGCTGCGACAACAAGTATCGCTATATCGGTCGCCATGGCGCCTCTCAGACGCATCGCGGTAAACGCGGCGTGACCGGGAGTGTCAAGGAAGGTGATATCCGAGCCGTTTGCCGACACTCTGTAAGCGCCGATATGCTGGGTGATACCGCCGGCCTCTCCGGCTGTGACGGAAGTATTTCTGATAGCGTCGAGAATTGAGGTCTTGCCGTGGTCAACGTGACCCATAACAACAACGACCGGATCTCTGGGCTGAAGGTCTTTCTCATCGTCTTCGCTGTCATCGATAATCCTGTCTTCAATGGTGACAACAACAAGCTTTTCAACCTTCGCGCCGAGTTCCTCCGCAACTATCGCGGCGGTATCATAGTCGAGCACGTCGTTGATGGTCGCCATCTGACCGAGGGCGAAGAGTTTCTTGATAACCTCGGCGGCAGTCATCTTGAGCATTGAAGCAAGCTCGCCGACAGTGATTTCCTCGGGAAGCTTGAGCTGAAGCTGAGGCTTTTTGGCTCTTTCGGCTCTGATTCTCTCAAGTCTTTCCTTTTCGGTCTCTTTTTTGTGGGGACGGGCGCCCTGCTTTCTGTACTGCTTGCTCTTCTGGTTAATCTTCTGCTTTGAGGGGCCCTTTTCCATAGCGCTTGATGAACTTGCAGGCGCAATGTTTTCATATTTCTCGTTATATTTCTCAAGGTCAACATTGTCTGACCTGAGGTTAACGGTGGTCTGCTCGCCCTTGGTCCTTGACTGGACGGGTTTGTTCTCTTTATTTTTATCCTTCTGCGGAACATTGCGGGGTCTGTCCGGCATAAGGGGCATCTTGGGATGCTTGTCATCCCTGCGCTTCTTTTCTTCGGGTTTCTTTTCTTCTGCTTTTTTCTCTTCGGGCTTCTTTTCTTCCGCTTTTTTCTCTTCGGGCTTCTTCTCTTCTTCTTTCTTCTCTTCGCCCTCTGCGCCGGCTTTTTTGCCCGTCTTCTTTGCGGGTTTCTTTTCTTCTGCGGGCTTCTCCTCCTGAGCGGGCTTTTCCTCTTCCTTCTTCTCCGGCTCTTCCTCTGAGGAAATCTCCTCCGATTCGGGCTTTGAACGCAGGTTGAAGTATTCGTCAAGATTATCCGTCTCGTGGCTCTTGATGATATTCTCAAATACAACGTCAAGCTCATCGGGCTCGAGCACCGAGGTCCTTGTCTTTTTGCCCTCAAAATATCCGGCAAGTATGCCTATGATGTCGGCAGGCTTTAATTCCAAATCCTTGGCAACATCCTGAATTTTATATTTCGTAATCATATGGTACCCTCCTCATCGGTTTTGAGATAGCCGAGCATGGAATTCGCAAAACCCTCTTCATTGACTGTGAGCACGGCCGATTTAAGACCTGTTGCTCTGCCTATTTCGTTCATATCCCATTTCAGCTCAGCTTTGGGAACATCGTAACGCATAAAATCAAGTTCGTGGTTTATCTCTTTTTTCAGTCTCTCCGACGAGTCGCTGCTGAAAAGGCAAAGCCTGGCTTTTTTTGCCTTGATTGCCTCCAGCGCGCTGTCGTGACCGCAGCTCAGTTTTCCGGCTTTTCTGCACAGACCGAGCAGAGAGAGGAAGCGACTGTCATCCATTATTCAGTTCCTCCTCCATCGACTCATAAACCTCATCCGGTATGTCGCAGGAGAAAGCGCGCTCAAATCTGCGGGCCTTTCTTGCTTTCGCAAAGCAGGCGGCATCGCGGCAGACATAAGCTCCGCGCCCGGGCTTTTTCCCGGTCAGGTCAAGTGAAACCTCACCCTGCGGACTGCGTACTACCCTGACAAGTTCTTTTTTCGGCTTCATTTCATTGCAGCCGGTGCATTTTCTCATTGGAACACTGCGGTGTGCAGGCATTTACATTTCTCCTCGGTAATCAGTCGTCAAAATTTATAACCGGCTCTTCGTATTCCGGCTTGATATCTATCTTCCACTTTGTAAGCTTTGCGGCAAGCCTTGCGTTCTGGCCTTTATTGCCGATGGCAAGCGAAAGCTGGTCATTGGGAACGGTGACTCTGCATGAACGCTCATCCTCATTGAGAATCTCAACGGAGATAACATCCGCGGGGGCAAGCGAAGCGGCAACGAATTTCACCGGGTCGTCGCTGTAATTGACTACATCGAGCTTCTCTCCGCCCAAAGCGTCAACTATGCTGTTAATACGCGCGCCTCTCTGGCCTATGCAGGCGCCGACGGGATCTACATTTGCATCAGAGGACATAACGGCGATTTTGCTTCTTGAACCCGCTTCACGCGCAATTGACATAATCTCAACCGTTCCGTCAACGATTTCGGGAACTTCCTGCTCAAGCAGACGCTTTACAAGACCGTCGTGTCTTCTTGTGACGAGAGCCTTGGGTCCCTTTGTGCCCTCTTTTATGTCTGAAATATATACTTTAATCAGATCGCCTTCTCTGAAGGAATCCGTGGGTATCTGCTCGCTTCTGGGAAGTCTCTCGGTAATCTTGCCGATTTCGATTATGCAGTCGAGAGTATCGGGATCAACTCTGACAACCTTGGCCGTGGCAAGTTCACGGTTTTTATCCTGAAGCTCCTGTCTCTTGCGCTCCTGCTCGGCGTCGCCTATATTCTGCCTGAGAAGGTGCTTGCCCTTGACGGCGGCTATTCTGCTCACGTCCTTGGTGTTGAGCTCAACGTCAACCGTATCTCCGACGGCGAGTTTCCTTCTGGAATACTTTTTCGCCTTTTCGAGGGTTATCTGCTCGATAGGGTCTTCAACTTCTTCAACTATGGTTTTCCTTACAAAAACACGGATTGTGTTTTTTTCGGGCTTGATTTCACAAAAAACTATATCTCTGTCACCGAAGTCTCTTTTGACCGATGTGATAATTGATTTGGAGATTGCTTCGTAAAGAGATTCCTCCGGCACTCCCTTTTCCGCCGCCATTGCGGAAACTGCCTCAAAAAATTCACTGTTTTTCATTTTGATAATCAGTCCTCTCTGTCAGTCATTGAAATCGTCCAGACGAATGAACGACGTTTCTTTTTTATCTACTTCCAGCGCGCTGCCGTCTTCAAGACGCAGCACAATCATTTTGCCGTCGGTATCTTCCAGGATTCCGCTGAATTCACGTTTGCCTTCGTGCGGCCTGATAAGTTTAACCTTTATGGCTGAACCCTTATATTTCTCGAAATGCTCGGGCCTTGTCAGATCCCTTTCAAGCCCCGGTGAAGAAACTTCAAGGCAATAGCTCTGCTCAATCGGATCCGCTTCATCAAGCGGTTTGTCTATCGCCCGGCTGAATTTTTCACAGTCCTCTATACCGATACCGCCGTCTTTATCCAGAATGATTCTCAGAAACCAGTCAGCGCCTTCCTTGACAAAGCGTATATCCCAGATTTCCACTCCGAGTTCCTGCGCTATCGGCTCCGCGATTTTGCGGACAGCCGCGGAAACATTTCCGCCTTTTACATTAGCCATAATAAGCTCCTCTTCAAAAACAAAAGAGCGGGTCGCCCCACTCCTTTCTTTCTATCTTAAATTTTACTATAAAGAATATTATCATATATTATAAAGGGAGTCAAGTGGTCAATTTGCCGATTTGTTATTTGCGCCGGCACTCCCGTTTATGAAATATCAATAAAATACTGCCGCATAAGGGCGGGTGTCCGTAAAACAGTAATGCCTCAAAAAAGCGGACTTTGGCATCTTATGCATGCATTCCTCCTCAGAATACACCCAAGTATTCCTCGTCGTCATAACCTGCAAATATGCTCAAATTTCATCTTTTTGAGGTGCGAAGCAGTTTTCTCGTGAAAAATAAGCCGCAGAGCAAGGAAGAATTGTGAAATCATACTTTGTGTATGATAAGCAAATCTGACGAAGCTCCGCGGTTTCAGTTTTCCGCGAAAACCAATACTGTTTTACGGGCACCCGCCCAAGAGCGGCAGTGCTTTGTTCTCAATCATTAAAGATTAAACCGCTGTGCGCAGCCGCATTTCTGCTGCCGCGGATGTCTGCCGTTTAACGCGCGGGAGACACCGGGTACTGCGCAAAAGCTGTTTAACCGGATTGTTTTTCTCCGAAGCCAATAATTATCGGAACTCCGGTATGTAAACCGGCCGCGCCGGTGTTTGACAGGAACAGAGCTTAAGGTTTAATCACTTAAGCAGGCTTTCAAGAGCAAGGACCATCATAAATCTTCTGAATGAGAAGAATTTTTCATGATCGATCTCGTCAAGAAGCATCTGTTCGAGCTCTCTTCTTTCGTTATCCGAAATCATCTTTCATTCCGTCCTTTCTTCATTTGTTGGCCTCATTCTACCACATTTTTTCGATTTGTCATGCTTTTTGCTCTAATCAGCATTTCTGTGGTTGTGCGCTTTTTACA
>JAEEGL012364520.1_pt1 | contig 13858 bp, 9 predicted proteins | sample 9134231 | NCBI WGS metagenome assembly JAEEGL01 (sample SAMN16246548, study PRJNA631951) | gut metagenome | biome: gut microbiome; feature: rumen; material: fiber-attached | host: Bos | place: Iran: Karaj | collected 2018-10
ACCTGGTCGAAGCGCTTGGTGCCCTGCGGCGCGGTGGGCGCGGGGGCGTCGCCGGACAGCTTGGCGTCGTAGGCCTTGTAGGCGGGCGTGTCGGAGTAGAAGGGGGGGCGGACGTCCGCGATGTTGCCATCGCCGCTCAGCGCGATGCTGACGGTGACCGGCTCGCCGACGGCGACTTCCGACGGGGTGGCGGAGGCCGTGAAGGAGAAGCGGCCGACCGCACCGGAGTAGTCGGCGGGACGGTTGGCGGTCGGGACCGGCCGGACGGTGACCGCCAGCGGCTCGGGGACGGACACCTCGACTGGCATCGCGGTCATGGTCGGGCCGCCGAAAGGCCAGCTATCGCCGAAGAAGTCGTCGAAGCCGCCGCGTCGCCGTGCGGGCTGCTCCGCGCGGGTGAGGACGTTGCCGCGCAGGCCGGGTGTCAGCGTGTAGGTCCCGGCGGAGGTGAAGCGGACGACAGCCTGGAAGCGGCGGCGGTCGTAGACGGCGCCGTCGGCCTCGATGCGGTCGGGGTCGAGCGCGATGAAGTCGGAGCGGACGCAGGAGGTCGCCGGCAGGGTCGCGGGGAGGAGGTCGAAGCGTTCGTCGAGGTTGACGTTGGGCAGGGAGAGGATTTCGAGGGTGAAGCGGGCGGATTGGTGGATGTAGGGCGAGGCGGGTTCGAGCGTGGCGCGGAGGCGGATGGGGGCGGGGCCGTCCGGGGAATCAGGGGTGGGGGCGGAGGCGGCGCGGACGTCCAGGGTGACCGGGTCGAGGGTGATGCGGCGGCCGTCATGGTCGAAGGGGGGCGGCGCGATGGAGTAGGTGCCGGGACGCTGAGGGAAGACCGAGTAGGAGAGGGAGGCGCTGGAGGTCATCCGCCCGTTGACGGAATTGAAGGAGGATTGGAAGGACGGGCCGCGGAACTGGAGGCCGTCGACCGACGGCGGGGAGATCTGCCGCGGCGCGGAGGAGTTGTGGAAGGTGATGGTGTAGGTGGCGGGCTCGCCAACGGTGACGATGTTGGGCGAGACCGTGGCGGTGATGTCCTGGGCGCGAGCGGAGACGGCCAGCGCCGACAGGCAGACGATGGCTCCGACGAGCGCTCGGACGCCGGGACGTGGACATGGAAGACGGAGTTTCATGGCGGTGAAAGTATAGGGACGAGGAGCGGGGCTACCAATCTTTTTCGACGGGGACGGGCCGTCCGAGCATCAGATGGAGACGGTCGCGCTGCGATTGTTCCTGGTCGGACATCGCATCCAGCAGCATTTGGGCCTCCTGCGCGCTCATTTCTTCGCCGTCCTCGCTCTCGGACTGCTGCGCCTGCTGCTCCTGCTCATTTTCCTCGGACGACGAGGATTGCTGTTCCTTCTGTTGTTGCTGCTGCTCCTCCTCCTGCTGCTGTTCCTGTTCGTTTTCCTGGGAGTCCTCGGACTCGGACTGGTTTTCCTGCTGTTGCTGCTGGTCTTGCTGCTCCTCGTCGTTCTTGTCGCCCTGCTGGTCCTGGTTCTGCTGCTGTTGCTGCTGCTGTTCCATGGCCTGCTGCTTGAGGGCGAGGGCCAGCTCGTAGTTCTGCTTGGCCGAAAGGTTGTCGGGGTCGAGGAGGATGGAACGCTTGAACGCCTGGACGGCGGCCTCGGCCGTCGCCGTGGCATCGGGGGCCTTCGCCGGGGTTGCCCCACCGCCGGCGGCGAGGTCCGGAATCCCCGCCGACTGCCCTTCCATCGCATCCTGAGCCTGCCGGTACAGCAGGCAGCCCTGGTTGAACGCGATTTCGGACTGATGCCGGAGGTCATCTTTTCCCCCCGCTGGAACCGGTGCTGCGAAAAGATTGGTCGCAAGCGTGTAATCCCCCGCCGCCAGCGCCGCCAGCCCCGCGTTGTACGTCGGGATGGCCGGATCCAGCTCCGGATCCGCGTCCGCCGCCGAGGCCGCGCTTGCCGCCTTCAGAAACGCCTCCGCCGCCTCCGCATAATTCGACGCCGCAAACGCCCGTTCGGCGTCGTGAAACACCACGCGGGGGGCCGGAAGCTTCTCGGATTTCGCGGCCTCCGAACCGGTATCGGCCTCGGCTCGCACAAGGCTTGGCAGGCTTGCCAGCAAAAAAACTGCCGAAATTCTGAGGATTTTGTCGGTTTGTCGAGACTTGGAAATGGGGACGGAAAGAGTGTGCATGACACGAGAATCTTAGCAGATTCCATGCCAATGACGAGCCCCTGGACAAGCTGGCGCACCCAGGCACGTCGATGCCTGTCGATGAATGGGGGCTGCTGCCCCCAGAAACTCTCAACGTCCGTTGTCGCGCGTACTCCCCCTTGTCGCCTGGCGGCGACATCCCCCCTCCCGGAGGGGGGCATATGCTGATGTTTTACGGCGAAATTCGAGAAAAAGCGGGTGCCACAAGCGCGTTCCGAACGGGTTTTGAGCTAACTGAAATCGCACGAAAGGAGCAGGGCGGAAAGAATTGACGGGGGGGGGAGGGGGGAGTAGACTGGAGGGACATGGAAACGAGCATTCTATTCAATTTCCCTGTGGCGGCGATGCTGGCGGGGTGGCTGGTGGCCCAGCTCATCAAGCTGGCGATCTATGCGGTGCGTCAGCGGCGGTTCGATTACGGATTCATGCTGCGGCTGGGCGGGATGCCGAGTTCGCATTCCTGCGCGGGGGCGGCGTGCACGACGGCGATCGGGCTGCTGGCGGGATGGTACACGGTGGAGTTCGCCATCGCGGCGGGGATGCTGTTCCTGATCATGGTCGACGCGCAGGGGGTCCGGCGCGCGGCGGGCCAGCAGGCGAAGCTCCTGAACCAGATGGCGGCGGAGTTCTACCGCGACCGGCGAATCCAGCCGAAGCGTCTGCTGGAGTTTCTGGGGCATACGCCGCTGGAGGTGTTCGTCGGGGCCATGCTGGGGGTGGTGATCGCGTTTGGTCTTTGGTTCGCGTTTCCTGCGTGGGCCCAGCATTGGGCGGCGCATCCTGTTCCGTAGCGAGGCGAGTCCGGCAGTCGCCGGAGAAAGGTGGCAGTCATGAAAGGTATCATCTTGGCAGGCGGAGCGGGGACTCGGTTGCATCCGATCACGCGGGTGGTGAGCAAGCAGCTGCTGCCGGTGTATGACAAGCCGATGGTGTATTATCCGCTGAGCGTGCTGATGCTGGCGGGGATCCGGGAGATCCTGCTGATTTCGACGCCGGAGGACCTGCCCCGGTTCCGGCAGCTGCTGGGCGACGGGAGCGCGTTCGGGCTCCGTCTGGAGTACGCGGAGCAGCCGAAGCCGGAAGGGCTGGCGCAGGCGTTCCTGATCGGTCGGGATTTCCTGGCGGGCTCGCCGGCGGCTCTGGTGCTCGGCGACAACATCTTCCACGGGGTGGGGCTGACGCGGATTCTCCGCCGGGCGGGTTCGCTGACGGAAGGGGGGCTGGTGTTCGGCTATCTGGTGCGGGACCCCGAGCGGTATGGCGTGGTGGAGTTCGACGAGACGGGGAAGGTGCTCGGCATCGAGGAGAAGCCGGCCAAGCCGAAGTCGTCGTACGCGGTTCCGGGGCTGTATTTCTATGGGCCGGACGTGTGCGAGCTGGCGGCGAGCCTGAAGCCGTCGGCGCGCGGGGAGCTGGAAATCACGGACCTGAACCGGCTGTATCTGGAGTCGGGGCGTCTGCATGTGGAGCTGCTGGGCCGCGGTTTCGCGTGGCTGGACACGGGGACGCATGAGTCGCTGCTGCAGGCGTCGAACTTCGTCCAGACGATCGAGGAACGGCAGGGGCTGAAGATCGCGTGCCTGGAGGAGATCGCGTTCCGCAACCATTGGATCGGCCGGGAGGAGCTCCGCAAGGCGGGGGCGTCGATGTCGAAGAACGCCTACGGGCAGTATTTGCTGCAGCTGGCGGACGGGGAATAGGGCGCGGCAAGGGGGGGGCGGGGGGAGGCGGGGGCATGTGGCGTGGCCGTAGGGACGGCTGTGGTCTGATCTTGTGCGCGGAGGGGCGGGGGTGTAAGAAATTGTTTTTTCGGGGGTTGCGCAGTCGGTTGGAGGGGGTAATTTATATTTTGTATAAATATGCTTTTGAAGAAGGGCAGGAATACCGGAATGACGAGCAAGAAGAAATCGGACAAGCCGCAAAAGGTGAGTGAAACGAAGAAGCCGGCCGCGAAACAGCCCGCGGTTGCGAAGAAAACGGCGAGCAAGCCTGCGGAGGCCAAGGCGGCCGCGCCGAAGAAGGCGACGGCCCCGGCCAAGCCGGCGGCGAAGAAAGCGGCGGAAAAGACGGCCTCTGCGGCGTCCAAGAAGGCGCCGGAAAGGAAAGTCGAAGCGAAGAAGCCTGCTCCCGCCAAGTCCGCGCCGAAGGCGGCGGAGGCGAAGAAGCCTGCTCCGAAGAAGGCCGAGGCCAAGAAGCCAGAGCCGAAGCAAGCCGAACCGAAAAAGGCGGACGCGAAGAAGGTCGAGCCCAAGAAGGCCGCGGCGAAGCCTGCGCCCCGCATGATCGTGCCCGAGCCGATCCCCGAGGAGGACATGGCGCCGAAGGACACGGACAGCCTGGACCTGCCGACGGTGGTGGTGCCGCTGGTGGACGAGGCGGACCACAACGACTACATGTTCCAGATCATCACGATGGCGACGGAGCAGAACCGCCGGATCTCGCGCGAGGACATCCTGGACCTGATGCCGGAGGCCTTGCGGGAGACGGAGGAATATGACCGCATCGTGGAGCGTCTGAAGTCGCTGGACATCGAGGTCCGCAGCGCGATGGACATCGTGACGGATTCGATGTCGCCGAACGCGGCGTCGAAGAACGTGCAGGCGCTGCCCAAGGAGGCCGAGGTGTCGGTGATCGACGACCCGGTCCGCATGTATCTCAAGCAGATGGGGCAGGTTCCGCTGCTGTCGCGCGACGACGAGGTGAACATCTCGAAGCGCATCGAGGACGCCGAGGAGCGGACGCGCGAGATCATCAAGCGGTTCGGATTCTCCGCCCAGGTGTTCGCGGACACGATGTCGAAGCTGCGCACGGGCGAGGAGCGCTTCGACCGCGTCATCAAGGACAAGGTCGGGGACATCCCGGTGCGCGCGGACGGCCTCGTGCCGGCGGAAATCCAGCCGGAAGCCCTTCAGAACGAGCCGGCGCTGCTGGCGCGGATCGTGGACGCGGCGCAGCGGTCGGATGACCCGGACGACGACGACTTCGCCCTGGCGGAGCCGGGCAGCGAGATGGCGCGTCAGATGATCGTGGGCCGGGAATGGTACTTCAAGGACTGCGACCAGAACCTCAAGGAGCTGGAGAAGGCCCACGAAGGCCTGGTGAAGGCGTTCCGCAACTACGAGGCGGCCCTGCTCGCCGAGAACAGCAAGGACATGGGCCGGAAGCTGAAGAGCTACCGCGCGGCCCAGGACAAGCAGGCCGCGGTGCTGAAGAAGTTCCTGTTCAAGCAGAAGGCGATCGAGGAGCTGTCGCACCAGGCCGACCAGATCGAGCACCGCTTCGAGGAGCTGGAGAAGGCCCTCGAGGAGGCCGAGGCGATGACGGGCAAGGGGCCCGTCCGCGCCAGCAAGATCAAGGCGGCCAAGGCGGCCTTGCGCGCCGAAGAGGAGGCGCAGTGCGCGACAAGCTCCGAATTCTGCCAGCAGGTCCAGGAGCTGCACCACCAGATGGCCGAGGGGCTGAAGGCCAAGACCGAGATGGTCGAGGCGAACCTCCGCCTGGTGATCTCGATCGCGAAGAAGTACACCAACCGCGGCCTCTCGTTCCTGGACCTGATCCAGGAGGGGAACATGGGCCTGATGAAGGCGGTGGAGAAGTTCGAGTATCAGCGCGGCTACAAGTTCAGCACCTATGCGACGTGGTGGATCCGGCAGGCCATCACGCGGTCGATCGCGGACCAGGCCCGGACCATCCGCATTCCGGTGCACATGATCGAAACCATCAACAAGATGATGCGCATCCAGCGGCAGCTCGTCCAGACCTACGGCCGGGAGCCGACCCCCGAGGAGATCGCCGAGGAGATCGGGTTCGCCCCGGACCGCGTCCGCCAGGTGCTGAAGATGGCGCAGCAGCCCATCAGCTTGCAGTCCCCGGTGGGCGACAGCGAGGACACGCACTACGGCGACTTCATCGCGGATCCGAACGCGGAAAGCCCGTCGGAGATGACCGCGCAGACCCTTCTCAAGGACCGCCTGCGCAAGGTGCTTTCGACGCTGACGCACCGCGAACAGGAGGTGCTGAAGCTGCGCTTCGGCCTTGACGACGGCTATTCGCGCACGCTGGAGGAGGTCGGCCGGCGGTTCCGGGTGACGCGCGAGCGCATCCGCCAGATCGAGGCCAAGGCCCTGCGCAAAATGCGTCATCCGACCCGCATCAAACAGCTGGACGGCTTCATCTGAGCCGTGGTAGGATTGGCGCAAGGGCACAACCCCGATGTGTAAACCCGCGGCCGGCCGGTCGCACGCAACAGCAGAGAGGAACAACAGGATGAGCGAAATCATCAAGCATATCGTGAAACGCGACGGAACGATCGTGGACTATGACCGGGATCGGATCGCGACGGCGATCTTCAAGGCGGCGGCGGCGGTGGGCGGGAACGACCGCGCCGAGGCGGAATCGCTGGCGAAGGAGGTCGAGGCGAAGCTGATCGTGAACTTCGGGGTGGCCGCGACGCCTTCCGTCGAGGAGATTCAGGACCTGGTGGAGGAGGTGCTCATCAAGAACGGGCACAGCAAGACCGCCAAGGCCTACATCGTCTACCGCAACGAGCGCGCCCAGGCCCGGGCCCAGCGCGAGGTGAAGTTCGAATCCACCGACAACATCCCGTACAAGAAGATCTACGAGGTGCTGCGCTGGAACATGGAGCACGGGTGCGAGAGCATCGACGGGCTCAACGAGATCATCGCGAAGGGCAAGTTCCCGGAGCTGATCGCGGACTGCGAGGAGCGCTACGACAAGGAAGTCCGGCTGGGGGCCGAGCGGATCATCGCGCGCCTGCCGGAGGTCCGCATCGCCATCATCGCCGGCCCGTCGAGCTCGTCGAAGACGACGACCACCATCAAGGTGAGCGAGAAGCTGGCCGAGGCCGGCTACGAGTTCAAGGCGATCAACCTGGACCACTACTTCTTCAACCTCGAGCAGCACCCCAAGGACGAGTTCGGCGACTATGACTACGAGACGCCGCACGCCTTGGACCTCAAGCTCATCGACGAGCACATCGCCGCCCTGCTCGACGGCAAGACCATCAAGACCCCGCACTACGACTTCAAGACCGGGCACCGCGAGCTGAACGTCCACGAGATGAGCCTGGCCCCGAACCAGATCCTCCTCATCGACTCCCTCCACGGCCTCTACGGCGAGATGACCCAGAGCACCCCGAACTCCAAGAAGTTCAAGCTCTACATCGAAACGCTGGGCCAGGTCGAGAACAGCGAGGGCACGTTCATGCGCTGGGCCGACAACCGCCTGCTCCGCCGCATGATCCGCGACAGCTGGCACCGGAACCTCCAGCCGGAGCAGACCCTGACGCACTGGCATTACGTGCGCCGGAGCGAGCTTCGGAACATCATCCCGTTCATCGGGACGGTGGACTACCTGGTCAACTCCGCGGTTCCGTTCGAGCTGCCGATCCTCAAGGCGAAGCTGTTCCAGTTCTTCCCGCCGGCCATCGCGAAGTTCAAGGACGACCCGAAGCGCCAGGACGCCTACGTCCGCGCCAAGCGCGTCTATGAGATGCTCAAGGACCTGACGCCGGTGACGGATGACTCGTGCGTGCCGAAATATTCGCTCATCCGCGAATTCATCGGCGGGAGCGGATACGAGTATTAATTCCCATACGCGGGAATCGCAGAAAGACGGGCATGGGGGGAGCCCGTCTTTTTTGTCGAATATGCGGGTTCGAATGCAGTCGATTGCAGTCGATTGCAATCGATGGCAGTCGAGAGTTGAATTAGAGAGAGAAATAGGCAGTCATGGGTAGGTCGAGGCAGCAGGGAATCGTGCGGAAGGAGGATGGGGAGGAGCAGCGGCAGCGGGCGTGGCTGGTGTCGGCGACGTCCGGGGATTCGCCGGAAGGGCTGGCGGAGGAGTCGCTGCGGGAGCTGGAGGCGCTGGCGAAGACAGCCGGTGCGGAATGCGTGGGGCGGACGATCTGCCGTCTGCGCGCGATCCAGCCGGCAACGTATGTGGGCAAGGGAAAGGCGGAGGAGATTGCGGAGGCTTGCCGCGAAAACGGGGTGGACATCGTCCTTTTCGATGACGACCTGTCGCCCGCCCAGGGGGTGAACCTGGCCGGGCTGGTGGGGGTTCCGGTGGTGGACCGGACGCAGCTGATCCTGGACATCTTCGCGCAGCGGGCGCGGACGGTGGAGGGTCGGTTGCAGGTGGAGCTGGCGCAGTTGCAGTATGCGCTGCCGCGTCTGCGGGGGCTGTGGACGCATCTGGAGCGTCAGAAGGGCGGCATCGGACTGAAAGGCCCCGGCGAGAAGCAGATCGAGCTGGACCGGCGGCGCATCGAGCAGCGGATCCATCGGATCGGCGAGCTGCTGGAGGACGTGCGGCGGCATCGGGCGGAGATCCGGCATTCGCGGCGTCGGCATGGCTGGGCGCAGGTGGCGCTGGTCGGCTACACGAACGCGGGGAAGTCGACGCTCCTCAACCGCCTGGGGGCGGCGGAGGTCCTGGCGGATGACCTGCTGTTCGCCACGCTCGACCCGACGACGCGCGCCATCGAGCTGCCGAACCATCAGCCGTGCCTGCTGACCGACACCGTGGGGTTCATCCGCAAGCTGCCGCACCACCTCGTGGAGGCGTTCAAGGCTACGCTGGAGGAGGTGCGCGAGGCGGACCTGCTGCTGCACGTCATCGACTGCTCCCATCCGTTCGCCGACGAGCAGATCGAGGCCGTGGAGAAGGTGCTGGCCGACCTCGGCGCCGGGGACAAGCCCGTGCTGGCGCTGCTGAACAAGACCGACCTGGAGCGGGGCTGGAACCAGGCGACGCGGCTGGCGGACCGCTTCGCGCGGAGCGTACGGATTTCGGCGCGCACCGGGGAGGGGGTGCATGCCATGCTGGAGGAGGTCGCCGATGCGCTGCGGGGCGGGATGGCGCGGCTGAGCCTGCGGCTCCCGGCGGGCGAGGGGAGGGGGCTGGCGAAGCTCCACGCCGAAGGCAACGTGCTGTCGCTGAAGTTCCGGGCGGGCTACGCCTACGTGGAGGTCACGCTCCCGGTGGCGGCCGCCGCGAAGATTCCTGCCGAATGGGTGCGGAGGCCGGGCTAGATGCTGATCAAGGACAGCGGAATCGGACTGCGGTTCTATCCGTTCGGGAACACCTCGAGCGTGGGCATCTGGCTGACCCGCGACCATGGGAAGGTCGCGACCCGCCTCAAGGGACGTCAGCGGCCCAACTCGCGGCTGCTCGGCCAGGCGGACTGCTTCTACACCTGCGAGCTGCTGTTCTACGCGCGGGAGCAGCGCAACGTCCACATTCTCAAGGAGGCGACGCCTCTGGACACGCGCGACCGGCTGCGCGAGGACTGGCGGGCCTGCGCGGTGGCCTCCTACATGGCGTGGCTGGCCGACCGTTCGATGCCGTTCGGTCCCGCCGGGCCGGGCTTCTACGAGCAGCTGGAGGCCGGACTCGACCGGGTGGCGTCGCAGGGCGCGGGGCCGGCCTACCTTCTGCGGTTCGAGGCCCGATGGCTCTCCCTGCTCGGGGCCCTGCCGTCGTTTGAGCGGTGCTCGCGCTGCCAGCGTCCGCTGGCGGACTCGGAGCCCGCCTGGCTTGCCCCCGACGGACACGGCCTCTACTGCCGGGGGTGCATCGGCGCCGAGCAGACCCCATCCGCCCCGGCTTTCGACGAAATACCTCCTCCCGTCCGCCAAGCCCTTTCCTCCCTGTCCGCCGAAGCCGAACCCCGCCGCCCCGGCCTGCCCGCCAGCGTTTTCCGTTCCACCTCCGCCCTTCTCTCCCGCCTCATCGCCGCCGCCCTGGACCTGCACTCCCCCTCCCGCGAACGGGAATGCGCGCTGGGGATCGCGGGGCGGTAGAGGGAGCGGGGGGCGGCGAAGGCGGGGGAAAGGACGCGTAGGACGCGTAAGTCGGGTAGGACACGGTTGTCGGCCTACTCGTCTTACGCGTCCTACTCGTCCTATTTCATGAAAGCCACCCGCGCTTGCGGCCGATGTCGCGGGAGAGGCGTTCGATTTCGTTCCAGAGGGCGGCTTTCTTTTCAGCGAGGTCGGCGGGGGATTGGGCGGCGGTCAGCCAGTCGCGGAGGGCGGCGGGGCAGGTCTGGGCGCGGGCGGCGGTGCGGGCGGCGTGCATGCGTTCTCGGATTCCGCCGACGCTTGTGAAATCGGCCTCAAGGCGTTCGATCAGCCTTCCGAGGAGATAGCTGGTCTGGTTTCCGATCACGAGCATCAGGTTGGCGAGGGTTTCGGCGGGCCGCGACTCGAAAATGGAACGCCAATCGGACCAGTCGTTGCGGGTCTTGGCGAAGTCGCGGGCGGAAAGGGCCTTGGCATCCGTGGCATTCCATGGCGTGTGACCGTTGCGGACAAGATAGTCGCGGTAATCCTCCAGCAGTTCTTCGAGGGATGCGCGGGCGACGTTGGTGAGCTTGAGTTCGGTCTCCTTGCTGGTGCCTGAAGCGGCACTGCCTTCGGCGATGTTCTGCTTGCAGGAACGGGCGGCTTGCACCATCTGGTCGACGGTTCGGTCCCCATGCTCCGGCAGAAAACGCCGACAGAAAACAATTGTGCCTTGATAGACGACTTCGCTTTTTCGAAAAGCCAGAAGGTTTTTGTAGCCGCCGTGGGGCAGGACAATCTGAGGCGGAGCGGAAGTGGATTGCGGCGATGCGGGAGAAGGATGCGCAGGACTCGCCGGTGTAGAAGGATGGTCTTGGTTTGTTGCCATGCGCCTATTCTATCCGGTTTGGCTGGTGGGTTCAACCCAGGAGAAAAGTGCGCCGTCGCGTTAGATGTAGTCTTCCCGCGACATCGCCTGCAAGCGCGGGTGGCTCCCATGAAATAGGACGCGTAGGTCATGTAGGACGAGTAGGCCGGCTCCCGTAGCCTACCCGTCTTACGCGTCTTACCCGTCCTACCTCTCCGCCCCCCCCGCCGGGATTCACGAATCAGGAGGCGCATTGGCTTCCTCCCGGGCCTCGAAGTGGCGAAAAATTAGACACACATGGCGAAATTTTGCCAGATTGGTCGTGTGAAAAGCCGCCGGAGCTGGGAAAACGACTTGGCACGGAGTGTGCTATGGCGAGGATGGAAGTTGTCACGGAAGGAGATGCAGGGTATGCGGGAAAAGGGCTTGAATGGGGCGGTGGGGCGGGTAGGATGGAGGGGCGCGGCAGACGGGGGATGGCAAGGCAGGAGGTGAGGAATGATTGAGTTTGTGCGGGATCGGACGATTTATGAGCGGGTGATGGGGGCGGTGAGAGGGGCGGAGAAATGGGTGTGGATCGCGACGGCGGACATCAAGGACATGCAGGTGGTGGAGGGAAGGGAGGCGCGTCCGTTCCTGGGCGTGCTGGCGGAGCTGGTGGGGCGCGGGGTGGAGGTGCGGCTCATCCATGCAAAGGAGCCGGGGGAGAACTGGCGGCGGGATTTCGACCGGTATCTGTCGCTGCGGACGGGAATGGAGCGGATGTTGTGCCCGCGGGTACATTTCAAGTGCGTCGTGGCGGATGGCCGGATGGCGTATTTCGGGAGCGCGAATCTCACCGGGGCCGGGATGGGGGCGAAGAGCGCCCGGAAGCGTAATTTCGAGAATGGGGTGTGGACGGATGACCCGGGGCTGGTCGGGGCGGTGTCGGCGCAGTTCGACGAGGTGTGGAGCGGGGCGTTCTGCGAGGCCTGCGGCCGTAAGGCGTGGTGCGGGGATTGTCCGATGGAGTAGCGCGCCTGCGGCGCGCAGTGAAAAGTGAAAAGAGAAAAGTGAAAAGTGGGGCACGCTGACGCGCGGAGGGTGAGGGCGGAGGGCTGGGGCGAGATGAAGGCGGAAGAGGTTTTGCACAAAAGAACAAAAAGGGGGAAAAGGAGTCAGGGGGGCGCTGACGCGCAGTGACGAGTGGGGCGCGCCCAAAGAGGGGCGGGTTGCGAGTGGGAAGGTACAGGGGAGGCAGAGGGGATGGTCAAAAATTGGACAGATGTGGTCAAAAATTGACCACATAAGAGCTGGTGAGGTGGGGCGGAATGCCGGAAATCCGGAAAACCGGAATCCCGGCCAGCCGAACGGCCGAACAATCGGCCTAGCAAATTGGCGCGTTTTGTCGCGTTTGCGGCCCGGACGAAGCCGGGCCCTAGCGCGGGCAGGAAGCCCGCGCCGCGTTCTCCCCCCGGCGCTGCGCGCCCCCCCCTCCCGGAGGGGGGCACGCTGGCGCGCTAGGGATCACGAAGGGAGGAGGGGAAAGGAAAGGGCGGAATTGGATTGGCACGGATGGTGCTAATGGGGGAGGCGTATGCAAAACAGGAGTTTGATTATGCGTGGATTCAAGGGAACGATGGAGTCGGAGTGGTTGTTCGGGCAGGAGCTGCGGTTGTTCGGGAATTTCATGCGGAATTGGGAGGTGGAGGTGGAAGATTCGGACTTTTTCGTGATTTTCGGGGACGAGGGGGCGGAGGACGCGAAGTTGGCGCTGGGGATGCTGTCGAAGCATTATTCGCGGGAGGAGCTGGAGGAGTGTGACGTGGTTTGTTGGAGGAGCCGGGGACGGGAGGAGGAGGGGCGGCTGGTGTTGCGGAACTCCGTGAGGGGGGCGTTGAGGGAGGTCTGGAACGGCTTCGGGAAGGCGGGGCGGGGGCGCTGCAAGGCGATGCTGGAGGAGTGGATGGGGGAGGTTGTGCGGCGTCGGGGGGGCGGGGCGAGGGGGAAAAGGGATGCGCTGGCGAGAAGGGTGGGAGAGGTTTGCAAGGTGCTGTCGCTGGACGGGACGGAGCGGGATTTGCTGGTGTACGCGGTGGTGCGGGATATGACCGAGTTCGACGATTTTCCGTGGTGCAGGGGCAGTGAGCGTTGGCGGCGTTGGATGGGGATGGCAATGGCGGTGGACCGTCCGTGCGGGGCGGTGGAGAAGGCGCTGTCGGCGGAGGGAAAGCTGCGGAAGTACGAGGTGCTGGACGAGGACGGGGATTTGAGGCGGGGGCCATTCCGGCAGTTTTTGGAGGAGGGCGGGAAAGGGATGCTGGAAGGGGCGTTCTACGAGAAGTCGAAGATGGAGGACGTTCTGCCGTGGGACTACTTCGGGCGCCTGGCGTGGAAGCACGGCGAGCTGCTCAAGCGGCTGCTGGCGCGGGCGGACGGGAAGAAAGGGGTGCATATCCTGCTCTACGGGGCGCCGGGGACGGGGAAGACGAGCTTCGCCAAGGCGTTGGCGCGGGAGGCGGGGAAGGAACTCTACGAGATCCGCCAGGGGGACCGCGACGGGGGGAGGATGTCGGCGCAAAGCCGGATGTCGGGACTGCGGATCTGTTCGGAGCGGGTGCCGGCGGAGCGGAGCATGGCGCTGGTGGACGAGGCGGACGAGCTGCTGCGGACGAATCGCGGCTTCTTCGGGCTGTTCGGGTTGCCGATGGGCGGGGACGGGACGGAGAAGGGCGTCATCAATTCGCTGCTCGACGAGACGCGGGTGCCGACGGTGTGGATTTCCAATTCGCCCGCGGAGGCGCTGGACGAGTCGGTGCGGCGGCGCTTCGACTACTCGGTGCGGTTCGGGCGGCTCGGGGAGCGGCAACGGCGCGCTATTTGGGGAAACACCGTCGAGAAGCTCCGGATGGGGCGCCTGGTGACGCCGGAGATGGCCGACGGGTTCGCGCGGAAATACCCGGCGAGCGCGGGGGGCATCGCGATGGTGCTCGGCAACGTGCGGCGGATGCGTCCGCGG
>JAEEGL013300235.1_pt1 | contig 13858 bp, 14 predicted proteins | sample 9134231 | NCBI WGS metagenome assembly JAEEGL01 (sample SAMN16246548, study PRJNA631951) | gut metagenome | biome: gut microbiome; feature: rumen; material: fiber-attached | host: Bos | place: Iran: Karaj | collected 2018-10
CTGATATAACGATGACCTGATCGTCTGCGCCTATCTGCGACAGATCGGTGATCACGTTACCTTCGGGAGATACAACACCCAAAGCTACATTCATGTAAGGAAGCGCAAAGTCTACTTTCTGTGCTCTCTCTTCTGTTACGGTAAAGTTTGCAAGTACTATATCTACCTTACCGGTCTCAAGATACTCTACTCTGCTGGCTGCTTCTGTTGATACATAATTGATCTCAACTCCCAGATCCTGTCCGATCCTCTCTGCGAAATATACATCGTATCCCTGATACTCACCGTTCTCATCTACATATCCGAACGGATTCTTGTCTGAGAATACACCGATGTTTACGCTGCCTGCGGCCTTGATCTCATCAAGTGTTCTGTACACCTTGTTTGCGGGTTCTGCACCTGATGCGTTTGCCTGTGTTACATCAGCGCCGTCATTTGTGCATCCTGTAAGCGCTCCAAGGCTTAAGCCTGCGGTAAGTATACCTGTGAACAGTGTTTTAATGATTCCCTTTTTCATAATTCTTTTCCTCTCTTTCTTTTTTGCTTTCTTATCCAAAATGACATCTCCTCTATGTCACTTTGTTAATTTACCATTCTGACTTTCCTTTATGTCTTCCTGATCATAGCTCCCGTCTTTCTCCTGCCGGCCCGTAGCAAGAAAAAAGCCCGGGATCAAACTCCCAGGCAAATGGTCATCATTGAATCCGGAATGGCGGATCATTTTATGTGGACGCATGACAAATGAGCCAAACGCCCGACCGCATTGCTTGCCTGGGAGTTAAGCATTCGACAGCAACAACACATTTGCATTGTTTCAACTGAGTTAATACTTGTTCTCATTTATCATCGCTCCTTTCATTTTATTAGGTGCCTTGACCTTACAGTTGTGCATGATACACCCTTTTACATAGTATGTCAATAGGTTTTATAAATATTTTTTCAAAATAACTCTCATCCCGTTACCAGACTGAGTTTTCTTACGTTTCTGACAGTCTGCGACGTCTCTGCGGATGATTCTCTCCCCTCTCCCTTTATATAAGACAGTAATTTTGATCTTTTCTCTGCTTTAAACTTCTTTGCAACAGTTACATATTCCTCGATAAAGCTTATTTCTCCTTTAATACCTGCAGAAGCCTTATTTAATATAAGCTTTTCGAATACCGGATATGAAGTTTCGATGATGGGTATATCAAACTTATCTGCTATCTTCTTTTCCAGAGAACTGCCGAATATCACTTCAGGCTTTTCGGACCGGATGATATCCTCTATCTCCTTTTGATCAGAGGTTATATATATATTACCCGCTATATTCTTTAAAAACTCGATATTATCGCTCTTATGCTCTTCATCCTTTTTCAGCAGATCGGTAATAACAGCAGCATATATTTCCATCCCCAGTATTTCTGTCAGAAAAGCTCCAAGCCTTATAACCTGTTCTTCATCTCCTACAAGTACTGCCGTTGCGGACAGATCATTTTCGATAATATCCTCCCGCGCCCTATACAAAAGATCCCTTTCATAAGCCTCCTCTTTTGCCAGAAACTTATCAACTTCATCCTTATCGATATCTATCGATCCTGCTATACTGTCTGCCAGGCTTCTTAGCTGTTCTGCTCCGACGGGAAGCGAAGGACGCAGCAATACAGGTATATCATATTTTTCTTTAAGTTTCTCTGCCGGCAGTTCACCCCACCTTGAGAAAGCGATCGTTAATGCAGCATTTTTCGCATTTACAAGATCGTCAACTCCGCCATAAGGTCCGAAAAAAGTATTTACTCTTAATCCGAATCCTTCCAGTATTCTTTTTATCTCTTCAAGATTTCCCTGCCAATAAGGATCTTTTCCGGGTATTATCCCGAAAATATTGACCAGCTTAGAATCGGTGTTTTTTTCAGACTTCTTCACTCCGTCGATACTACTTAGAATATCCGCCAAGACATGCTCATACCCATAGTGTTCACCCCCGTTAAATCCTGCAACAAGGGTATCTACTACGGGTTCTCCCTGATCTACTATCTCTCTGGTCATCGCATCTACATCATCACCTACCATCGCAGATTCGCAACTGTTTAGGATTACATACAGATCTCCATTGACCACTTTTATCGTATTTTTGATCTGCTCCCTTAATCTTGATGCTCCACCAAAGATAACATGTCTCTCCTGTATAGCAGTTCCCGGTATCGAATAACCCGAATATCTGCTGCTACCGCCTGACGAGGCTTTGCCTGCAAAATAATTTATAACTCCGCATCCGGCATTGGCATGTATAACCGGAACAGCGCCCTTTATCTCCTGCACCGTTTTCAACGCACCATGAAGTGCGCAGCCGTTTCTTGGATTTTTGATTATTTCTGACATGCTCAACTTACCTCCTGCTTAACGTACCAGTTTCCGCTTTTGCTTTTCCAGTTGTTCTTGTAAATACTGTTTTCTCCCGATCCAAGTTTAGCTTTTGATCTAAACACCTGTACAAACGCATTATATATAGACCGGACACCGTCGAATCCATACGTGGTCCTGCCGCCGACAGATACCACACATGCACCTTCATCAATAGCAAAAGAGCTTCCCGGATATTGGCTCACATATATATCTGCTTTCTGTTTCGCTATCGTATTGGCTTTTTCAAAATACTGTCCGTTTCCTATCACAACATTTGTCCCGCGTGATATAAAATCCAGTTTCATCAGGTTTTTTCTGTTTTCAAGATCAACAAAAGGCGCTCCTATACCGATTATCTCGCCACCGAGGTTATCTATTAATCTCGAATATGCCGGTATCTTTGATAATGATGCATCGATAAATATCTTCTGACCTTTAAGAAGATCCTTCTTTATGCTTTTAGATAATTCGCCTTCTGCCTCCTCAATATATCTGTCTGCTTTATTTGTTATATTTAGAAAATCCGCGATCTTGCGTATAAATTTCTTGGTCCCCCTGTATCCTATAGGCGGTTCACTTACTATATACGGAACTTTATATACTTCCTCAAGCTCCTTAGCCAGATATTCTCCCTCTTCGGGATTCAACACTATAGTCGCTTTCGCTCTTGATATCGATCTTATCTCATCTATAACCGAAAATCTCGGGATCACACGATATTCAATATCCAGAGCATTTAAGATCTTTACCACTGCAGCTATATCTTCTATGCTCTCTGAAAAAGACACCACATTGATAAAATCTTCTTTTTCGTCAGCGTTACTATCTACAAGATATTTAAGTATACTGTGCGTCACGATATCATATCCGCTTACCGGATTCTTGGTTTTAAATCCGTCCGTATATATACTGATGATGGGTATATCCAGCTCATCCTCCAATTCAAGTATCACGGAATTTATATCGTCATTGTTTATGGCAACTACCGTTGTCCCGATTATAAAAACAGCCTTGGGATGCTTTTCTTCATATGCCCTTAAAACTGCTTCCCTTAACTTCTGATCCCCTCCCAGAATAGTATCTCTTTCCACAAGTTCCGTACCATACCATCCAAACTCCGGATCCGATCCGGACAGACCGATACTTGCACAGCCTGCAGCCCCGTTCACAACGATCGCCGCATCCTCTATCTTCGAAAGCACATCAAAAGCGTAGATTATCTCATCTGAATGAATCTGTGAAAACGTCCTGATCTTTTGTTTTATATCCGCTCCCGATACTTCATCGATCAATGCTTCAAGAGTTCCGTTAAAGTGACTAAGGGAGCTAAGTCTTTTTTCTCTGGTAAGTGCTTTTCTGTCATCTTTAAAGCTCATTTAAAATCCTCCCTGTCTTTCTTATATAGCTTCAGCAAGCCCTACAACACCATTCTCAATATCGTAGATCCTGTCTCCCCAGGTTCTTGCCCATTCCTTAAGCTCGGCTACACCCATCGGGTTAGGTATTACAAGATCATCATTTCGGGCGATATACTTCGCCAGTTCTCTGTATATGTCTGCCTGTGCGCTCTTAGGTTTTGCTTCTATAACTGTTTTTCCGTATAATTCGCTCTGCTGCACATCTATAGAACGATTGACATATCCGGCTATACTGGTACCTGTTTTTTCCACAAAATCCTCTACTATTTCCCTGTGATAACCCGGCTTCATACTGTTTGCGATGACTCCGCCAAGTTTAGCTCCTCCTGAAGGCGCATATTTATTTATCGCTTTGAAGAGATTATTTGCTGCATAGAGAGCCATAAAATCCGATGAACTTACTACATATGCCCTGTCTGTTATACCGTCACGTATAGGCACAGCAAAGCCTCCGCACACTACATCCCCAAGAACATCATATAAAACAAAATCCGGTTTGAACTCTTCAAAAAGATGCAGTTCCTGAAGAAGCGTGACTGCTGCATTTATACCACGCCCTGCACATCCTACTCCGGGAACAGGACCGCCCGATTCTATGCAGAGTACTCCCGAAAATCCTTTAACTGAAATATCCTCCAAATGTATTTTATTACCTTCACGAAGACTGTCTAAAACTGTCGGAAGATAATTATTCCCTCTGAGCGTATTTGTTGAATCACTCTTAGGATCGCATCCGATCTGTATTACACGGTATCCTGCCTCTGCCAAAGCCGCACTGATATTGGATGTAGTAGTCGATTTTCCGATACCGCCTTTTCCGTAGATTGCAATGTGTTTTCCGATCTTCTCTGCCATTTTTTTATACCTCTCCTTTTTTTAGTTATGATAATGTTCTCTTTATCAGGTCAACATATCGTTCTGCTGTATTGACTGCCAGTTTGATAGGCCGGTGTTCGATAGGTATCCTCTGCCCTGTTTCCCTGTCATGTTTATTTGCCAGAGCCTGCTCGGCTGCCGTATCATCAGCCAGATCAGAAAAAGTTCTGAGCGCTATGAACGGAACCTTTTTTGCTGTTGCCACCTGTGCCACTGCTGCGGATTCCATATCAAATGCTATCGGTGAGTATTCTTCAAGGATCTTGTTCTTTTGATCCGTACTGTGAAGAAAGAAATCCCCTGTCGCTATCCTTCCTTTATACCCGTTGATATTCAGTTTCGAAGCTTCTTTTTCAAGGGCATCTACCAGCACTACGGGTGATGGATCAGTCTGCGGAATATTGTTATTAAAGAATGGTACGAAATCAACCTGGACATAATCCGTTCCTATAGCCACATCACCCTTTACGGCTTCCTTTATCAGTCCGCCCGCATAACCCACATTGATGATAAGATCCGGATCGGTCTCATTTATCAGATCTGCCGTCCCGTATGCAGCGCTTACTTTTCCTACACCAAATACCTTTGATACTATCTCAAGTCTCTGTTTTGCATTAACATATGTGTTTTCCTTAGTCTTCTTCCATCCGTCCCTGTCCTGTAAATATTCTTCAAGGAAATCCAATTCCTCCGGCAGTGCACTCACTATTGCAAGTACTGCATTTTTTTTTTTATTTTCGCTCATGCTCATCACATCCTTTCATATACGTTTATCTGTTCCGACAAGATTTCTGGCCCAACGGCACTGTCTTATCCTATAAGTTACAACAAACGCTTTTATAACGATCTCTATCAGTGAAGCTGCATATACATATTCAATCTTCATCTTAAGTATGATCCCGCTTATATAAAGCAATGGCAGGGATATGAACCATACACCAATCGTATCTACAAGGAAATTGAAGACCGAATCTCCGCCGCTTTTCAGTATCCCTACCAGGCCGACATGATTAACCGTTTCAAATATTACGGAGATCATCAACATGATCATCAGATGCAGTGTTACAATCCTTACTTCATCTGTGATATTGTAGAGCCTTACAATAAACGGCGTCAGTATTCCGAACATCAGGCTGCAGATTATCCCTATCAACGGAGACAGTTTGTTAAGCCTTCTCCCGCACACATATGCATGCTCTTTTTTACCTGCACCTATCTCGCGCCCCACTACTACACCGGCAGCTACCGCAGCACCCGTCATGAATATTTTTGCCACACTTCCGATCGTAGTCATTATGTTGATAGCGGCTACCATATCGGTATCTTTTGTCCTGCCGTAGATCGCGCTGTACAGCATTGTCCCGACACCATACATCAGCATATTACCCACTACAGGAGATACTGTTTTTACATATACAGGCCAGAAATCTCTTTTTAGCCTTATGATATCCGTCAGTCCCTTTCTCATAAACGGTATGCGCCATATGATAATACCGATTATCAGTATGAGCTCTATCGTCTTGGCTATACAGATCCCGTATGCCGCACCGTATATTCCCATGGGATCTATTCCCCATTTACCAAAGATCAGTGAATAACTCACCACCACATCCACTACTATCGAAGTGATGGAGGATATCAGGGCAAACCTGGCATTTTCGGTACACTGCAGCATAATGTTACATGTATTGATCGCAGTGCTCAGCAGATAATTAAAGCTTACTATCTTCAGATATCCTGCTCCAAGAAAAACAATGTTCTCATCATCTGTAAACAGGCGGAGCACCATTTGCGGATCACTCTGACAGATCGCAAAGAATCCGGCTGCAACGATCTCTGTAAGGATCAGACTTACGAGAAACATCTGGCGCATTCCCTTAAAGTCCTTCTTTCCCCAATACTGCGCTGTGAAGATCGCAGTACCGTTTACCAGTCCGATAATCAGCAGATTAAACATCTGGAAAAACTGGTTGCAAAACCCGACAGCCACTATACTTTGCTCTCCCAACTGTCCTATCATCAGAGAGCTGATCAGATTTACCGATGTTGACAGTACCTGCAGACCGATTATCGGTACAGCCAGCCTTATGAATTTTTTATAAAAATCCTTATCCTCCTCAGATAATATATTCCGGCGCATCTTCAGCATCCTCAAAGAAATGGTCATATATTTTTTTCTTGTAATATGCAAAATCCGCACTACCTCTGTTTTTTGCCGCGGAATCTACATTCAGGATAGTTTTTATCTCCCCAGGCCTCGCTGACATTACCACTATCCTCTTTCCAAGATAAATGGCTTCATCTATATCATGCGTCACCATTATCATGGTGGTTTTCTTTTCCTTCCAGATACGCTGTATCTCCCTTTGCATCTGTATCCTTGTCAGCGCATCCAGCGCTCCGAAGGGTTCATCCAGTAATAAGATACTCGGGTTGGAGACGAGCCCCCTGGCTATGGCAGCACGCTGTGACATACCACCTGAAAGTTGTGCCGGATATACGTTTTCAAATCCGTCCAGATGAACCAGGTTAATGTGCTCTTTGACAAGTTTTTCTCTTTCATCCTGAGAAACCCCGTCCAATCCGAAAGCCACATTATCCTTGATCTTAAGCCACGGTAAAAGTCTGTGTTCCTGAAATACCATTCCGCAATCAGTTCCGGGTTCAGTCACTTTTTTCCCGTTTCTCTCAACTGTTCCGTCAGTGTATTCTACCAATCCGCCGATGATCTTAAGCAATGTGGATTTGCCGCAGCCACTATGGCCAACTATGGTGATAAACTCCCCGGCTTTTATCTCAAGATTGATATCCTTTAGAATATCTATCTTCTCCTTATCAACCTCGAAGGTCTTATTCAGATGTTCTATCTTAAGTATCGTATCAGCCATTTTCTACACCGCCTTTCCTTTCTTCTCCCAGGGTGTAAGAACGCCGAACAGCAATGTGATGATCTTATCCATCAATGCTCCGACCAGTCCGATAACGATCATACAAACGATCATCACATCCGATCTCATCATATTTCTTGCATCACTTAATCTGTATCCGATCCCCGAAACAGAAGCGATCAGCTCTGCTGCAACCACAGCCATCCACGAAGTCCCCAGGCCCAGCTTTAATCCGACAAAGATCTGCGGTATGGCATGCGGGAGATATACTTTGGTAAATGTTTTCCACCGGCTGAGTTTATACAGCTTTGCCACTTCTATGTATTCTTTGGGTGTAGATGATATCCCGCCCAGAGTATTTGTCATTATCGGGAAAAATGCTGCGATCACGATAATAACTACTTTTGAAAGCTCTTTGATACCACACCATAATATGATCATCGGTATCCAGGCCATCATAGGGATCTGCCGTATGGTAGTTGTTACACCATGAAACAGATGCCACATACTCTTTGACATTCCCATCAGTGCTCCAAGTAATATCCCCAGGATTATCGATATAGCATACCCTTTTACTACCCTTCCAAGGCTGACTCCCAGATCCTGTATCAATTGCCCGTTTTCGATCTGTCTTTTAAAAGCTTCTCCTACAGAACTTACTCCGGGCAAAAGACTTGACGGCACTTTCCCAAGTTGGGTAGCATATATCCAGGCAGCTAAAACTATGACCGGGATCAAAAATGGAAATAATACCTTTTTAATCTTTTCCATCTATATACCTCTTTCCCGTTTGCGATCACTCTTTTACCTCTTTATATACAGGCAGAAGCTCCTCTTCCACACGGAAGATATCTGACATGACATCATTGGGAGCCGGCTTGGTATAGAGTACATCATGATATGAAAATCCTGCCTTCTTATAGATCGTATATGTTTTCTGATGAAGGTCCCAATGCCATTCAGGTGTAGGTGTTCTATGTCCCTCCAGCTTGGATCCCGGATTAGGGCACCATATTCCGCAGGTTCCGATGATACCTTTCTCTGCCAGATACTCGATACCTTCCAGCGTACGTGCCTTGGGTTCGATACCTGCTACAAAAGAAGAGCGTACATGTCCGCGTCCGAATACCTCTGCTTCATATTCCAGCGATCTGAGCCAGTTTTCCCTGCCGCCGCATTCTTTATGTTTTCCGGGGCAGATGACCTTAAAGAAGTTCTCATCCCATACTTCAAGATTTGTGGATATATATGTATATCCGGCTTCCTTATATTTGTCGATTATACTCAGATCAGCAGGAGCACCTATAACCGCATTACCATGAAAATCTTCCAGTCCTGTCTCTTCCTGTATCGCCTCAGCTACATCTACATAGTAGTCAACTTCACGACGCTCAGGTACGAATCCTCCCGTTATATTTACATGCTGAAGATCATCCAGATCTATAGCAGCCTTTACGGTTTCTCCTATCTGCCTGGGATTCTTCCAAGATATATGTTCTTTATCGGCATAAGTATCTTTAGTAGCATTTGCATTGCAGAAAAGGCAATCCAGACCTAAAGCTTTAAGGGAGCACTCGTTGCTGTACGCGATATTTACAAATCCGCCATCCAGAGGATTATATGAATACATCGCTACTGTCGACATCTGGGTACCGTCACTTGTCTTAAGGCTGTAAAACTTAGGTCTGAGCCCGAATTTTATAGGAAAGAGCTGCTTGGAATCCCTGTATAAGAAGAACTGCTCATCCTCATACCTGATATTGATGCTCGATCTGGGATCATAGTGGAAAGGATATATGATCCCGTATTCATCAGAGAAATCACATGGAAGTTTTACTTCGGCATGATTAACATGATCCATTTCAAACAGGGCATGTACCTGCTCCTGATGCTTGCCACCCAGATCAAGGTTTTTCAGCAGCCTGAAATCTATATTTACTCCATATACATCAACCTCAACTTTAAGAAAAACTCTTCCTCTTAAAATGTTTTTTAAATTATCTTTTTCCTGACTCATTTTGTTTTCTCCCTCTCCTTCATTTATCTGCCTGTATAGATTACTCTGTATTCATCTCCAAGCTCTTCAAATGCTTCTTCATAGAAGCTGCTGTCGATCCAGTCATCGATATTAAATTCTTTATCTGCCGTAAGCAGCTCATTATCGATCAGGAACTTTAATGTATCCTTGAAATTCTCCACTTCACCTTCTACCGGTGCTACAGAGTAATAATGGTTATTCTCAGGATACAGATATTTAAATGATTCCTCAGATTCCCCGGAGGTCTTAAACTGCTCTATCTGTACCTCGGGATTATCGTATTCATATTTGGCTGCCCTGATCAACGCTCTTACATATGCTTTAATTATTGCAGGGTTTTCCTCGATAAACACACGTCTTGCAGCAGATCCGTTTGAAGCTATATACTCCGGATGATCATTTACAACATCGATCACAACGTTATAGCCCTGATTTACAAGCTTTGAAAGAAGAGCACTGCTTGCTATGATGGCATCTACACTTCCTGTCTGCAGCATCGTTACAGAATCCTGCATATTGGCATTTACGAATTCAATATCATTTATGGTAAGCCCTTCAGCTGCAAGCATGTTTGTCAGGACTTTGTGCATGAATGCACCACGCATGGTAGCAATAGTCTTTCCTTTCAGATCACTGATTGATTTATAATCTGTTCCGGGTGCACTTACCAGTGAACCGGCATTATCCAGGCCCGCAAAAGTGATCAGTCTGGTATCGATACCGTTTGCCTGTCCGTTTACCAGCGGAACATCACCATACTCTGCGATATCCAGGTCTCCGCTTGCAAGAGCCTCATTGATCGCAGGTCCGGCCCCAGTCATGGGAACGAAATTAACCTTTACATCAAGATCTTTAAACTCCTCCTCAAAAAAGCCCTTATCTCTTGCTACTCCCAGAGTATCCGATAAAACTCCGCTGCCTGACGTATCCACAAATCCTATATTCACTTCTTTTGCCACATACCCGGCTGATCCGCTGTTATCTGCATTACTTTCTCCTGTATTACCTGCGGCATATGAAGTTCCTGCAGTCCCGCATGCTGTCAGAGCACCGATCGATAATATAGTTCCTACAAGGATCGATAATCTTTTTATATTTCTTATTTTCATATTCATTTCCTCCTATTCTGTTCTTACCCCAACTTACAGATATTTCTTTATTTCATCCGTTTTATTCAGTTCTTCCCAGGGAAGGTTTATATCAGTTCTTCCAAAGTGACCGTATGCAGCTGTCTGCTTATAGATCGGTCTCCTCAGATCCAGTGCATCAATGATGGCTGCAGGTCTCAGATCAAATACTTTATCGATGATACTTACTATCTCTTCCTCGGATTTAACTCCCGTCCCAAATGTTTCCACCGCTATAGAAACGGGCTTTGCAACACCTATCGCATATGCCAGTTCTACTTCCAGTCTTTTCGCTACACCGGCGGCCACCAGATTCTTAGCTACCCAGCGCGCCGCATATGCGGCAGATCTGTCTACCTTTGTGGGATCCTTGCCGGAGAATGCTCCGCCGCCGTGTCTTCCTGTTCCTCCGTAGGTATCTACGATTATCTTTCGTCCTGTAAGTCCCGCATCTCCCTGGGGGCCTCCGATAACGAAGCGTCCTGTGGGATTTACGTAGTAGATCGTTTCATCATCAAGCAGTTCTGCGGGGATCACCGGCTTTATTACTTTTTCGATCACATCTTTTCTGATCTGCTCCAAGCTCACATCTTCAGCGTGCTGTGTGGAGACCACTATGGTATGTATCCTCTTTACCGTATGTCCGTCATCTGCAAATTCCACTGTTACCTGTGATTTCCCATCCGGTCTCAGATAAGAGAGTGTTCCGTCTTTTCTGACCTTTGCAAGCTGTCTGGTAAGACGGTGTGCATATGATATCGCGGGAGGAAGATACTCCGGGGTTTCATCGGTAGCATAACCGAAAATTATGCCCTGGTCTCCGGCGCCCGTACCGAAGTCCTGAGTAACGCCCTCCTGCTTTGATTCATATGCTTTATCTACTCCCAGCGCTATATCGGCAGACTGTTCATCTATCGATGTAAGCACTGCGATGGAGTCTGCGTTATATCCGTCAACATTGTTGACATATCCTATTTCCTTGATGGTCTCACGTGCTATCTTTGAGATATCTACATATGCCTTGGTAGTTATCTCTCCTACCACTAATGCCAGGCCGGTTGCTACAGTTGTCTCTGCCGCAACTCTCGAATACGGGTCCTGTGCGATCAGTGCATCAAGTATTGCATCTGATATCTGGTCTGCGATCTTATCCGGATGTCCTTCTGTTACTGATTCTGATGTAAATAACTTTCCCATTTCTATTCTTCCTTTCACAATCTTATTTTTTCGTTTTTATCTATCTGGACTATCTTACCATCCTGAATGATTATGTTTACCGAACCGTATTTTACTGATTCGATCAGTTTCCTGATCCTTTCCAGTTCTTCCTCTGTTACTTTTTTTATCTCAGCCATCTCCCCCTCCGAAGATTCTTTGATCGCGGCTGCAGGTCAGCTTTAGCTGACATCTTCCCTTTGACAGCCATGCGCATAAAAAAACTCAGGATAACGGCTAAGCCGGTCCTGAGTTTAATCTCCCCCTCATATATCATACGAACCTACCGCTTTTGCCAACATCGTCCCATTATGCTATTGTCACAGCCGTTATTGCACGTACAGCAAGGACAACACTGACAACATACTGCCATTGCATAAGCTTCGTTCATATTCAGTTTTGAAGTACGGTTTATTGTACTCATTCCTGATCTCCTGTTTGTTTTTACATTTCTGTATTTCTGGTGAGTGTGATCTCTGTTTATGTATACTACATTAAATTTTATTATCTGTAAAATCTTTCATATTTATAGTGGGTGATAAATTACCCTTATCATGATCCTTACTTATCAAGTTCTTCATCCAGCTTTTTTCTGAGGAACCGTCTCCTTTCCGTTACATCAGCTATTTCTGATTTTGCCTGCTTTCTATATTCACCCATCCTGTCGTTTATCTCTCCTATATCTCTTGGTAATACTTTATTAAGCAGGGCTTTAATATATTGGGTAATATATGGACTCTTTCCTCCGCTGGAAACTGCGCAAACCACATCCTTATCTTTGACTATGGCCGGGAAGATAAAACTGCACAGCTTTTCATCATCAACAATATTAACGGGTATGTGTTTATCCTTTGCCAGTATGCTTATACGTTTATTAAGCTCCCTGTCATCCGTAGATGCAACGATCAGATCATAATCTTCGTCAGTTATATCAGTATCCCTGAATTCTCTTTCTTCATATCGTGAGGCCAGCTCTATTGCTTCTTTCAATGCATCCTTTGATATCAGGGTTATCTCTGCTCCGAATTCATGCAGGATCTGCGTTTTCTTAAGTCCCTCTTCTCCGCCGCCTATTATCAGTACCTTTTTTTCATCAAGCTTTACCATCATCGGAAAATATGACATATCACACCTCACTTTGTCAGTATATATTGATACAGCAGTTCTTTATCTTCTGATTCCTTAACAGCCGCACCAAAGATACTTCTCAATTCTTCTTTTTCTTTTACCAGCTCCTTTGGAGTTCCCGTCTTTCTGATACAGCGCTCTTCCATAAGCACTATCCTGTCGCTGTAGGAAAAGCCCTGTTCAATATTATGGCAGGTCATTATAATACCATGCCCTTTTGCTGCCAGCTCTGCGGCTATTTCATAAAATAAAGCCTGGCTCTCTATATCCATAAAAGTCGTAGGTTCATCCAGCAGTATCATATCCGCATTCTGGGCTATAACCATTGCCAGATAAGCCCGCCTTAACTGCCCTCCGGACAGTTCCGTAAGGTCTCGCTTTTGAAATTCTTTCATCTTAGTCATATCCAAGGCATTCTCAATAAGCGCTTTATCCTTGTATTTTAACAATTCTTCTATGTACTCCCTGCCGTATTGGGAACGCACAAGAGACCTGAAAAACCAATAGGCCCATTATTATAATGCTATGTACTGCCTTTGTTTTCCTCATGAATCCTCAAGTCTTCCCATCTTCTGCCCGGTCTTGGCAAAGATCAAGGCCTCATCATAGCTGCAGTCATGCTCCTTTGCATACATGAACAAGGCTTTGTCCAGATAAGGATATTTTCTCGTATCCACAAAACCTCGGTCTGCTTCAAGCGATGCCCTGTTTATCATGATAATCCCTGAAAAGCTTCTCGATGGGGTCATACTGAAGGGTACGGCTTTACTGATCAAATGCACC